>Ga0209487_1003000_pt1 | contig 13471 bp, 13 predicted proteins | sample Poulit2012_FD_187524 | JGI IMG/M metagenome (GOLD analysis project Ga0209487, IMG submission 187524) | Agricultural soil microbial communities from Georgia to study Nitrogen management - Poultry litter 2012 (SPAdes) (version 2) | ecosystem: Environmental > Terrestrial > Soil > Agricultural land... | reverse complement strand
TAGATGAAACGATTTGGTTTGTATCGACGAAAACATTTGTCATGACATCGAGTAATCGTTTTAAATGTTCGTCTTTTTCCTTTATGATCGATGCTTCATGATTCGCTCTTTTAAATGTAAACATGTTACATGTCTCCCCCCTAAATATAGGCATAATTGCGCGATTAATGGTAAAAAAATGTATTTACCATGTTCATCGCACAATTATGAAAATAGTTAAGTAAATATACTGTAAAATATATATATAAAGTAGGAATGGATAAAACCATTTAAAAAAGAGCAGTATGATGTTCTTTTCGTAAAAGAAAAAGATTGACAAATGTACGTAATTTTAATATGATTAACTTTGCACATAAAACACACATTACACACACGCAATAGAAAAAAGAAGAAATATAAATATAAAACTTGAAACGAACGAAGCGATGAAGGAGTGAAAGCGATGAGACGCGGACGTCCAAGACGTCGAAAAGTATGTTATTTCACAGCGAATGGAATAACTCATATCGACTATAAAGATGTAGATCTATTAAAAAAGTTTGTATCTGAACGTGGAAAGATTTTACCACGTCGTGTAACAGGAACATCAGCAAAGTACCAGCGTAAATTAACGAAAGCAATTAAACGTGCACGTGCAATGGCTTTATTACCATTTGTGAACGAATAAATAAGCAAATTCCTTTTCATACTTGTAACGAGTTTGAAAAGGAATTTTTTTGTCGTGAAAACGATGAAGAGGTTCCTTAACGTGTTATAGTCTTAGGCTTACGTTGAGGGTAAATTGTAATAATACATATAAGCATGACGAAAACATAGATGAAAGCAAACACGATAAAAATGTTCGATAACGTAAAGAAGATAGATAATAATGTGAATAGAACGGTTGGTATAGTCGTCGCAAATGCAGTCATTTTCCATAGAATGGCGTAATGCAATTTTCTTTTTAATAAATATGCGAGCCATTTTGCGATATAAGCAATGACGGAAATGGTGCAAAAGACAACTATTATGAGTATGAGATAATAAATGATGAAAAAGTAAATGAAAAGGAAAAAGCCATGTATTTGTACGTTCGTGATCGGGTCAATAAATGTTTGTTTAATTAAAGCAGGAATTGATGCAACTGCTAGAATGATAAATAAGTAAAAAACAGTTATGTCCATACGGATACGGTTTAAAGCGAATACAGTTTGTTTGCGTGGTAATAAAAAGCTAGAGTTGAAAATATGTAAAAACTGTTTCATTACGATTCGATCCTTTATTTTTGTCATTATACGCATTAACTATATCATGTTTCAACGTTTCCATACAGTAAAAAAGAAAGGAACGTCTAGTAACCAATTTATACGTAAATTTGTTATGATGGAAGGGTAAGATTATATGTAAAGAGGTGGGCAAGATGACGGATTCGAAGCGGTTAACGGAAGGAGCATTACTTACAGCTGTTTATATCATACTTTTGTTGTTGACGCTTTTTGTCCCATTTTTTATTATGATAGGTATTTTCCTGTTACCGATACCATTCATTATGTATACATATAAACATAGCTGGAAAAGTGCTTTACTTATGTTTGTTGCAGTTTTTATTATATCGGGTATCGTAGCGACAATCGCTTCGCTTCCGATAACGTTATTTGTTGGAATAGGTGGAATTGTTATCGGTTATTCGATGCATAATCGGGTAAAAGCATATGAGACGTGGGCTCGTGGGGCTCTAGGATTTATTATCGGTTTCATTATCGTTATTTCACTGTTGTTTTTCGTTTTAAATATTAATATTTTCCATGAAGTCGATGTCGTAATGGAGGAGTCATTTGAAACGGTGCAAATGATGATGCACGAATTCGGTTTGCAAGGCGCGAGTAACGAACAGATGGAAATGATCGAGGGACAATTGCAAAGCTTTAAAAATTTAATTCCATCGAGTATCGCCTTAGTTAGTATTCTTATTGCATTCGTTAGCCAATGGCTCAGTTATAAAATTACGAATCGTTTGTATAAGGAACAATTTTCTTTTCCATTCTTTCGCCAGTTTAACTTGCCGATCGCAGTTTTATGGATTTATTTTATTGCGATCATCGCTTCACTTTTCGAGACGAATCAAGAGAGCGAATTAGCAATTGTTTTACTCAATGTATTAACATTGACTGCCATGTTGCTAGCATTACAAGGTTTTTCTTTTTTATTTTTCTTCAGTTATATAAAAAACATTCCAGTTGCTATACCGATCGTTATCATAGTTTTAACAATACTTTTCCCATTTGTATTTCTGACGTTCGTGCGGATTATTGGTATAATTGACTTAGGATTTTCATTGAAAAAGCGTCTAGCAAATGGAGGCGTGTCATAAGGACACGTATACGTTTAGGAGATGAAACAGATTGGAACGTTATAAACGTATCGTCCAAAGTAAAAAAGTATGGATTAGTTACATATTCGCATATTTAGCTGTTTTTATCTTATTCTATTATCAATGGATTATTGGTACGTTCCTCTTCTTTCTACTAACGGTCGTTTTATTTTACGAACTGAAAGAAGAAAAAGAAATACAACAGCAACAGTTAGAATATGTTTCTAATCTGTCTTATCGTGTCGATAAAGCAGGAGAAGAAGTTTTTCATCATGCACCGCTTGCAATCATTGTTTACAATGAAATGTTCGATGTAGAATGGATGAATCCATATGCGAAAACGTTGTTGGAAAATAAATCAACGTCAATGCTATCACTTTCTCATATGAGTGAACAACTCGTACAAGCGATTGAAAATAATGAGGAAAAAACGTCCATTATAGTTGGGGAAAGTCGTTACGATGTGACGTTAGAGACAAAGCATCGGATCCTTTTCATGTACGATCGTACGAAAGAAAAGTTATTAGAGCAGCAGTTGCACGATCGCGAACTCGTTTTAGCAGTTATCTATTTAGATAACTATGAAGAAATATCGCGCAACATGGTCGATAATGTGAAGACGAAGTTAAACTCGGAAGTTACTTCGAAATTAAATAAATGGGCCAATACGTTTAACCTTTATATAAAGCGTACGTCACAAGATCGTTTCATTGCAATTATGACAAAAAAAATTTTACATGAATTAGAGAAAACACGGTTTGCAATTTTAGATGAGATTCGTGAGACACAAATAGAAGACGAGCCGTTACGTAATCCGGTTACATTAAGTATCGGAATCGGCACAGGCAACGTTTCAATCCCCGAGTTAGCTGAGCTTGCCGAGTCAGGACTCGATTTAGCGCTAGGGCGCGGGGGTGACCAAATAACGATCCGAGATGAAGAAGGGAAAGTGCGTTTTTACGGCGGGAAGACAAACCCGATGGAAAAACGGACACGAGTCCGCGCGCGGGTTATCTCCCATGCGTTACGAAATCTCGTAGAAGATAGCGATAATGTCATCATTATGGGACATAAGGGACCTGATTTAGATTCGCTCGGTGCAACACTTGGAGTGTTAAATATCGCTCGTTCCAACGATGTAGCAGGCTATATTTTATTTGAAGAAGATGATGTGACAACGAGTGTACAACGTGTTATTGAAAAGGTGAAACAAGATGAAACATTGTGGAAACATTTTATCGGTCGTGAAGAAGCAAATGCGATTTATACAGATCGTAGCCTCGTCGTCGTCGTCGATACGCACCGCCCGTCACTCGTAGCCTATGAAAATTTAATTCATCAAGCGGAACATGTCGTCGTCATCGACCATCACCGTCGTGGAGAGGAGTTTATTGAAAACCCGACACTCGTTTATATGGAACCATATGCTTCATCGACATCGGAGCTCGTTACGGAGTTAATTGAATATCAGCCGAAAAAAACACCTCTTAATCCGTTAGAGGCAACAGCACTTTTAGCTGGAATTATCGTCGATACGAAAAGTTTTACGTTACGAACCGGTTCGCGTACGTTTGATGCAGCATCGTACTTACGCTCTAAAGGTGCAGATCCAGTGTTAATACAACACTTTTTAAAAGAAGATTTAGAGTCGATCGTCAAACGAAATGAGCTGATCGACCGAGCAGAGATCGTTCATGATTCATTAGCTGTTGTTGTTGCGAAGGATGAGCTTTATGAGACAGTCATCATAGCACAAGCAGCAGATAAATTGTTGACGGTCGATAACGTAAAGGCTTCTTTCGTTATTGCCCATACTAGCGACGATATGATCGCTATCAGTGCGCGTTCGTTAGGTGATATAAATGTTCAAATCATTATGGAATCACTCGGGGGCGGGGGACATTTAACGAATGCTGCTACCCAATTACAATCTATTTCTTTGGAAGAAGCGGAAGCAATGTTATTAGATAAAATTACACAATATATAGAGGGGAGAATGTAACATGAAAGTTATTTTTTTAAAAGATGTAAAAGGCCAAGGGAAAAAAGGTGAAGTGAAAAAAGTTCCAGTCGGCTATGCGACGAACTATTTATTTAAAAATAACTTAGCGGAAGAAGCAACTCCCGGTAATTTGCGAAAATTAAAAGCACAACAACAAAAGAAAAAAGAAGAAAGAGAAGCAGAAAGAAGTGAAGCAGTACAATTAAAGGAAAAACTTCAATCGATTACAGTCACATTAAAAGCACGTTCAGGTGATGGTGGTCGCTTATTCGGCTCTATTACGAATAAACAAATTGCGGATGCATTGCAGAAACAGTTCGATATAAAAATTGACCGCCGTAAAATTGACTTAAAAGAACCGATTCGTTCGTTAGGGCATCGTCAAGTGGATGTAAAACTACATCAAGAAGTAACAGGACAAATTCGCGTGGAAGTAAAAGAAGAATAATCGTTTTAAGCGGAAGAAATTGAAGTTTTTAGATAGATTGTAAAGGAATGAAGTAACGTGAATAATCGAGTACCTCCTCATAATATTGAAGCAGAACAAGCAGTCTTAGGGGCAATTTTTCTAGATCCGGAAGTATTTTCAACGGCAGCGGAAAGATTGCACGCATCTGATTTTTATCGCGCTAATCATGAAGCTATTTTTGAAGCGATGTTTCATTTAGCAGAAAACGGTGAACCGATCGATATCGTCACAGTGACGACGTATTTACAAAATGTAAATAAATTAGATGTCGCTGGTGGTGTGCCATACATTACGGACCTTGCAAGTAGCGTTCCGACCGCTGCAAATATCGACTACTATAGTAAAATTGTCGAGGAAAAGGCATTGTTACGGCGACTGATCCAAACGGCGACAGATATCGTCACGCAGTCGTTTAATCGCGAAGACAACGTGGAGGAATTACTTGATGAAGCGGAACGGAATATTTTAGAAGTTGCCAATAAAAAAAATACGACGATGTTCAAATCGATTAAAGATGTGTTAATCGACGTATATGAAAACATTGAACAGTTGCATCAAGCGCAAGGAGAAGTGACCGGTGTACCGACGGGATACCGTGATCTCGATCGGATTACATCTGGTTTTCAAAAAAACGATTTAATTATTATTGCAGCGCGTCCATCAATGGGGAAAACAGCATTTGCATTAAATATCGCACAAAATGTCGCCATTAACTCGGATCATAATGTCGCTATTTTCAGTTTAGAAATGGGAGCGGAACAACTTGTACAACGAATGCTCTGTGCGGAGGGAAACATTGATTCCCAACGATTACGAACAGGTAATTTAGAACAAGAAGATTGGGGTAAACTAACGATGGCGATGGGGAGTTTATCGCATGCGGGTATTTTTATCGACGATTCACCGAGTGTGCGCGTAGCTGATATTCGCGCAAAGTGTCGTCGCCTTGCACAAGAGCATGGTCTTGGAATGATTATTATCGATTACTTGCAATTAATTCAAGGTAGTGAAAATGCGAAAGAAAATCGTCAGCAAGAAGTGTCGGAAATATCCCGATCGTTAAAAAGTTTAGCTAGGGAATTAGAAGTGCCATTAATTGCGCTATCACAATTGTCCCGTAGTGTGGAGTCGCGTCAAGATAAACGACCGATGATGTCAGATTTACGTGAGTCAGGTAGTATCGAGCAAGATGCAGACATTGTAGGGTTTTTATATCGTGATGATTACTACAATCAAGAAGTTGAGGAACAAAATATCGAAATCATTATATCGAAACAGCGTAACGGTCCGACGGGAACAGTCGAGTTAGCATTCGTAAAAGAATATAACAAATTCGTCGACTTAGACTTTCGATATAAAGAGAGTGAGATCCCACCACCTCAAATGGCGTAATGAGTAAAACCCGAACGTTAACAATATGTTTATTCAAAATGTTCGGTTTAAAGTTGACGAGAGCCGGTACAATTGGTACACTTACTGTTGGAAAGTTAGGAAAAGTTTTTACATTAATCATTCGGAGGTGCGCGATGTCCTCAGTAGTTGTCGTAGGTACACAATGGGGTGACGAAGGAAAAGGAAAAATATCCGACTTTTTAGCACAAAATGCGGAAGTAGTTGCACGTTATCAAGGTGGTAACAACGCAGGACATACGATCGTTTTTGACGACGTTACGTATAAACTACATTTAATCCCATCGGGTATTTTCTTTCCAGAAAAAGTATGTGTGTTAGGTAATGGAATGGTCATCGATCCAAAAGCGTTTGTAGAAGAATTAAAGTATTTACATGAAAAAGGTATTTCTACGGAAAATTTACGCGTTAGTAACCGTGCACACGTTATTTTACCGTACCATATTAAATTAGATCAATTACAAGAAGAAGAAAAAGGAACGAACAAAATCGGAACGACTGGAAAAGGAATTGGACCAGCGTATATGGATAAAGCTGCGCGAGTCGGTATTCGAATTGCTGATTTGTTAGATAAAGAAGTATTTACGGAAAAATTGAAACAAAACTTAAAAGATAAAAACCGTTTATTAGAAAAAGTATATGAAGTAGAACCATTCAAAATAGACGATATATTAGATGAATATTACGAATATGGCCAGGAAATGGCGCAATACGTATGTGACACATCTGTCGTACTAAACGATGCGTTAGATGAGGGGCGTCGTGTGTTATTTGAAGGAGCACAAGGTGTCATGTTGGACATAGACCAAGGAACGTATCCGTTCGTAACTTCTTCAAACCCAGTAGCTGGCGGGGTAACGATCGGTTCAGGTGTAGGACCGTCGAAAATAAATACAGTTTTAGGAGTTGCCAAAGCGTATACGACACGTGTCGGAGATGGACCTTTCTTAACAGAATTAACGGATAAGATTGGTGATCAAATTCGCGAAGTTGGTCGTGAATATGGGACGACGACAGGAAGACCGCGTCGAGTAGGCTGGTTCGATAGTGTTGTCGTACGTCATGCACGTCGTGTAAGTGGCATTACTGACTTATCCCTTAACTCTTTAGACGTACTAACAGGAATTGAGACGCTAAAAATTTGTGTAGCATATAAATATAACGGAAACTTGATTAAAGAGTTCCCAGCGAATTTAAATACGTTAGCGAAATGCGAACCCATTTATGAAGAACTACCAGGCTGGACAGAAGATATAACTGGGGTAAGGAGTTTACACGAACTACCAGAAAACGCACGTCATTATTTAGAGCGAGTATCCCAACTTACAGAAATACCAATTTCCATATTTTCTGTCGGACCGGATCGCTCACAAACGAATGTTGTAAGAAGTGTATATGGATAAGAATAAACGAATCCTTTCAGATGAAGCTCATCTTGGAAGGATTCGTTTCGTTTTTTTACAATAGTAGCGTATAAGAAGTGTGTTACAGTAAAAGTGGAAATGTATATAAGGATAAGAAATATTTCTACGCTAAAATTGGACTTAAAAAAGATAAACGAAATTGTTACGAATTCCGTCCAATCCGTTTCAGAGAAAAGACAATTCATTTAAAATGCGTTAAAATAAATGAATAGTATTGATTAATAAATGTTAAAAAGAAAGTAGGGTAAACATGGCTTTTAAAATTCTAGTTGTCGATGATGAAAAACCGATTGCGGATATATTGAAGTTTAATTTAGAAAAAGAAGGTTATGAAGTTATTTGTGCACATGATGGTCATGAAGCGATCGAGCTTGCAGAAACTGAATCTCCCGATTTAATTTTACTCGATATTATGTTACCTGGAAAAGATGGAAATGAAGTATGTCAAGAAATTCGTAAAACGAAAACGATGCCTATCATTATGTTGACCGCAAAGGATGACGAAATCGACAAAGTACTTGGACTAGAATTAGGAGCAGATGATTACGTGACGAAACCGTTTAGTAATCGTGAGTTAATTGCACGTGTGAAAGCAAACTTACGACGTCAACAACATGTCGTCACCGATGCTACGGAAGAGAAAAAAGAAATTACAGTCGGCAATATTACGATTCATCCGGAAGCATATAGTGTATCAAAGGATGGTTCGGAAGTCGATTTAACACATCGTGAGTTTGAACTATTTTATTATTTAGCACGTCATATCGGACAAGTGATGACTCGTGAACATTTGCTAGAAACAGTTTGGGGTTATGATTATTTCGGCGATGTACGCACAGTTGACGTCACGGTGAGACGATTACGTGAAAAAATTGAAGAAGATCCAAGTAATCCAACGTTAATTATAACACGTCGAGGGGTAGGTTATTATTTACAAAACCCGGCCGAGGAGTAAACGATGAATGAAAAAAGTTAACTTTTTCCGCTCGATTCAATTGAAGTTTATTATTATTTATATATTATTATTAGTTATAGCTGTGCAAGTAATCGGCTCATACGTATCACGAGCGTTAGAACAAGAGTTGTTAGATACGTATAAAGAGTCGATTCACGATCGTATGGATTTATTAGGATATAACTTAGAGCAAGCGTTTAACAAAAAGCGAACGGACGATACGAACGAGCCGTCCTTGCAAGAGGATGTCCAACAAATCGTAACAGAAGTTGATACGTCTGGTGTATTAACGATTCATGTCGTAAATAACCAGGGTCGTGTACTCGGTACGAACGACTATTTACAGCAACATATTACTGGTAAAAAAATTACAGAAGATATATTACAGCGTGCTCTTCATTTTAGAGTTCATCAAGAAAATACGTTTTATAACAGTAAGACAGGCGAAAGAATGTACGTCCGTGTTGCACCGATTTTCGATGAAAAGGAAAAAGTACAAGGAGCGATTTATTTAGAGTCGTCACTTGAAAGTGTATACGGACAAATACAAAAAATAAATGAAATCTTTTTAAAAGGTTCGATCATTGCGCTCATCGTCTCCGTTGCGCTAGGTATTTTAGTTGCTCGTGCCATTACGAAGCCTATTTTAGAAATGCGTCAACAAGCACAAACGATGGCACGAGGTGATTTTTCACAAAAAGTAAAAGTGTACGGTACCGATGAAATTAGCCAGCTTGCGGTTACGTTTAATCATTTGAACGACCGATTAAAGCATTCGATGGCAACGATTGAAAAGGAACAGCGAAAACTAAGCCTCGTTTTAGAAAATATGACAGAAGGGGTGATCGCTACCGATAACAAAGGTGAAATTACACTTATTAACGAAGCGGCTGGTCGGTTATTAAATAAAAACCCGAGCTATTTAATTAGTAAAAACATTGCGCAAGTTTTACCGATCGAAGAAGATATCGATCATTTAATTGATAAACGAAAAGATAATTCGATTATTATAGATTTGAGTGAAGGGGATACGATCTACTTACTGCGCGTTGATTTTTCGGCTATTTTCGATCCGCATCAAGGTGAAAATGAGGCGAGCGGATATATCGCCGTTTTAAGTGACGTAACAGAAGAAGAGCGAGTCGAGCAAGAAAGAAGGGAGTTCGTCTCGAACGTATCACACGAATTACGAACACCGCTAACGACGCTTAGAAGTTATACGGAGGCGTTAATCGACGGTGCGTGGCAAGATCCGATGATTGCTCCGAAGTTTCTTGAAGTGACACAAAATGAAACAGAGCGAATGATTCGGATGGTAAACAGCTTGTTACAATTATCAAAAATGGATAGTAAAGAATTAATGCTTCAACGGGAAAACGTCGATTTTGCAGCGTATTTTCATTCGATTCTCGACCGTTTCGAAATGAATGTAAAAGATGAGAAAATAACGTTTATACGACAAATACCGAAAGAACAATTTAATGTACGCATCGATAAAGATAGGATGACGCAAGTGCTCGATAATATTATCTCAAATGCGGTGAAATATTCACCTGATGGTGGGAAAATAACGTGTAAGTTAGAAAAGCAATATCGACAAATTGTCGTCAGTATTCGCGATGAAGGAATTGGAATTGAATACGATCAAATCGATAAAGTTTTCGACCGTTTTTACCGAATAGATAAAGCGAGAACTCGCCAATTAGGCGGAACTGGTTTAGGCTTAGCGATTACTCGTGAACTTGTTGAAGCACATTACGGGAAAATTTGGGTTGATAGTGTCGTAGGCAAAGGAACGACAATTTATTTCACACTCCCGCTTATGAACGAGCAAGGGAGGAAAAGTGGATGAGCTATGAAACGTTAAAATCATTCATACTTTTTATTCTCGTTGCTTTAAGCTTTTTCTTATCTTTTTTATTGTGGAGTTACCAGCCAAAATACGAGGACTTTTACGACACGAGCTATGTTAGTGAAGTAGATATCGGCGGAGAGGAAAAAAAGAAAAATGATTTAATTAGTCCGCTAAAAGCTATTTTTCATCACGATCATCATTTTTTAAGTTATGAAAGTACGTCAGAAATGAAAAGTTTTTTTAAAGAAATAACAGAATGGACACTTTATGATATAAAGGAGACGGACTATAGCGGAAGGCCGGAAGAGGAGGAAAGTTTCGTCGAATTAATTTTTCCGACAAATATTCCAGCTCGACTCATTCCGACCATGTTTACGTTACATGAAGAAATTTATGCTCCTGATTGGTCATTTGAACGGATGTTCCTAACATTTGATGAAGAACATCATTCGTTAATTGCTACTTTCGTCTCGATCGATGAACGGAAAGAAGTAAAAGCAACAATCGAAAAATCAGAAGCGTACGAATACGTTTTATCATTGTTAGAAAGTGCCGATTTTGTTCGCTATATCGAGTTTGGTGAAAAAGAAAGACCGATTTATTTACCGTTAGAAGAAACGAATATGACGCGTAAAACCCTCGTGGCATCGACGGTAAATCCTGATTTATTTATCGATGCGTTATTTACAAACCCGTCACTCGTTAAATCGAATATTCGAGAAGCTTATTTTACAGATGGGCAGCGTGGTATGCGCGTGTTGCAAGATGGATTACGTATTGAATATATTAATCCGTTACAAACAAAAAGTGACATTTTAGACTATGAAGATTTGTTCGATCGAAGTGTGAAACATTTAAATGAACATCGCGGTTGGACGGATGAGTATTTGCTCGATGATATGAAAGGACCTACAAATTACATTCGCTACCGACTATACTACGATGATTTACCTGTTTTCAATTATGCGGAACTAACGACGATCGAACAGAAATGGAATGAACAAGATTTATACGAATATAGTCGACCGTTAATTTATATTGAAAATTTATTAAGTACGCAAGAGGTTCAATTAATATCTGGTGAAGAACTTATTGACTTGCTAGAACAGAAAAAAGATTTACAACTTGAACAAATTAAAAATATTCAAGCCGGATATTTACTTACGTATTTAGAAGATGGTCATAGTTTAACGTTAGATCCACATTGGTTCATGCTTTATCAGGGTGAATGGATTCCGATTCAATCCGACTTAGATCATGTCGATTTTTCCAATGAGGAGGACGATCGCTAATGCATTGGGGACAAATTAAAACTTTACTCATCGTTAGCTTCCTTATTTTGGACGTTTATTTATTTATGCAAGTGATGGAAAAAAAGGAAGAAGCGGATATTGGAATTTTGCAGCAAGAGCCTTCGACGATCGAGGAACAGTTAAAAGCAGAATCAATTACGTATAAAAATTTACCAGACGAAGTAGAAGAAGAGACGTATATTTCTGTTACGCAACGATCATTTCATATAGAAGAATTAAAAGAAGAAGATCCGTATTCAAATCAAGATACGACGTTGTTAACACAACATGTTCTTCTTTCTCAATTGGACAAACCAGTTGAAATTGATGAAAATATAAATTTAGAAGAAATGGGAGAAATCTTTAAAAACATCGTCTATTATGCGGATGAATATACCTATTGGAATTGGAATAAAGAAGCGAATGTCATCGTCCTCTTTCAACGGAAAGAAGGCTTGCCAATTTATTATAACCAAAATGGGCTCGTCCTTCTCTTTTTAAATGATAAAAATGAAATTACTTACTACGTGCAGACGATGTTAGATGAAGCAGAAACGTTAGCGGAGAAGAAGAAATTAATGGAGCCTATTCGTGCAATCGAAACGTTATACAATGCAAACGAGCTAAAACCGGGGGATATGATTACAAAAGTTAGTCTCGGGTTCCATACGCGTGTCCCTTTTGAAGCAGGTGTACAAGTATTTGCACCAATTTGGAAAGTGAATGTAAACGGTGAACGTGACTACTTTGTTAATGCAATCGAAGGATTTACGTTTTCATCGAGTGAAAACGACTTTTTAACAGAGGTTATTGATGTAACGTTGGCTAAAACGGAAGACCGCTCAAAGTTTGAAAAGTTGGTGAAAGATTTACAAGATAGATTACGATCAATTGAAACTTCGGGGTGAATAGATAAAAATGGCGATGCGATTTAGCGTATTAGCTTCGGGAAGTACGGGAAATGCTTTTTATATTGAGACAGATCAAACGAGCTTACTCGTTGATGTCGGTTTAAGTGGGAAGAAAATGGATGCGTTATTTCAACAAGTAAAAGTCGATCCAAAAGCAATTGATGGAATTCTCGTTACACATGAACATAGTGATCACGTGAAGGGATTAGGGGTTCTTGCACGCAAGTATGACTTACCGATTTATGCAAACGAACGTACGTGGAAAGCGATGGAAAAACAAATTGGCACCATTTCAACAGAACAAAAGTTTCATTTTAAAGCAAACAGTGTAAAAACTTTCGGGGATATAGACGTTGAATCTTTTTCTGTCTCACATGATGCAGTAGATCCAATGTTTTTTACGTTCCACCATCACGATAAAAAAGTAGCACTCGTTACTGATTTAGGGTACGTTTCTGAAAAGATTAAAAAAAAGGTCGAAGGTGCGAATGCATTCGTTTTTGAGTCTAATCACGATGTATCCATGTTACAGATGAGTCGGTATCCATGGAGTGTGAAGCGACGTATTTTAGGCGATTCCGGACACGTTTCTAACGAAGATTGTGCTTTAGCTTTAAGTGAAGTAATAAAAGATGAAACACAACGTGTATATTTAGCCCATTTAAGTCAAGATAATAATATGAAGGATTTAGCACGTATGTCCGTAGATCAAATTTTACAAGAACGTGATATAAAAGTTCCTTTATTTGATACGGATCCAGAAATACCGACAACATTATATGAAGTTTTGTAACCTTGTAAGG
>Ga0209487_1002999_pt1 | contig 13472 bp, 11 predicted proteins | sample Poulit2012_FD_187524 | JGI IMG/M metagenome (GOLD analysis project Ga0209487, IMG submission 187524) | Agricultural soil microbial communities from Georgia to study Nitrogen management - Poultry litter 2012 (SPAdes) (version 2) | ecosystem: Environmental > Terrestrial > Soil > Agricultural land... | reverse complement strand
GAACTCGTCCCCGGCGTGCCCCTTGACCCACTCGAAGTCGGTGCGGCCGGTGCGGGCGGCGAGCAGGTCGAGGATGGCCTTGACGATGTCGAGGTTCTCCGGGGTCTTGCCGTCAGCCTTCCTCCACCCGCGCTTGCGCCACCCTGGTCCCCACGTGGTGGCGGTGTTGATGACGTACCGGGAGTCGGCACGCACGAGCAGGGCCCCGTGCGGTCCGGCGTGCTCCAGGGCGTACTGCACAGCCAGCAGCTCGCCGATGTTGTTCGTGCCGTGCGCCAGCCCGCCGGCGCCTGTCTCCCCGGTGCGCTGGTTGACCCACGCCCACCCGGTGGGACCCGGGTTCCGGATGGCCGACCCGTCGGTGGCGTACACCAGGTCGAAGGCCGAGTGGTCACGGGCCGGGGTCGAGGCTGTCGTCCGGGCTCCACCGAGCAGCTCGGTCACCGGGCCGGTGGCCCACATCCAGAACTCCGTCCCGTCACGCATCGTCGCCTTCTTCGCCAGCTTCCGGGCGAGGGCCGACTCGGTGACGCCCGACCCGGCCTTGAGGCCGAGCTCGGTGAGCCTCACTCCGACCTCGCGGGCGTTGAGCCCGACCGTCGTGCCCAGCTGCGTCTGGGTCGACCATGCGGCCACGGTGTACGTCCTCTCGGTTGGCGGCGCTCCATCCTCACCCATCCGCCGCGCAGCCGTCGCCGACGATCGCTGCTTCGCAGAGTTGGACCTCGAAGGGCCTGCGGTCACATGCCTGTGTGGACCAGTTAGTGTTGACCGAAGCGGTCGACATGCGTAGAACCGCGACCGTCCGACAGTCCTCAGCTTCCTCTCAGGGCAGGTCTTCACATGGTCCACGTCACCCGACGCGTTGCGGTCCTCGGCGCCGCCGTCGCCCTCGTCCTCGCAGGCTGCAGCGCCGACGAGGAGCCGGAGACGGCTGAGACCTCCGAGCCGACCGCAGCCGCGACGACGGCGGCCCCCACCCCGGAGCCGGTGGAGACGGAGAGCACCGAGGAGGAGACGAAGGCCGTCGAGGACATGACGCTGGAGGAGCTGGAGGAGCGGGCCGGCTCGGTCGACTACGACGCCGCGCAGGAGGCGCTCGGGCAGGGCCAGTACGCCGCCGACGCCGACCCTGCCACCTGCGACGCCGTCTTCGGCGACGAGGAGGACGGCATCATGGCCATGTTCCTCGACAGCCAGAACCTCACCGACCCCACCGAGGCGCTCGCCTTCATCGACGACACGGTGGCGCGGATCGACGAGGTCGCGGCGGACGCGCCGGCGGACATGAAGGCCGACCTCGAGCTGCTCGGCGAGTCGCTCAGCCGCTCTGCCACCTTCGACGGTCAGAGCGACCTCGCCCAGATCGTCGCGGACACCGAGTCCGCCATGACCGGCATCGCCGAGAGCTGCTTCGGGGCGTAAGCCTCAGCGTTCGGCGGGCGCCGGGGCGACCGCCTCGGGCGCCCGCCCGGTGCTGCTCGCGCGGCGGCCGACCAGAGCCGCGGCGACGGCGGCGCCGCCGAGCACCCACACGGCCACCTTCGGGGCGACGCCGAGCCGGGTGGCCGGTGTGAGGGACGTGCGCAGCGGGAGGTCGGCCGCCATCTGCTCGGCGGTGAACAGCCCCGTCCGCTGCTCCACCGACCCGTCGGGCAGGACGATGCCACTGACCCCCACGGTCGAGATCTGTACCGTCGCCCGGCCGTGCTCGGCGGCCCGGAAGCGGGACATCGCCAGCTGCTGGGTCGACTCCTGGGACATCCCGAAGGAGGCGTTGTTGGTCGGGACGACGATGAGCTCCCCGCCGCCCTGGACGCCCTCCCGGACGAGGTCGGCGTAGGCGACCTCGAAGCAGATGCCGAGGGCGACGTCGACCTCCCGGCCGAGCCTCTCGACGGGCACGGACGTCAGCGCAGGCCCGGTGCCGGCCGCCATGTCGGTCCCGATGAGGTCCACCAGCGGGGTGATCTGCCGGAAGAAGTCCCGGTAGGGCACGTACTCGCCGAAGGGGACCGGGTGCTGCTTCGTGTAGCTGTCCGTCGGGCCCTCGCCCTGCTGCCACAGGACGATCTCGTTGTAGCGCACGTCCTCGTCGGAGGGGAAGCGCTGGACGCCGAGGAGCACCGGCGCACCGGCTGTCTCGACGGCCTGCGTGACGATCGCGGCCTGGCCGGCGTCGGTGCGCGGGTCGATGTCCGCCGCGCTCTCCGGCCACAGCACGAGGTCGAGGGCGCCCCGGCCGACCGACTCCACGAGCTCCTCGGTCCCGCGGGCGTGGTTCGCCGTCACCGCGCGGGCCTGCTCGGCCCAGTGGGCCCCCTGCTCGGGGACGTTGCCCTGGACCGCGCCGATGCGCAGCGTCCCGGCCTCGGCCGCGGTGCCGACCGGCAGCAGCCACGGCCCGAGGGACAGCGCGACGGCGACGCCGGCGGCGGGCACGGCGGCCGCCGTGCTCCGTCGCCGTGCCCACACCCAGGCCTGGGCCAGCAGCGCGGCCACGAGCACCACGACCGCGGAGACGAGCACCTCCCCGCCCCAGGCGGCCAGCCGGAGAGCCGGTGCGTCGGTCTGGGAGAAGGCCAGGACACCCCAGGGGAAGCCGCCGAAGGGCCACGAGCCGCGGAGCTGCTCGACACCGACCCACAGGACGGCGGCGAGCAGGGCCTGGACCACCGGGTGGTCACGGGCCCACGGCGCGCGCCGGGCCACCGTCCACAGGACGGCGAAGCCCGCGACGTAGAGCGCCTGCGACAGGCTCAGTGCGGCCCACGGCAGCAGCGAACCGGTCGCGTTGACCGACCAGTACACGTGCGGCAGGAAGAAGGCCAGGCCCCACAGCAGCCCGGTGAGGGCCGCCCGGGAGGGCCGCGCGCCGCGCAGCGCGAGCAGCAGGAGCGCCACCCCGAGGTAGGCCAGCGGCCACCAGCCGCGGTCCGGGAAGGCGAGGTTCGTCAGCCAGCCGCCCGCGACGGCTGCCAGCAGCGCCACCACCGTGGCCGACGGGCGCGCGCGACGACGCATCGGCCGGGGACTGTCGGCCCGGCTCGAACCACTGCCGGGACGAGGGTGGAGCACCACTCCACGATACGTGGCGGTGACCCACCGCGGGGTGCCGGGTGACGACCCTCTCCGGTGGCGGCCCGACGCCGTCCCTCGCCCGGGGCCGACGCCTCGCGGCCACCGCCGGGACACCGGAGGAGGAGCGCTCCTGGAAACACCACAGCGTGCGGCCCCGGGCTGCGGGTGCCGCACGCTGTGACGGTGGAGCGTCAGACCGAGGCGGTCTCCCGCTCGGGGGCGCGGACCGACTCCAGGGCCTTCGTCCAGGTGACGAGCTGGTCGAGCATGGGCTCGACGGAGGCCGAGGCCGGCTCGGTGGGGGTGAAGGTCGCGAAGTTCTCGAAGTCCGTGAACAGGGACAGCAGGACCGCGTTGCGCACGTGGGCGACCTGCATCTCCGAGAGGATGCCGCGCAGGTGCTCGACGGCGCGCGCACCGCCCGCGGAGCCGTAGCTCACGAAGCCGGCGGCCTTGTTGTTCAGCTCCGGGTAGAGGTAGTCGAGCGCGTTCTTCAGGGCGCCGGTGATCGAGTGGTTGTACTCGGAGACGACGAACACGTAGCCGTCGAACTCGGCCATCCGGGCGGACCACGCCTGGCCGGCCGGCGACTCGGCCGGTGCCATCGACGGGGGCATGGGCTCCTGCCACACCGGCAGGTTGTGGTCGGCGATGTCGACGATCTCGAACTCGACGTCGCTGCGCTGGTCGGCGATGGACTTCACCCACTGGGCGATGGTCAGGCTCTGGCGACCGGGGCGGACGCTCCCGGTGACGATGGCGATCTTCGTCATGATCCTCCTTGGCGGTGTCACGAGGGCCGGGTCGACCCTCATCTGATGACTTGAACCGTCAATCGTGACGGGGTGTTCCGCATGCGACTGTGGCGTCGGACACCGCCCGCCCGTGCCCCTGCGTGTCGCCCGACTTCCCCGTCACCATGCGCCAAACGGGTGATTTCATGGACGCGTACACGCCGGGTGTTTAGGGATGTTTGACCGAACGCGGTAGTGTCTCCCCCGGTCGGTTGCCCCCCGCGCCTCCCGCACACCGCTGGTGAGGTGCTCGGACGGTGGCCCGGCCGGGCTCCTCGACACGGAGCCGCATGCGCACCGTGCACCGAGAGCCGGACGCTTCCTGGCGCGAGAATCCGCGCCGGTCGGTCGCGCATGCCCGGATACGCGCTGTCGTCCGGCGACGCGCGCTGACGAGAGGAAGTTCATGGGCGAGGGAACCGCGGGCCAGCTGGGCGCGCCCCTCATCATCGCGTTGTTCGTCGTCTTCTACGGCGGCACGCTGGTCATGTCACTCGCGATCGGGAAGAAGAAGGAGAACGCCGACGGTTACATGACCGCCGGCTCCAAGATCGGGTTCGGGATCTCCGCGGCGTCGATGACGGCGACGTGGATCTGGGCCTCCTCGATGTACGCCTCGGCCACGGCCGGGTACACCTACGGCGTCTCCGGCCCCATCCACTACGGCCTGTGGGGGGCGCTGATGATCCTGTTCATCTACCCCTTCGGCCGCCGTATCCGGAAGGTCGCGCCCCGGGCGCACACCCTGGCCGAGGTGATGCACGCCCGTCACGGCCGTTCCAGCCAGCTCATGCTCGCCGGCTCCAACGTCCTGGGCAGCCTCATCAGCCTGACCTCGAACTTCATCGCGGGCGGGGCGCTCGTCGCCATGCTCTCGCCCTTCACCTTCCAGCAGGGCATCCTCACCGTCGCTGCCGGCGTGCTGCTCTACACGCTGTGGTCGGGCTTCCGGGCCTCGGTCCTCACCGACTTCGCCCAGGTCATGGCCATGCTGGGCGCCGTCGTCGTCATCATCCCGGTGATCTTCTTCGCCGCCGGCGGCCCCTCCCTCTTCGCCGAGGGCGCGGCGCACGTGACCCCGCAGCAGCAGAGCTTCTTCTCCTCCGACGCCTTCCTCAACCAGGGAGCCCCCTACATCGCCGCCGTACTGGCCTACGCCATCGGCAACCAGACGATCGCCCAGCGGCTCTTCGCCGTGCGGGAGGACCTCATCAAGCCGACCTTCGTCACCGCGACCGTCGGCTACGGCGCCACGGTCATCGGCATCGGGATGCTCGGCGTCATGGCCCTGTACCTCGGGCTGGAGCCGGCCGGCGGAGACGTCAACAACCTCATCCCACAGCTGGCGACGACGTACCTCGGCCCGGTGCTGCTCGCCGTCTTCTTCGTCATGATCATCGGGGCGCTGTCGTCGACGGCGGACTCCGACCTCTCCGCTCTCAGCTCGATCGTCATGGCCGACATCTACGGCCAAAACGTCGCGGGCGGGCGGACGAAGGCGAACCCGCGGACCATGCTGCTCATCGGACGCGTGACGATGATCGTGGCGACGGGCGCGGCGCTCTACTTCGCCAGCGGACAGATGAACATCCTCGACATGCTGGTGTTCGTCGGTGCGCTGTGGGGTGCGCTGGTCTTCCCGGTCATCGCCAGCTTCTACTGGGGCCGGGTCACCAACGCGGCCTTCACGGTGGCCGCGCTGAGCGCCATGGCGGTCTTCGTCCCCGTGCGCTTCGAGCTCGTCCCGATGACCGGCCTCGTCGCCGTCGTCGTCGACCTGCTCGCGATCATCGGCGTCGGTGTGGTCCTCGGGCTCATGTGCTTCGGCTTCTTCGGGCTGCGGGTGGCGCTCATGGTGGGCGCGGTGGCGACCGTCGTCGTCGCCCCGTTCGGCTTCGGCTTCCTCCACGACTACACGGTGCTCAGCGCCTCGCTCATCGCCTACGCGGTGAGCACCATCGTGTGCGTGGCGCTGACCCTGCGGAACCGGGAGAGCTTCGACTTCTCGCTCATCGCCCAGCGCACCGGTGACTTCGACACCAGCGACGACGTCCCCGACACCGCCGTCCAGCCCCGTACCCGCTGAACGGCACGTTGAAAGGCAAGGAATGCTGACCTTCTACGTCCTCATGTGGCCGGTCATCGTGGCCGCCGTGCTCTTCTTCATCGCCCGCGGGTTCACCCGTGACTGGCGGGAGGCCCGGAAGGAGGGCCGCCCGATCATCTAGGCAGTCGCTCAGCGCACGCCGCGCATCGCCCTGGTGATGCGCGGCGACAGCGCGAGCAGCACCAGCCCGATCCCGATCGTCACCGCCCCCAGCGTGCCGAAGTAGGGCGCCTCGTTCCCCTCGTCGTAGAACTGGGCCAGGGCGCCGGACAGGGCGGTTCCCAGCGCCAGGGACAGGTAGAACAGCGCCACCATGAGCACCGGGTAGGCCCGCGGCGCGAGCTTCGTGGACAGGGACAGGCCGACCGGCGAGAGCATGAGCTCGCCCATCGTGGCCACGAGCATGATGAGGGCGATCCACAGCACCGGCACGGCCACGGTGTCGGCCATGGGCACGAAGATGAGGAACGCCGAGCCCATGAGGACGATGCCCAGGCTGAACTTCACCGGCGTCGTCGGCTGCCGGCTGCCCAGCCTGGTCCACAGCGCCGCGAAGAGCGGGGCCAGCACGATGATGAAGAAGGGGTTGAAGGACTGCACCCAGGGGATGGGCATCGTCCAGTCCCCGAGCAGCGGGAGCCCGCTGAAGTCGCGGTCCAGCCGGGTGTCGGAGTAGAGCGTGATGACCGTGAACTGCTGCTGGAACAGCGCCCAGAACGCGGCCGAGCCGATGAACATCGGGATGAAGGACACGACGCGCGAGTGCTCCTCGGCGTCGATCCGCTTGCTCGTCAGCAGGATCGCGAAGATGACGACGGCGGCGACGGCGGTGGCGACCACGACGACGTCGGCGAGGTTGTCCGGGGTGAGCAGTCCCGCGACCACGGCGACGACGACGACGGCCAGCGCGCCGGCGGTGATGACGGCGTACCGCCCGTAGAGGGCGCGCGGCAGCGGGTTGGGCACCCGCAGGGCGGGGTGGGGCAGGTGCCTACGGGCGAGCGTGTACTGCACCAGCCCGATCGCCATCCCGACCGCCGCCAGCCCGAAGCCGAGGTGGAAGCCGTACTGCTCCTGGACCAGACCGGTGAGCAGCGGCCCGAGCAGCCCGCCGATGTTGATCCCCATGTAGAAGATGGAGAACCCGGCGTCCCGCCGCGGGTCGTCGGCGGAGTACAGCGTGCCGACGAGGTTGGTGATCGTCGCCTTGAGGCCACCGGAACCGACGGCCACGAGGATGAGGCCGGCGGCCAGGCCGGCCACGCCGGGCAGGACGGCCAGCGCGACGTGCCCGAGCATGATGAGGACGGCGCTCGCGAACATCGTGCGCTCGGAGCCGAGCAGCCGGTCGGCCACCCAGCCGCCGAGGATGGAGAAGAGGTACACCGACCCGCCGTAGGCGCCCAGGATCCCGGTGGCCACGTCGCGGTCGATGCCCAGGCCACCCTCGGTGGTCTGGAAGTACATGTAGAGCAGGACGATGCCCTGCATGCCGTAGAAGGAGAACCTCTCCCACAGCTCGACGCTGAAGAGGTTCGCCAGGCCGCGGGGCTGCCCCAGGAAGGTGCGCTCGCCCCGTGGGGACCGGCCCGATCGCGGTGCCGCCGGCGAGGTGCTCGCGGTCGCGGGATCCTCAGAAGCCATGCGCCCCATGCTCCGTCCGGCAGCACGGGCCCGCACGTCCGGCGGCTAGAGCTGCTCGGCCCGCAGGGTCTCGGGGGACTTCGGGGACAGCAGGCCCGGCGCCACGTCGAAGACCGTCAGGGCCCCCACCTCGCCCCGCGCGTTGAGCCGGGCGGCGGCCCGGGCGTAGGCCACGAGCACGCTCGCGGTGAACTCGGGGTTGCTGCCGAGCTGGAGGCGGTACTCCACCACCTGGTCGTGCCCGCCGCCGGTGGTCCCGCTGCGGATGACGAAGCCGCCGTGGGGCATGGCGCTGTGGTCGCGGGCCAGCTCCTCGGCGCTGATGAAGGTCACGGTGGTGTCGTAGTCCGCGAAGTAGTGCGGCATGGTGAGGATCGCGCGCTCCACCTCGGCGGCGTCCGCACCCTCCTCCAGCACCACGTAGCACTCGCGGGTGTGCTTCTGCCGGGTGGTGAGCTCGGGGCGCGTGCCGCTGCGCACGGCGTCGATCGCGGACGGTGACGGCACCGTGTACTGCACGCCGTCGGCAACTCCCGGGACACGCCGGACCGCGTCGGAGTGGCCCTGGCTCAGCCCGGCGCCCCAGAAGGTGTAGGTCTCGCCCTCGGGCAGCAGCGCCTCCCCGAGGACGCGGTTGAGGGAGAACATCCCCGGGTCCCAGCCGACGGAGATGATGGCCGTGTTGCCGCCCTCCCGCGCGGGGCCGTCGACCGCCGCGAAGTACTCCGGGATGCGGGCGTGGGTGTCGAAGCTGTCGACGGTGGTGAAGTGTGCCGCGAGCTCGGGGCCGTGCTGGGGCAGGTCCTCCTTGGACCCGCCGCACAGGATGAGGACGTCGACGTCGTCCCGGTGGTCGAGCAGCCGGTCCCAGGCCACCACGGGGACGTCCGGGGCCGGCGGGGGGATGGTGGCGGGGTCGCGCCGGGTGAACACGGCGTGCAGGGTCATGTCCGGGTTCTGCCCGACGGCGGCGGCCACGCCCCTGCCGAGGTTCCCGTAGCCGGCGATCCCGATCCGTAGCTGTCCCATGGCGTGCTGTCCCTTCGTACCGCTCGTCAGTGCTGCGCACACACGGTACTTGCCGGCCGGTGCCGGAGACTCGCCCGGCCCGGCCTACGAGCCGTCGTGCTCGTCCATCGCGCGGGCGGAGGCGCCGGGCACCCAGTCGATGTTGCCGTGCTCGACATTCTCCAGGCGGGCGAGGAGCAGGAAGAGGGTGGAGAGCCGGTTGACGTACCGGGCGGTGTCCGGGTTGACGGCAGTCGGGTGGGCCTCCACCGCGTGCCACAGCGCACGCTCGGCGCGCCGCAGGCTGTTGCGGGCGAGGTAGAGCAGTGCCGCGGCTGCCGTGCCGCCGGGGAGCACCCGCGTCTCCGGTGCGCCCACGTCCCTCGCGTAGTGGAGGATGGCGCGTTCGATGCGGTGGATGTACGCCTCGGTGATCCGGGCCTCGGCCGGCTCCGTGGAGTCGAGCGGGACGGAGAGGTCCGCCGCGAGGTCGAGCATGTCGTTCTGGATGCTCGTGAGCAGGGCGTTGACCTCGATCGACAGCTGGCCCACCGCGATGGCCACGCCGATCGTCGCGTTCGCCTCCGCGCAGTCCCCGTAGGCGATGAGCCGCTCGTCGTCCTTGGCCACCTCGCCGTGACCGCCGAGGTGAGTCTGTCCGGTGTCTCCCGACGGCGGGAACCAGTCGGGGACGTCGGTGCCGAATGTCCCATTCGCAGCCATGCTGGAACTATACGGACTGGGCTTCCGGCGTCGCGCCGGGAGCCGCGCACAGCAGGTCGCAGGTGTGAGGGGGAACGACATGAGTGACGAGAACTCCGACATCTCCGAGGTCGCACGCGTGCCGGAGCCGGGGGCACAGCGGCCGAGCGGCCGCGCCGGCGTCGAGCGGACGACGTTCTTCGTCAGCGCCGCGTTCGTCATGGCCCTGTGCCTCGTCGGTGTGCTGTTCACCGACACGCTCACCGAGGTGTCGGGAGCCGCGCTGTCGTGGGTGACCACCACCTTCGGTTGGCTGTTCATCCTCGCGATCGCCGGTTTCGTGGTGTTCGCGCTGGTCCTCGCCTTCGGCAGGTACGGCAGCATCCCGCTGTCCCAGGAGGGCGAGAAGCCGGAGTACTCCACGAAGTCGTGGGTCGCGATGATGTTCAGTGCCGGCATGGCGATCGGCCTGGTCTTTTTCGGGGTCTACGAGCCGGTGAGCCACTTCGTCGCGCCGCCGCCCTTCGAGGACGTCACCGGCGAGGGACCGGGCGCCGCCCGCAACGCCATGGCCTACACCTTCTTCCACTGGGGCATTCACCCCTGGGCGATCTACTCGGTGGTCGGGCTGGCGATCGCCTACTCCACGCACCGGATGGGCCGCACCAGCCTGCTCAGCTCCTCCTTCCAGGCCTTCTTCCGCAAGGGACGCACGCCGGCTGCGACGAAGGCCGTCGACATCCTCTCGATCATCGCCACCCAGTTCGGGGTCGCGACGTCCCTCGGCTTCGGCGCGCTGCAGATCGCGGCCGGCCTGGCGCTGCTCGCGACGGGGCAGCTGGGCCAGGACTCCGGTCCCGGGCTGTCCCTCGTCGTCATCCTCGTCCTCACCTCCGGGGCCGCGCTGTCCGCGGCGTCCGGGGTCGCCAAGGGGATCCGGTACCTCAGCAACATCAACATGGCGCTCGCCGGCCTGTTGCTGGTGTTCGTCTTCGTCGTCGGGCCGACGGTCTTCCTCCTCGACATGATCCCGGCGGGCGTGGGCGCCTACGTGTCCCAGTTCGTGTCGATGAGCCTCAACTCGGCCGCCTTCGGCGGCACGGAGTGGCTGGCGAGCTGGACGATCTTCTACTGGGCGTGGTGGATCTCCTGGGCTCCCTACGTCGGGATGTTCATCGCCAAGATCTCCCGCGGCCGCTCCATCCGAGAGTTCGTCATCGGGGCGCTGTTCACCCCGACGGCGGTCGGCGTGGTGTGGTTCACCGTGTTCGGCGGCACCGGCATCGACATCCAGCGCAAGGGGGTGGACATCGCGGGGACGGGCAGCGAGGAGGCCGCGTTCTTCGTGACTCTCGGCGAGCTCCCCCTGTCCACGGTCGCGACCGTCGCCGCGGTCGTCCTCATCTGCATCTTCTTCATCACCAGCGCCGACTCCGGCGGTGTCGTGCTGGGGACCCTGTCGACCGGCGGCAGCGAGACGCCGTGGAAGCCGCTCGTCGTCTTCTGGGTGTTCCTGTCCGGGGCGGTGGCGGCCGTGCTGCTCCTCATGGGGGGCCTGGACGCGCTGCAGACCTTCACCATCCTGGCCGCGAGCCCCTTCGTCATCGTGATGATCCTGCTGTGTGCCGCGCTGTACGTGGACCTGCGGCACGACCCGTTGCGCTACCGCGGACCGATCCCGGTCCGCGGCGGGGCCAGGGCACCGTCGGAGGTTCCCTTCAGCGACGCCGCAGGAGCCTCCGACGCGGCGGACGACTCGGAGCCGGAGGACAGCCGCGACCGCGGGTGAGACTCGGCGCGGAACACGCCACCGATCGGTACTTCCTGTGCCCGGGCTGCCGGTAGCCTCCTGCTGACCGTGACCCACGGTCGCCCACCTCCCCTGGAGCGCCGATGAGCGAGCTCGCGGTCGAGACGTCCGCCCTGCGCAAGACCTACCGACGGCGCGGTGGCGGCACGGTGGGGGTCGAGGGCCTGGACCTCCACGTCCCGGCCGGCGGCGTGCACGGCTTCCTCGGCCCCAACGGCTCGGGCAAGACGACGACGATCCGCATGCTGCTCGGGCTCATCCGGCCGGACGCGGGCACCATGCGCATCTTCGGGCGCCCGGTGCCTCAGGAGCTGCCCGAGGTCATCGGGAGGGTCGGTGCGATCGTCGAGTCGCCGAAGTTCTTCCCCACCTTCAGCGGGCGGCGCAACCTGGAGTTGCTCGCCGGGGCCATCGGGACCCCGCGCGCCCGGGTGCAGGAGGTGCTGGAGGAGACGGCGCTCGCGGACCGCGCGCACGACAGCTACAGGACCTACTCCCTGGGCATGAAGCAGCGGCTGGCCGTCGCCGCCACCCTCCTGAAGTCTCCGGACCTGCTCATCTTCGACGAGCCGACCAACGGGCTGGACCCCGGCGGCATCCGCGAGGTGCGAGAGACCATGCGCCGCCTGGGCGCGGAGGGCCGCACGGTGCTCGTCTCCAGCCACATCCTCGCCGAGGTCGAGCAGGTGGCCGACACCGTCTCGATCATCGGCCGCGGCCGGCTGCTCGCGGAGGGCCGCGTGTCCGACGTCATCGGCGGCGCCGAGGGAGCGGCGGTGCGGGTCGCCGTCGCCGACCCCGTGACCGCCGAGGAGGTCCTCACGCGTGCCGGGCTGCGGGTGCGGGAGGAGGGCGGGACGCTGCGCGTCCGGGGCGCCGACGATCCGGCCCGCATCACCGAGCTGCTTGCGCGCGAGGGCCTCTTCGTCAGCGAGCTGACTACCGAGCGGATGGACCTCGAACGGGTCTTCCTCGATCTCACCACCGGAGAAGGGCTGGACCGCCCGGCCGCGGGCCGGCACAGCCGGGCAACCGACGCCGTCGGCTCCGTCACGCGGGGCGGTGGGCGGCGATGAACCGGCTGGTGCGGGTGGAGCTGCGGCGCCTGTTCGCCCGGCGGCTCGTCGTGCTCACCATGCTCGGCACGCTGGTGGCCTCCCTGCTCGTGCTCCTCGGCGTCTGGAGCTCGGCCCAGCCGATGTCGGCCGAGGAGCTCGCCCTCGCCGACGAGATGTACCAGCAGGAGCTGGAGTACTGGCAGGAGGAGGGGGAGGAGGCGGTCGCCCAGTGCTTCGAGGACGAGGCCGAGGAGGCCGAGCGGACCGGGGAGGCGGTGGACTACGGCTGTGAGCAGATGGGGCCGCCGCAACGGGAGTGGTACGTCTGGAGCGCCCCGCCGCTGGAGGACACCCTGCCCTCTGTCCTGGGCATGCACTCCTCGCTGCTGCTCTTCGCCGCCCTCCTGGTCGGGGCCACCCTCACCGCCGCCGAGCTCACCACCGGCGCGATCACCACCTGGCTCAGCTTCGAGCCGCGGCGGGTGCGCGTGTACGCCTCCAAGGTCGTGGCCGCGGCGCTCGGGATCGTGCCCGTCGCCGTGCTCGCCGTCGGGATCGTCGTCGCCGGCACGGTGGTCATCAACCAGCACTTCGACCTCGCCGCCGGCATGACCTCGGCCCACTGGACCGCCACCGCCTGGACGGCGGCGCGGGTGGTCGGGCTCGCGGTGCTCGCCGCCCTCACCGGGGCGGCGCTCGGCTTCCTCGCGCGCCACACCGCCGCGGTCCTCGGGCTGGGCGTCGTCTACCTCATCGTCGACCAGCTGCTCAGGGGCCTGCTCCCGGCCAGCACCCCCTGGCTGCTCAGCACCAACGTCTCCGGTTGGGTCGCCCGCGGCACGTCCTACTACACCGAGGAGTGCACCACCGACGCGAACGGCATGGTGTGCGAGATGACCGAGCACGCGGTGTCCTTCGGGCACAGCGCCACCTACGTGCTGGTGGCCGCGGTCGCCGTCGCCGTGCTGGGGGCCGTGGTCTTCCGTCGTCGCGACGCCGCCTGACCGCCGCGCCCGGCGGCGGGCTCACCCGGCAGCCGCGATGTGGCTGACGAAGCGGGCGAGGGCCCGCTCGCCGACGATGTCCTCCGCCAGCAGCGGCAGCTCGATGAGGGGCACGTGCGGCAGGGCCTCGCGGACGGTGGCGAGGTGGACCTCCTCCTGCGCGCGGCGCCGGGCGAGGAAGTCCCCGCGGTCACCGGGGGAGCGCTTGTTGACCACGAGCGCCCCCACCTCGACGCCCGAGCGCAGCAGCCGGCCGTAGAGCTC
>Ga0209487_1002998_pt1 | contig 13473 bp, 9 predicted proteins | sample Poulit2012_FD_187524 | JGI IMG/M metagenome (GOLD analysis project Ga0209487, IMG submission 187524) | Agricultural soil microbial communities from Georgia to study Nitrogen management - Poultry litter 2012 (SPAdes) (version 2) | ecosystem: Environmental > Terrestrial > Soil > Agricultural land... | reverse complement strand
CTCGTGATCGAGCGACCGCGCGGATATCCTGAGATCCGCCTGCGGGGTGACGTGCTGCACGCCGACGTACGATTTGACTCCCGCCCGACGGCTCTCCTCGCCGAAATCGACCGATGGGCGCGAGCAGTTTCTGAAACGGCGCGACGCGAGCGAGCGAAGCGATATGATTCCGATGAGTTTTTAATCGCTGCCGATGCACCAACGGCGGGGCTCGTCGAGACGGCGCCGATACACCTCTCCGCATCGGGCCGGTTCGTTGGCAGCCGCATTCTGTCATCGATCTATCCGGGCCTCGCCGGGCTCAATACCGACGCCGCTTTCGATCTCAGCGCATCACTCGGCTCTGAGCTTACCGCCGAAGGCAGCATCCGCGCCGACTCCATCATCACGAGTGCGATCAACGCCGCTGACTTAAGCGCGGCATTCACGGTGCGTGCCGACCGCATATCGGGCATCCACGACTCTGCGTCGGCCGACCTCAGCCTAAGCGCGGCGGCGTTCCATGCGCTCGGACAGCGATTCCGGGATGCCGACGTGGAGTTCGCGTTTGCGGATAGAGAAGGAACGATAGACATCCAGTCGCACGGCGAACGTGAACATGAAGCGCTGCACGTCGCGGCGGATGTACAGGTTGGTCGGCGCCATAACAGGCTGCAATTTCGCAGGATCGATCTACAATCCTCTGCATCAGCCTGGACGCTTGCTTCCTCTGAGCCAATCCTGCTCTACTCGGACGCGGTCGAGGTGACCGGGCTCGAGCTGGCCGCGCGCGATGAGCCGGTGGAGACGAGGCAACGCCTGAAGCTTGAAGGCGTCGTTTCGAACAGCCGGCGAGACACGCTGTATGCAAGCGTCGAACGCGTGCGGCTGCACGACCTGTCGGAGATGCTTCATATGACCGATCCGATCGGCGGCGTGCTGAACGGCCACCTCGCGCTAACGGGCGTACTCGCGCGGCCGGAGCTGACGGGCGAGGCGGAAGTCGGCCGTCTGACACTTGCCGGCCGGCCCCTCGGCCGCCTCATGCTGCACAGCCGCTATGCGCCGGGTCGGCCGGACATCGAGCTCGATGCCGTCCTTTCCCCGCTTGCTGATGGACAGAACGTCGTCGATGACCCGCGCGTGCCGCGCGGTGAAGCGCTGAACGATCTCCGCGTCCATGGTCACTTCCAGTTACCCGTGCCCGGGCCGGATCGCCGGCTGATCGACCCGGGGCTGCTCGATCTGATGCTGGATGTTCGCCATGCCGACGCCTTTTTTATGGATCTGATCTTTCGGAATGAGATCGCCGATGCCGGAGGTGTCTTTTCGGGAACGGGCCACATCGCGGGCGACTTCCGGCGGCCCGTGTTTGATGCGTTTCTTCGGCTGGCAGATGGATCGCTCCGGATTCCGGAGTTCAACCTGCGATACGAGGTCGACGGCCACGTGTCGGTTGATGCCGATGCCATCCGCGTACACAATGCCACAGTCACCGATGCCACGGGCGGCCGCGCGCTCGTGAACGGCGGGATCCTCTTCAACGACTACCGCTTCTTTAGCTTCGACCTCAGCGCCGAGCTCGACCGGCTCCAGTTCATGAACGTGGCGTCGTCGTCTGACATGGGCTTTTTCGGCGATGTACGCGCGTCGGGCGACGTAACGCTGACGGGGCCGCTCGATCACACGCGCTTGTACTCTTCTAATGCCGTTATCGCCCCGGAGAGCAACATCTTCATCGCCATCCATGAAGGAATGGGCGCATCCGATGCCGGCTATATCGTCTTTGCCGATTCGCTCGGCAATACGCCGACGCGTGCCGAGTTGACGCAGCGCCGCAACCTGCTCGACGCCCGGCCCGAGGGCGAGCGGATGTTCGTCGACGGCATCGAGATGGATCTGAATATGTTTGCCGGGCAGGGAACGGGCATCCACCTGGTGGTCGACCCCGTCAGCGGCGATGTCATTAACGCGAGAGGCAGCGGCCGCATCCAGTTGCTACGAACTGAGGGCGACTACGCCGTCTACGGCACGCTCGAAGTCGACTCGGGCGATTATCTCTTCACCGCGGGAGACGTGTTCGTGCGCCGCTTTCTGATCGACGGCGGTTCGATTACGTGGGATGGCGAGCCTGACAACGCCGCGCTCGACATCATGGCCTCGTACCGAACACGAGCCTCCGCCGCCGGACTGCCCATCGTGGTGAGCGACCGGGCAAGGATTCCCCTGATCGTCCAGCTTAACATCACCGGACGGGTGGCCGCGCCGATGGTTGACCTCCAGCTTCAGATCGACCGGACGAGCCACGAAACCATCACCGCATACGAGAGCATCGAGTCGATCCTCAACCAGCCGGAGCGCTCAACCGAATACGCCACGAGCGTGATGCTCACGAACTCATTCCTGCTGACGACATCGCTCACGTCATACGGCGAAGAGACGCTGTCGGCCACGCGCAACCAGCTCGCCTTCCACAGTCTGTCGCAGCTCGTAGCCACGCAGCTCAACCGATATCTGAGCCAGGCCGTCCCGAACCTCGACGTGAACCTGGGCGTGCAGGGCGAGAACACGCAGGACCTCGATGTCTCATATGGCGTCGCGCTGCGGCTCATGGACGAGCGGCTCGTCATCCGCGGCCAGGGCTTGTATCAGTACGAGGCGCAGCACGAGCAGCAGAACCTGCTTGATGAGTTCGTCGTCGAGCTCCGCCTAAGTAATAGCGTATCCGTTGAGGTATTCTATCGGCGCGAGGGTGATATTCTCGGATCCAACCAGACGCTTGCGAACACCACCGGTGCCGGGCTGTCTTACGAGACGCGTTTCCGAAGCTGGTCGCGCCTCGTCGACCGACTCTTCGGCCGCAGCGGAAGCGACAACACCGAGCTTGAAGCCGATGACGCCGACGCCACACCGGACGATGTCAGCGCAACGGCGCTCGAGCTCTGAGTGGTTAGTGACATAGACTGGAGCAGATTTTTCGACGATCTGCCAGCGCATTCTCATTCCCAACGATATCCTGCACGTGAGTAATAAGCCGAACGCCATCAGAGACGACATCCTCCGCCTCCTCAAGAACAACGGTCACCGCACGTTCAGGCCAAAGGAGATCGCCAAGCGGCTCGGCTATCGCGATAACAAGCTGTACCGCCGTTTTAGAACGGTGCTGCAGGAGATGGAGAACGAGGGTGCGATCGCGCCAGTGAGCCGCGGCCAGTACGGGTTGCCGAAGATTCCGACCAAGGTGCAGGGCATCCTGCGGGTGAATCCGAAAGGATTCGGATTTCTCGAGGTCGAAGGGCGCGAGGAAGACCTTTACGTCAACTCGGGAAATATGGGAACGGCGCTCGACGGCGATGTCGTGCTGGCGGGGCTGAGCGCTCCGGGCCGCGGCGATCGCCGGCGTGAGGCCGAGGTGCTTGAAGTTGTCGAGCGGAAGCGCAAGCGAACCGTCGGCACGTTCAGGCAGATGGGTCACTTCGCGTTTGTGACGTCGGATGATGCCCGCATGACGCAGAACATCTACGTACCCGAGAGCGCGTTCAACGGCGCGAGGGATGGGATGAAGGTCGTCGTGTCGATCGACCGGTTCGTCGACCCGAAGTCTGCGCCGGAGGGCAGGATCCTCGAGGTTATCGGGGATGCCGAGGACCCCGCGGTCCAGGTGCTGGCGTTGGCGATGAGCTTCGACGTCCGGTCGGGCTTCCCGAAGGAGGCGACCGAGGAAGCGGAGAAGATCCCGCTGGAGGTGCCGGCCGAGGAGATCAAGCGCCGGCTCGATCTGCGAAAGATGCCGGTGTTTACGATCGACCCTGAAGACGCCAAGGACTTTGACGACGCCGTCCACATCCGCAAGCTCGACGACGAACTGCTCGAGGTGGGCGTTCACATCGCCGACGTGAGCCACTACGTGGCGCCCGGTTCGGCGATCGATGCCGAGGCGTACGAGCGCGCGACGAGCGTGTACCTGGTCGACCGTACGATTCCGATGCTGCCCGAGAAGCTATCGAACGGTGTGTGTTCGCTCCGCCCGAATGAAGACAAGCTCGCCTTCTCGGTACTGATGAAGGTGACGACGCAAGGCGTTGTCAAGGGATATGAGATCCGCGAGACCGTCATCCGCTCGCAGCACCGCCTCACGTACGACGACGCGCAGACGATGCTCGACGGCGGTAATTCCGACCACCCGATTGCCGCCGATGTCGTGTTGGCCGGCCGCCTGGCGCGCACGCTGACCAAGCGCCGGATGAGGCGCGGATCAGTCGATTTCGACCTGCCGGAGATCCGCGTGCTTCTTGATGACAAGGGCCATCCGACCGACATCATCCGAAAGGACCGCAAACCGGCGAATCGCCTCATCGAAGAACTGATGCTCCTGGCGAACCGCGTGGTGGCGAGACACGCTTCGAAGCGGCACAAGCCGAAGACGTTTGTCTACCGCGTGCACGACCGGCCGGATGCCGAGAAGATCACGAAGCTGGCGGAGTACGTCCGCGCCTTCGGCTACCGCCTTGACCTGACCGCCGGCAACGTGACGTCGTCAGACTTGAACGCGTTGCTCGAGCAAGTCGAAGGAGCGCCCGAGCAGCCGGTGATCGAACAGGCCGCGCTACGCTCCATGGCTAAGGCGGTGTACTCGACGAAGAACATTGGCCACTACGGCCTTGCGTTCGACTTCTACTCGCACTTCACGAGCCCGATTCGGCGCTATCCGGATCTCATGGTGCATCGGTTGTTGAAGCGCTATGCCGCCGGTGGCGAAGGCGTCGATCAAACGCAGTACGATGTTTTCTGCGATCACTGCTCGGAGAAAGAGCGTGCGGCCGTCGAGGCCGAGCGTGAGTCGGTGAAGCTGAAGCAGGTCGAGTTCGTGAGGGAACGCCTCGGCGAATCCTTCGACGGCGTCGTGAGTGGCGTGACGAAGTTCGGGCTCTTCGTGGAGATGAGCGACATCCTCGTGGAGGGGATGATCCACGTGCGGGACATGGATAACGACTATTATGAGTATGACGACCGCACGTATCGGCTCATCGGGCAGCGCACGGGGCGGCAGTATCGCCTCGGCGATCCGGTCCGCGTGACCGTCGTCGGCGCCAACACTGAAAGCCGCGAAGTAGACCTGCTCTTTGCGGAATAGCGGTTGATGGTGATTGGGTTTTTGTGGGGCCTGCCAGGTCTCTCTCGATCAACACCAGGCGTAACCGCCATGCCCGGAAGACTGTTTGCCGAGTGTGGCCTGGGATCAGCGCTGCGGCCCAAACTGAGGCCGCGGAGCTGGTCTAACGCCGGGAGAAAACGAGCGTAGATACGTCCCGGCGCGCCGAACTGTGCGTCCGAACGAGTCGACGCAAGAGCCTTCGATCAAGGCGGAAGCCATCGGCGTCCCGGCGCACAGCAGTGAACACTGGCGAGGCCGTACCCGGTTCTCCCCAAATACGACGACTGAAAGGCGACCACCGGCAACCGGACTTGAGCCGGCTCCGTGGAATAATACCTCGGCGGCGTCAGCGCGACGCCTCGAGCGCTTCTTCGAGGGCTTCGCGCTGTGCGACAAGGGTGTGCTCAAGCTCTTCCTCGCCGTGCGCCGTCGAAAAGAAGTAAGCCTCGAATGCGGACGGCGCGAGGTAGACGCCCCGGCGGAGCATGGCGTGGAAGTAGCGGCCGTAGAGCGCGGTGTCTGACGTCGAGGCGGTGGCCATGTCGACGACTTTCTGCTCGGTAAAAAAGATGCCGGCCATCGAGCCGAGGCGCGTGGTGTAGAAACTGCGCCCCACGGCTTTCAGGTTCTCGGCGACGCCTTCGTCGAGCTGTTTGCCGAACGACTCGAGGCGGTCGTAGAGGCCCGTGTCGTCGGCGATTTTCCGCAGCACGGCGTATCCGGCTTTCATCGCGAGCGGGTTGCCGGAGAGTGTGCCTGCCTGATAGACGGGACCGGTGGGCGAGATGAACTCCATGATATCTTTGCGTCCGCCGTAGGCGCCGACGGGGAGTCCACCGCCGATGATTTTGCCCAGCGTGGTGAGGTCGGGCATGACGCCGAAGCGCTCCTGCGCCCCGCCTCGGGCCACGCGAAAGCCGGTCATCACCTCGTCGAAGATGAGGACGGTGCCGTGTTCATCGCAGAGTGTGCGAAGGCCTTCGAGGAAGCCGGGCTCGGGCGGCACGCAGCCCATGTTGCCCGCAACGGGCTCAACGATGATACAGGCAACCTGGCCGCGGTTGGCCTCCATCAGGCTGCGCACGTGTTCGAGATCGTTATAGCGCGCGACGAGCGTATCCTGTGCGTTGCCGCTGGTAACGCCGGGTGAGTTGGGCGTCCCGAATGTCATGGCGCCGCTGCCGGCGGCGATCAGGAAGAAGTCGCCGTGCCCGTGGTAGTTGCCTTCGAACTTGATAATTTTATCCCGGCCGGTAAAGCCGCGTGCAAGGCGGGCGGCGCTCATCGTGGCCTCGGTGCCTGAGTTGACCATCCGCACGCGCTCAACCGAGGGCACGAGCTCGCAGATGAGTTCGGCTACACGAACCTCGATCTCGGTCGGCGCCCCGAATGACGTCGAATCGGCAGCGGCCTCGCGCACGGCGCGCACCACTTCTTTGGGTGCGTGGCCGAATAACATCGGTCCCCACGAGCCGACGTAATCGATGTAGCGGTTGCCGTCGGCATCTTCCATGTAGGCGCCTTCCGCGCGGCGGATGAACAGCGGCGTGCCGCCGACGCTCTTAAATGCTCGCACGGGAGAGTTGACGCCTCCGGGGATGACGTGCCGGGCTTCGTCGAAGAGTTGACGACTGGTATTGGTGCGATCGGTCATGGGGAGGAAATATCTATAACGGGGTGTGTTCGTCGACGCGGCGAAAGATAGCGCGCACCACCGGAGCGCCGTTCTCTTCGATGACGTTCCCCTTCTCCGACAGCTCGAAGCCCGCGCGCTCGAGCAGTGCGTAAACGCTCATGATGCGCTCGTCGTTGGTAGCGGGCGGGTCGGACGGGACGTCCATAGCCACATAAAACCAGCCGCCGGAGCGAAGCACCCGCCTGACCTCGACGAACGACGCGAGGACGTCTTCAAGCCGGGCGTCTGCGCCGAACGCCCGGTAAGCCACAACCCAGTCGAAGAACTCGTCGTCGTAGCCAAGCTCTTCGGGCTGCGTGGTAATGATGGAGCGCTCGAGGTCCTGGTGAGGGAAATCGGACGCAAGCGCAGTGCGTAGTTCTTCGGTAACGGACGCATCCGGGCAGGCGGCATGCGCATCAAAGCCGAGTTGCAGAAACGGACGCACATGCCGCGAACTGCGGCAGCCGAGGTCGAGCACGCGCGAGCCGGGAGCTATCGGCGCGAGCGTACGCAGCAGATGGTCGGACGGTGGCAGCATTGACGCTCAGGCCTGCTGCGTGACAACTTCCTCCCGCTCGGCGGCAACATCCGCATCCCAGCGCCGCGCCTCGCACACGTGATCGCACTGCTCGCAACGGGTGCAGCGGTCGGCCGCCTTAAACGTGGGCATCCGCTTGATGGGCCGGAGCGCGTAGTCGAGTCCATCGGCGCCGACGCTGTCGCGGCCCGGCAAGATCAGCTGCGCGATGGTGGCCTCGGCCAGACTCTCGATGAAAAGCGGATGGCAGTTGAGTCCGGATGTGACCTCGTAGTGCTCGATGCCGAACTCCTCGGCCTCGAGCCGGACTTCAATATCGAGCTCGTACGCCGTCTCCACGTGATCGGTGACAAACGCGATGGGGATCATCAGCACAGAGCGAACGCCCTCGCCGGCGAGTTCCTCGAGTTTATCCGGCGTGCTGGGAGAGAGCCACTCACCCGGGCCGACCTTGCTCTGGAAGGACACATGGAACGGCCGGTCGAAGCCTCGCAAGGTCATCACGCGCTCGACGGATGAGTTGACGAGGCAGCAGTAGGGGTCGCGGCGCTCGGTCATCTCTTTGAGCGGCGTGCCGTGTGCGCTGAAGACAAGGTGTACCTGATCGCGCACGTTCTTCGGGAAGCGCTGCAAAGCTTCGTCGATGCGCTCGCTGACCGACTGGATGAACTTCGGATTGGCGGCATACTCAAAGGCGTACGTCGTCGGCCAATCCGGAATCTCGTTGTTCTCTTTCAGCGCGTGCCAGTAAATGAGCGAGGAGCCCGTCGTGGTCTTGGAGTATTGCGGGTACAGCGGCAGCAGCACGACTTTGTTGATGCCGTCTTTTCGCATCTCGGCGGCGGCTTCCTCGCTGAACGGATGCCAGTAGCGCATGGCTACGTATGTCTTGAACTCGACATCCGCCGCTTCGCCGAAGCGGCTGTTCAGGTACTTGTTCAGTGCGGCCGCCTGTTCGCCCGTGAGGCGATTGATCGGCGAGCCACCGCCTATCATCTCGTAATCTACGGCCACTTTTTTGGCGCGCGACCTGGCGATGTACCGGCATATCCAGTGGCGCAAGATCCCCTTCAGCGGGATGTCGATGATAGCCGGATCCATGAACAGATTGTAGAGGAAGATCTCGATCTGTTCGACCGTGTCGGGCCCGCCGAGGTTGAGCATAACCACGCCCACCCGATCACCTGCCTCGAGCTCAAGCGGCTCGGAGGAGAAGTACTCGCCGGTAACGAGGCGGGAGTCGAACTGGTAACCTTTCAGAAACTCACGCGGTCCCATGGGGCCATGCCAATTAAAAACAATGATTCAGGTGGCTGAGGGAGAATAGCCTGGGCAGTGCCCTCAGTTCCTGTTACCGCCCGAAGATTCAGGGAAGCGACTTTCAATCCCTGATTCCTTCATACGGCATTTTCAGGCCGTCCGATTGTGGTGACAGCCAGTCGTGGGCGGCGAAATATCGCGACGCCAGCGCCTCTGTCGAGCCTTCCTCAAACTGCATATCGTAGCGCCAGGAAACCTCCGGCGGCAGACTCATGAGGATACTCTCGGTGCGGCCACCCGTCTCCACTCCAAAGCGGGTGCCCCGGTCGAAGAGCAGGTTGAACTCTACGTATCGGCCGCGCCGCAGCTTTTGAAAGTCGACTTCGCGCTCGCCGTACGGTACTTCCCGGCGGCGATCAACGATCGGCACGTATGCCTCGATGAAGCGCTCACCGGCATCGCGCGTGAAGGCGAAGGCGGCTTCGACATCCCCACGGAGATAATCGTAGAAGATGCCGCCCACGCCGCGCGCCTCGCCGCGGTGCGGGAGGAAGAAGTATTCATCGCAGCGGTGCTTCAGCGCGTCGTAACTGATGATGGGATGCCGGCTGCAGACGTCCTTCCACACCTGATGAAAGTGCCGGGCGTCCTCCAGGTAGGGGAAGTACGGCGTCAGGTCGGCGCCACCGCCGAACCATTCGTCGTCCGGATTGTCGAGATCGGCGCCGATGCCGAAGTAGCGGAAGTTGGCGTGGACGGTCGGCACGTACGGCGAGCGTGGATGGATGACGAGCGAGACGCCGGTCGCAAAGAACGGCGCAGCTTCGATGCCGAGCAGCCGGGCCGTGGTATCCGGAAGCATCCCATGGACGGCCGACGTGTTGACCCCACCTTTTTCGAAGACCGCTCCGTCTTCGATGACCATCGTAAGGCCACCGCCGCCCTCATCCCTCTCCCAGTAATCGCGCTGAAACCGGGCCTTGCCGTCGGCCGCTTCAAGGGCTGAGACAATCTCCTGCTGCAGCCGCTCGACGAGTTGCTGCATGCGCATGGCCATGGACGTGGCGGAAGCGTTGTGGCTCACCGTTATGATCGATAACTGGAACTGGGTTGACGAACGGCCGGTAACGCTGCCGTGGTAGCCTGAGTTTTTGATCTGCGGCACGACTCGCAGACACTTCACCAGATCACATGATGATTATCGAATGACGATCATTGAATACGAAGCCAACCGCGACGAGATCATGCGGATGGTCGACGAGGGAATCCGGCAGATGAAGGAAGACGGCGTGGAGCCGCGGTACATCATGGTCGGGCCGGAGTCGTACACGATGCTCCGTAAAGCCATCGGCGAGCGGTTCGAACGCGGCGCGGGCATGTTCGAGACCTATCAGCACGTCGCGATCGTGCTCGACCCGTATCGCGGAAGCAAGGTCTGCGTGCTGCCGGCACCGCAGGAGGTAAGTAAGGGAGTGAAGACGTACAGCTTTTGAAGTGTGGGGGTTTGGGGAGTTTGGGAGTGCGGAAGTTTGGGAAGTCGGGGGAGTGTGGGAAGTTCGGGAAGCGCGGGCAGAGTGTTGTAGCGTATGACTGGTGCGTCCTTGTTGCGTCGTTTGCGGCTAACTCGTCCTCGCCCTGACAGGCCGTTGAATAATCGAGCAGCTCTGCGGCTCCGAGGCTTCGCGAGTCCTTCAGATGCGGGACATAGCGCGCGCGATGTCTCTCGCGAATGCCTCTCCCCAGTCGTCGGTAGGCGGCGCCTTAAATGTCATTTCTTCTCTGCGCGTCGGATGTTCGATCGTCAAGGCGCAGGCATGCAGCGCGAGGTTTCGTCCGTCGAACTCGGTTTCCGCACCGTAGCGCATATCACCGACGAGCGGCATTCCGCGCGAGGCAAACTGTACACGAATCTGATGCGCCCGGCCTGTCTCAAGCCGGACGTCCACGAGCGAGACGCGCTTCCCCTTCCATTCATCTCCCCCGATCACGCGATACGTTAACGCGGCAAACCGAGCCCCTGCGGCAGACGCATCCACGACATGCACGTGCCGGCCTTGCTTGACGAGATGGTCTTCGAAACGCCCCTCGACGTCGCGCAGCGTTCCTTCCACCATCGCGATATAGTGCTTGCCGGGCATCCTGCGGCGAAATTGATCGGACAGGCGAGCCGCCGACTTCGACGTTCGAGCCAAAACCATTACGCCGGAGGTCGGCCTATCGAGGCGATGAACGAGGCCGAGAAACACATTGCCGGGCTTGTCGAAGCGCTCCTTCAAAAATGCCTTGCCGAGCGATACGACATCGTCATCACCGGTGATGTCGGCCTGAGCGAGCATCCCCGCGGGCTTGTTGACAACGAGCAGGTGATTGTCCAGATGTAGGACGGGCAGCGTCATGCCGCAGCCACAGCGATCAGCTCTTCCGAGACCTCATGGACGGCGTCGATAAAGGCTCCCGCGTGGTCAGGGTTGTGATCCGGATGCATGCCGTGGCCGAGGTTGGCAATGTGGCCAACGGGTCCGAACGCGGCCAGCATGTCGCGCACGCGGGCGCGGATGACCTCCGGCTCGGCGTAAAGCAGTGCCGGGTCGAGATTCCCCTGCAACGCAACATTCGGCCCCACTTCTTTCCGCGCCTGCCGCGGATCCATCGTCCAGTCGAGCGAGACGACGTTGAAACCGGCTTCAGCCAGATCATTCAGCGCGTAGTGCGCGCCTTTAGCAAAGACAACGACCGGTACATCCGGGTGCCGCTGCCCAATCTCCCTCCGAATACGCTGCAGTGTCGGCAGGGCGAAACGCTCGAACTCGCGCGGGCCAAGCATTCCGGCCCAGGAGTCGAACACCTGCAGCAAATTTGCCCCGGCGCGGATCTGCATATCGAGATATTCGATCGAGACATTCGCCAGTCGGTCGAGCAGGCCCACGAGTTCGTCCGGATGGCGATACAGCCACGAGCGTGCACGGCTGAAGGATTTACTGCCTGAGCCTTCGATCATGTACGCTGCGAGCGTCCACGGAGCGCCGCAAAAGCCGATCAACGGCACGCGGCCGGCCAGGCGCTCCACGGTCAGCTGGATGGCATCGGCTACATATCCAAGCGCCGACTCAACATCCGGCTCGACCAACCGTGCGAGTTCGTCCGGCGATTCAAGTGGATCGGTGAACACCGGCCCCTTCCCCCTTACCATGTCAACGTCCATGCCCAGCGCCTGAGGCACGACGAGGATGTCGGAGAAGATGATGGCCGCATCGAGCGGAAAGCGCTCAATAGGCTGCAGGGTGACTTCGGCAGCGAGCTCCGGCGTGCGGCAGACGGTGAAGAATTCATCCTCCGAACGGAGGGCACGGTACTCGGGCAGGTAGCGGCCCGCCTGTCGCATCATCCAGACGGGTGTGCGAGGGACAGCTTCACTCCGGGCGGCCCGGAGAATCAAATCGTTCTGGAGCGTCATGGCGGGAAGTAATGGTATGCAGTACGGCCTGGCTTGTCAGGTCGACACGACTCTGGCCGACGGGGGTGGATCCCGCGCGGGTGGTGATTCCGCCGATATTTGACGCTCAGTTGATGACGGGCCTGAGTTCGGCCTGGCCGTACAGATGCTCGCGGAGGAAATGCGTCGTCAATCCCCAGGATGCCTGCGCAGCGTCATCGTCGTAGTTCAGTCCGGACGGGTTGGCGAAAGCATGCCCCGCACGTTCGTAGACGTGTACCTCGGCATCCTTATCCAGCTCGCGCATCGCCGACTCGAATGCGCGAACGTCATCGAGCGGGATGCTCTCGTCCTGGCCGCCGAAGAATGCAAGCACCGGCGCTTCGATACGGTCGAGATGCTCACGTTCCATATCTGACAGACGCCCGTAGTAGATGACAGCGGCATCGAGCTCATCCGACAATAACACCGCGCTGCGTAGCGCCACCGTACCGCCGAAGCACCAACCCAGCACGGCGATCTCACCAGCGCCATGCTGCTCGGCCAGGTAGTCGAACGCCGCACGGATGTTGGCATCGATCGCTGCAGGATTCTCCGAGACGTGCGCCATCGCCGCCTGCGCGCTTTCCGGACTCGTGGTGACTTCGCCGTCGTACAGGTCGACGGCGAGTACGCGGAAGCCCTCGCCCGCGAAACGCCGCGCCATCAACCGGATGTTGTCGTTGAGGCCCCACCACTCATGGATGAGGATGAGCGCAGGCAAATTGTCATCGGCATCACGGCCCATCGCCGTCAGCACGCTGTCGGCATCGATCGGCTCAGAGAAATAGCCCACGAGTTCAACGTCCTCGCCCACGCCGTAGGTGACTTCCTCCGACATCACCGGGATGATTGGCTCCATCACGATCGCCGTTGCATCCGGACGATCACCGCGGTGCTGCTCGGCCATCTGCTCGTCATAGGAGGGCTCACTGGCACACGCCGACAGCAAAAGTGCAAAGAGCAGGATGGACGAGAGTAGAAGGCGGAATATCATGAGTTCTGGGTAGCGGGTCGTGAGGGGCTGCGGGTAATAAGCCAAGCGGTCACGCCAAACATGGCTCACGGTATATCGCTCATAGCTTCAGCTTAACATCCTATTGCCATAGCATAAAGCTAACGTCTTAAAGCTCACAGCTTATCGCAAACATCCCATCGCTCATTACTTAAAGCTTACGTCCTGTCGCTCATTGCTCACAGCCCAGAGCTAACAACCTGTTGAAATAAACATGCCGTACAGGCGGCAGAAATATTTTGCAGATCAAGCCTGCCCCATACTTGATGTGGGGGCGTCCGACGAGCCGCGAATGAGGCGTACAATCGTACGTCGCAGAGCTTGCCCCGGACCTGATCCGGGGGAGCGGTGAGGAAGGACAACGCCGAGATGCGGA
>Ga0209487_1002997_pt1 | contig 13475 bp, 12 predicted proteins | sample Poulit2012_FD_187524 | JGI IMG/M metagenome (GOLD analysis project Ga0209487, IMG submission 187524) | Agricultural soil microbial communities from Georgia to study Nitrogen management - Poultry litter 2012 (SPAdes) (version 2) | ecosystem: Environmental > Terrestrial > Soil > Agricultural land... | reverse complement strand
TGCCGATGGCTGATGGTGATTGCCGATGGCTGTTGATGATTGCCCCCTCTGTAATGGCAGACCGTCAGGAGGCGGATGTTCAGAACAGTTTTTCGGAGGTTTTTTTAAAATAAAGGGGCGTTGAGTGCTGTTTTATTAAGTTGAACAGCCTGATGCGATATCGTACCTTATTTATCTGTCCATTCAATTTTTTCCTGATTTCCAACACATATGCTAGAGAAAATAACCAAAGTTCTGACCACTATTTTCGGGACCAAGAGTGACCGGGATATCAAGCAGATCTTACCGATTGTCGAGCAGATCAAGGAGCACGAAGCCTCGATCAGCAAACTCAGTGATGATGAACTGAAAGGCAGGACCGACTCCTACAGACAGCGTCTCAGTGAGGCCACTGCGGACGTGGATGAGCAGATCCGGGAGATCAAGTCAAAAATGGACAGCAACGATGAATCGGTCACGCTGGAGGAGCGACGGGAGCTGGCGGATGATCTGGATGCACTGCAGGCGGAGTGGCTCGAGATTACAGAGGAGGTGCTTGACGAGATCCTTCCCGAAGCCTTTGCCGTTCTCAAGGAGACCTGCCGGCGATTTGTCGGGAAGTCCTGGAAAGTGGCAGGTTCAGAAATTGAGTGGAACATGGTCCCCTACGATGTCCAGCTGATCGGTGCGGTTGCCATGCACCAGGGCAAAATTGCCGAGATGAAGACGGGTGAAGGAAAGACGCTGGCGGCTATCTTCCCCGCTTACCTCAACGCGCTTCCCGGCCGGGGTGTCCATGTGGTGACGGTTAACACCTACCTGGCGCAGAGAGACGCCGAGTGGAACGAGCCGATCTTCAATTTTCATGGACTGACCGTGGATTGTGTAGATCGCCACACTCCCAACTCCGAGATGCGGCGAAAAGCTTATCAGGCCGACATCACCTACGGGACTAACAACGAGTTCGGCTTTGATTACCTGCGCGACAACATGGTGATCAGTGAGGAGCAGCTGGTTCAGAGGCACCACCACTACTCCATCATTGACGAGGTGGACTCCATTCTGATTGATGAGGCGAGAACGCCGCTGATCATCTCGGGTCCTGTACCGCAGGGTTCCGACTCTCAGCAGAAGTATGAGGAGATGAAACCTAGGGTAGAGGGGCTGGTCAATGCTCAGAAGAGGCTGGTCGGGGATCTGGTCGCCCAGGGCGAGAAGCTGCTGAAAGAGGGGGATGAGGAGGAGGCCGGTCTGGCACTGTTCCGGGCAGAGCGCGGGTTTCCGAAAAACGGCAAGTTCCGGAAGATGATGCAGGAGCCGAAAATCCAGAAGCTGGTCCGGAGAACCGAGAGTGTCTATCTGGCAGATAATGCCAAAAACATGCCCATCGTCGATGAATACCTCTACTATGCGGTCGATATGAAGATGAAATCGATCGAGATGACGGATAAGGGGCGGGACTATCTGACCGACAAAAAGGAGGACAAGGACGCCTTCGTTATCCCGGATCTGGGCACGGCCACTTCAGACATTGAAGAGGAGATCGAGGCACTGAAGGAGCAGAAGATCGAAGAGGTTGAGGCCAACAGCGAATTCAGTGATGACTACAAGCAGAAGAAGATTGAGGAGGCGAAGGAGGAGGTTGCCCGGGAGCGGGAGAAGCGGTTCAACGACGTGCACCGTCTCTTTGCCGAACGAAGTGATCGTATCCACACCATCAACCAGCTGCTGAAGGCCTACACGCTCTTTGAGCGTGAGGAGGAGTACATCGTCCAGGATGGCAAGGTCCAGATCGTCGATGAGCATACCGGACGTGTTCTCTCCGGCCGTCGCTACTCGGACGGTCTGCACCAGGCAATAGAGGCGAAGGAGCAGGTCAAGGTGGAGGCGGCGACACAGACCTACGCCACTATCACCCTGCAGAACTACTTCCGGATGTACCACAAGCTTTCGGGAATGACCGGGACAGCGGCTACTGAAGAGGGGGAGTTCAACGAGATCTATGACCTCGACGTGATGATCATCCCGACCAATGAGCCGGTGATCCGCGATGACAAGGAGGACCTGATCTTCCGGACCAAACGGGAGAAGTACAATGCGACCATCGACAAGATCCGTGATTACCACGAAAAGGGGCAGCCGGTGCTTGTCGGAACGACCAGTGTGGATGTGTCCGAGACATTGAGCCGGATGCTGAAGCGGGCCAACATCCCGCACAACGTTCTGAATGCCAAGCAGCATGCCCGGGAGAGTGAAATTGTACAGATGGCGGGGCAGCGGGGAGCTGTGACCGTGGCCACCAACATGGCGGGCCGGGGAACCGACATCAAGCTTACCCCTGAGGTCAAGGAGCTGGGCGGTCTCGCTATTCTGGGAACCGAACGGCATGAGTCGCGGCGGATTGACCTGCAGCTCCGGGGACGTGCGGGTCGTCAGGGTGATCCCGGTGAATCGCAGTTTTTCGTATCGCTCGAAGATGATCTGATGGCTCTTTTTGGTGGTTCAGACCGGATCGCCAATATCATGGACCGCCTGAAGTTTGACGAAGGGGAGGTGATCCAGCACCCCTGGGTCTCCAAGTCGCTTGAGCGCGCCCAGAAGAAGGTGGAGCAGAACAACTTCAGTATCCGGAAGCGGCAGCTTGAGTATGACGACGTGCTGAACAATCAGCGGAACGTCATCTACTCCAGGCGCAAGAATGCACTGAGAGGGGATCAGCTCCAGAATGACATTTTTGACATGCTTGAGGATCTGATCGAGAATATCGTGATGACCCATTTTCCGGAGGGCGAATTTGAAGAGTTGCGGGAGGAGGTGCTGCGCCAGCTCGCCGTTGACGTCGAGCTCGACCGGGAGGAGTGGGCGCTTATGGGTGAGGATGGCCTGATCGACCACATTATTGAAGAGGCGTTCAAGACCTATCGCAAGAAGGAGGAGATGGTGGCTGCACCGCTGTACCAGGTCGTGCAGAAGATCTCCGAGTCAGATGCCGAGAAGAAACCGGACCGGATCCAGGTCATCTTTACTGACGGTATACGCCGCATGCGGGTGATCGTCAATGTGGAGAAGGCACTTCAGAATGAGGGGCGTGAGGTGGCCCGCTCTCTGGAGCGATCGGCCATTCTCTCGACGATTGACGACAAGTGGATGGAGCATCTCCGTGAGCTGGATACGGTCAAGGAGGGGATCGGACTCCGCTCGTTTGGCCAGAAAGATCCGCTGCTGGAGTACAAGAAGGAGGCATTTGGCATGTTCAAGGAGCTCCTCGACGCTATCAACAGCGAGGCGATCGCACTGATCTGGAAGGCGATTCCCGAGATCCAGGCTGATCCGGCACGGGTTCAGCAGGCTCAGAAAGAGAAGGCGAAGGTGGATATGGACAAGGCGCAGACACGTCACGACGACTCCACCAACATGGGCTTCCGCGGGAGCAGGCAGAACGGGGGCCGTGATGACGGCAACGGCCAGTCGGGCACTGCAGGTGCTTCAGCTCCCGGCGAGAAGCGTCAGCCGGTTACAGTTGAAGATGAGCCGGGACGCAATGACTATGTCAAGGTTCAGAATATGGGAACCAATGAGGTCAAGGAGATCAAGTGGAAATATGCCCGGCGGATGATCGATGAGGATGGCTGGATTCTGATCGAGAAGTAGGTTCAGCCAACATTACCTGTGGAAGCGGGCTGAACCTAACCCCGAGGTGGACATGTCGGGCTGAACCTGAATATTCAGGTCTGTACGCATCTGCCAGGGTTTTCAGTGCTACTGGCCGCGTATGGAGTTCCAGACTCTCCGGCGCTTGCGCCACTCCCGGATGCTGATCGTAAGGATCGTAATGACGGTGATAGGAACAACAAATGCGATCATCACCACACTGTAGGCCGGCAGAGCATCGTGCTCAGCAGAAGAGAGCAGCAGATAGACGATGTAGGCGATGTAGTACCCCAGGAAGAGGGCTCCCTCTCTGCGTGTGATCTCATGACCGGTAAAGAAGATCGGCATACAGGCAAAAGAGACAGCCAGAAGAAAGAGCAGGTCAAAGTTGAGCAGGGAGGCCTGAACCGGAATCGGTTCGGGGATGATGGCTCCGGCAATTCCCAGCACGGCCAGAATATTCAGGATATTGCTGCCCACTACAGTACTGATCACCAGCTCCTGCTCTCTTCGTAGTGCCGCAACGACCGCAGTGGTCACTTCAGGCAGAGAGGTCCCTCCCGCAATGATGGTCAGGCCAATGACCAGCTCACTGATACCCAGCGCTCTGGCGATGACAACGGCACTGTTCACCAGCCAGTTGGCACCAAGAACCAGCAGCGCCAGGCCGGCAACAACGAAAAAAACCGAGAATGGCCAGGATGCGGTGATGCCGGCGGCCTCCTCCGGTTCCTCCGACAGAAGCTCCTCGGCAGAGCTGTTACGTGCAAGATAGATCAGGTAGATCACCATGATCGTAACCAACACCATGCACTGCCAGAAGGTGATGAAACCACTAGCTGAGAAGAGAATCAGAAGAAGGGTACAGCCGATCATGATCGGGACATCGATCCGGATCAGCCGGGGGTTGACCTGCAGTGGTATAATGAGGGCTGTGACGCCCAGAATGAGCAGGATATTGGTGATGTTGCTGCCGACAATATTGCCCAGCATGATATCGGTTTCTCCCTCCAGTCCGGAATAGATCGAGACTGCCAGTTCGGGGGCACTGGTGCCGAAGGCGACCACCGTCAATCCGATGATCAGTTTCGATATACCGAATGAGGTGGCCAAACGGGAAGCGCCCCTGACCAGGATTTCAGCACCGATGACAAGAGCAACCAGACCCGCAAGAAACCAGGCTAAAGTAACTATCATAGGAACCAGGTTATCAATCGATTACAACAACACTTCTGTAGCTGAAGTCATTCGGCCTGAAGGAAGCTTGCAATTGTTTATCTTGTCGTTGTCCAGAGTGATGAGCAAATCAAGTTGATATCGCTGAGCAATAAAATACGTATGGCGCAATCAAAACAACAGAAATTATCAGACAAACTGGTCAGGGTGATGCGAAACCTGCCGTTTCCGGTCACGATTGTAACCACATCGGACGGACAGGCGATGCGGGGGGCGACCATCGGTTCTTTTACCAGCCTTTCGCTCACCCCACCCCTGATCTCATTTAATGTGATCCGAAAAACCGGACTGCACGACATTATTTCACGGGCAGGCCGGTTTGTGGTTCATTTACCGGGTTACGCCCAGAGAGACATCTGTACCCGTTTTTCAATTCCGGACCTGAACGAGGAGGAGATGTTTCAGGGACTGGATTATCAGAGACGGGAGGGGTATCCGCCGGTACTGAACGGGATGATCGCAGAGATTCACTGTTCGGTCTATCATCGGTTCGATGCCGGTGACCATACAGTAGTGGTCGGCGAAGTAGAGGATCTTGTGCAGCATCGTGAGGAGTCGACCGTCTTCTACCTGAACGGCAACTATCTGAAGGTGGAGTCGGACTAGCAGCCCACTGTCTTTTTTTTGCTTTAAGGAGGAAGGTTTAATGCTTTAAGGCGGAAGGTGTGCAGCCGGATTGACCATTGCAACATTGGTTATAAATTATCTTCTTGGAGAGAAAGGCTGTATAAAACACACTGGCCATGCCGAACATTAACACGATCAGAGGGACAATAGGAATTCTGACAGGAGGCGGAGATGTGCCGGGCCTGAATCCGGCGATACGAGGAGTCACCATCCGAGCTCTCCGTGAAGGTTACAGAGTGATCGGTATCCGCCGCGGCTGGGGTGGTACTATCGATATAATGCGGAGTGGAGACGCTGACAACCGGAACAACTTTCAGGAGCTGAGTGAAGAGGTCGTCAACAAGGCGGGACGTACCGGCGGAACCTTCCTGCACACCTCCAGGACCAATCCGGGCCGGGTGAAGCGTCAGGATGTGCCTGAGCATCTCCAGGACAGCTACAATAAAGATGTCAATGATCTGACACCTGAGGTGCTGAAGAATCTGGACTATCTGGGGATCGACGCACTGGTGCCGATCGGTGGAGATGACACGCTCAGCTATGCGGTACGTCTGCATGCAGAGGGGGTCAACATCGTGGCTATCCCCAAGACCATGGATAATGATGTTCCCGGAACGGACTACTGCATCGGGTTCAGCACCTGTGTCACGCGGACGATCCATCTGGCAAATAACCTGAGGACACCGGCTGGTTCACACGAACGCTTCCTGGTGATGGAGGTCTTTGGCCGGTATGCCGGTTTTACTGCGATGCTGCCCACGATGGCGGGCGCCTCGGATCGCTGCGTCATCCCAGAATATAAGTTCGATATGGAGCAGCTGACCGAACTGATGGTCTATGACAGGAACCGGAATCCCAGCCGCTACTCAATGGTGCTGATCTCCGAGGGCGCCATGTTCGCGGGAGGCGAGATGGTTTTCAAGGACAGTACGACCGACGCCTATGGGCACAAGAAACTCGGGGGTATCGGGGATCTGGTATCAGAAGAGCTGAAACGGTTATCTCCCAAGTACAACAAAGGCCGGAAGATCGATACCGTTAATCAGAAGCTTGGGTACATGGTACGGGGCGGGGATCCGGATGCCATCGACTCGATTGCTCCTATGGCCTTCGGTAATCTGGCGCTCGATCTGATCATGGACAATGTCTATGGCAGGCTAGTCGTGCTGAGCAATGGCCGCTATAGCAATATTCCGATCGAGATTGTCACCAGCAGGAGCAAGCTGGTCAATGTGGAGAAGCACTACAACACAGATCGGCTCCGGCCATTTTACAAGAAGTTTGAAAACCTGCCGATGTTTATCATGGCAAGTGAGCTGGAGAAAAACGTTTAAAGCTGCTTTACAGATCACTGTAACCCGGATTGCATTTGGTGGATGATCAACGGCTCAGAGCAACCTTCCGTTCTGAACCTTAACAGCTGAAGCTGTGCCCAGAGTTGATTTCAGTGAACGAATAATGCTTCAGAGCTGTCTTCCGGACCAGAGGACCCGGCCGATCACTTTGAACGACTCCTGATCCCGGTCAATATCCAGATTTTCATAGCGGGGGTTGTCGCTCATGATCAGGATTCTGTTCTCCGGCTGCTCGTGAATCCGTTTGCAAAGCAGGCTTCCGTCCAGAAGGAACAGGTAGATCCGACCCGCAAATGGCACGCTTTTATTTTTCTGAACCAGGATGAAGTCACGGTCCTCTATGGTCGGGGCCATGCTATCTCCCCGGAACCGGGTCAGAAACAGATCGGCGAGGTTCGCTTCCAGCTCTTTGTTGATGAATGACGAGGGGAGTTCCAGGCAGATCACCCTCTCACTCCCGGGTGGATTGATGATCTTGCCGTGCGGTGTGGTCTGAATTGAACGGTAGTAGGGGATGTCCTGCTCTGCCTGACCGGTGTTTCCGGCTGGTTCAGACACGATGTCTCCACTTTCGAGCCCGGCTCTCCATACCGGTCCCTCACCATAAAGCAGCCAGTTCATATTCAGCTCACTGGCGGATTCGAAAATCCGATCAAATTTCATGGAGGCTTTGCGTCTCCAGGTCGCCACCGTTGACGCATTGACTTCCAGAAAACGTGCCAGATCGGCATCAGACTCCAGTTGGTACGCCTGTCTCAAACGATCGAGGACGACATTCGGATCCCCGAATCTTTGGGTTGACATATTCGTATTTACGAATTATAATACTTGTGAGACTCGGATCTGTGGGTTGCAGGAGAGCTCTGCCAGGTTTATGCCTGTTTTCAGGGGCATGGTTCAGATCCAAAAAAAGAGTAGCGACTCTGCTCTGTGCGTCACACACAGAATGCAGGATTTCAGGGTTGCGCCTGCCGAAGGATATATTGTATAAGACAGATACGGCGTCACAACAGGCTGAAATGCCTGACCATCAACAAGGATATAGCACCAGAGGCCATCAACCCGTGTGCTGTACCCTATGAATCGCCTGGAAGGTCGCTGGCCGACAATGTCTCTCACTCGGCTGGTGACCTTCTCCATTTTAAGGGGATCGCCGCATGGATGCAATTATTAAATCCCTACGGCGCAGCGAGAAAGGCCGCAGGTTCAGGATCCTTCGTAATCTCGAATAGCCTTGTCCAGTTCAACACTCTCCTCTTCATAGAAGATCGCCCACTTCTCTTCAGGATCAGGCGGAGTCAGCAGAGAAACCACGATCAATGCCGTAATCGATGCTGCGGCTGCAGGCAGAACGATGTAGCTGGAGGGGATCCAGGGTTCCGGCAGAACAGAGTTGATGATTGTGATGAGCAGTGTGACTGCCATACCGGTTGCAATGGAAGCTACCCCGCCCGCAGTAGTCACCCGTTTCCAGAGAAATGCAGCCAGAAGTGCAGGTGTCAGACCGGCGCCTACCATGGTGTAGGCCGTGAACGCCATATCCAGTATATATTCAAATTGCGTCAGCAGCAGCCATGCAAGAACACCCAGACCGAAGACGCAGCAGCGCTGAACAAATACCACATGCTTTTCAGATGCGTCCGGCCGGATGAAGCGTTGGTAGATATCTCGTGTCAGATTGGTGGAGGGGGTCAGAAGAAAGCTGGTACCGGTAGAGGTGATAATGGCGACTGCCGCACAGATCAACAACAGGCCGGTCACAAGAGGAATACCGATCTCCCCGCCGAATCTGGCTGCGTGCAGGATAATCCGTTCACTCTCCGCGACTGCGAGATGGAGAGTGTGACTCTCCGGAAGGGAGTTGAAGTGGCTGAAGGCCAGTATGGCGAGCGAAGCCAGGGCGGTCTCTACGATGATGGTTCCGATGACCCACCAGACGACGGCGGTTTTTGCTGATTTTGCATCTCGGGCCGAGAAGAGCTTCTGGTACATATTGGATTCGCCCAGAAGCAGCAGAAATGTCGGAAAGAAGACGCCCATGGCCCAGAGGAAATTCTGTTCACCGAACAGGGATAGCATGGATGGATCCAGCTCTGCGCGGATCACCTCCGCCCCCCCGAGGTGGCTGTAGACCAGGGGAACGGCCAGTACGACGCCTCCAATGATGATGGCGCCGTTGATGACGTCTACAGTGACGATGGAGAGCATCCCTGCAAAAGCGGTAAACGTAATGATGAAGGCTGCCGTCAGAAGCACCCCCTGCCACTCCGGGATACCAGCGACAAGATCCAGTACAAAGCCGCCGCCGCGGAACTGGTAACCGACAATGGTGGTGTAGGCGATGACAATGACGATGGTTCCCAGAATACGGGCCCACTGGTTGTACCGGAGCTCCAGGATGTCCGGAACAGTATACTGGGCGATCCGGCGGACGCGGGCGGCGAGAAAGAAGACGATGATGATGCCGATCCATGCTCCGGCGGCCATCCAGAGTTCAGAAAGGCCGACTCTGGCGGCAAGACCGGCGCCTGCCAGAAGGCTGCCCGATCCGATCCAGGTACAGAGCAGGGTGCCGACCAGTTTCACAGTTGAGACGTTCCTGCCAGCCACCATGAAGTCGTCCTGCCCCTGGATGGCAAAACTTTTGTAGATGGAGATGCTCATCAGGATCGCGAGATAAGCCAGTACAATCCAGAAAAAAATCACAACTCCTCTGCTGTTTTAAAGTTAACGGGTGTTTTGGCAGGAACCTGGATGTCGTCTCGACCGGTGTTCAAGACATCATAATAGTCGCTGACCGGTACATTATTCGATCATTGTATGGATGATTGCCAGATGCCGGTCAGCTCCATACTGCTGATGGAACGACTCTGGTCAGCGCAACTTCTTGCTGTCGAACAAGATAGTCAGGCCTCTATATTCAGACAAGCAGGCCTGTTCTATAAACACTGGTCTGCAGGTTCTATTCTGAAGGTTCAGTTTTATAAACTCTGTTCTGCTGGCTCGCTCTTGTACACCCTGTCCTGCAGGTTCAGTTTTCTGTATTACAGGCTCAATTCTGCATACTCTCTACTACAGATTCTGCAGGTTCAATTCTCTGTTCTGCAGGTTCAGTTTTTGCAAAATGAACGGCAGGATATGATATGTGAGTGACAGCCCGTTGATTAAGATGTCAAAATCACTGATCTATAGATTATCAGGTCCTGTTGTACCTGATAAATTCGCAGGTCCTGCCATAGATCCTGCTGTACCATCTAAAGATAATCCAAGCTCTTATGGAAGCACTCTCTGTCCTGAAATCATTCCTGTTTCTGGTGCTCTTGAACGCCTGTTCGGTGGCTGATACGTCACCTCCCGATGAGAGGGCTGTGGTAGATCGGGAAGAGCTGCTGTGGCATGTGGAGTATCTGGCCTCTGATGAACTGGAGGGGCGCCTCCCCGGGAGTGAAGGGAGTCGGAAAGCGAGAGCATACATCAGCCGGCATTTTGAATCCTCCGGGCTGAGCCCTTTTAACGGCAGCTGGGAGCAGCCATTTAACCATGGCCATCCCCGCGGAGAGGGTGACGTGAAGCAAGTGGCCAACATCGTGGGGTATGTGGAGGGCAGTGAGCATCCGGATCGTTATATCGTCATCACTGCGCACTTCGACCATCTCGGTATCTCTGACGGTGAGATCTACAACGGGGCTGATGACAACGCCTCTGGTACGGGCGGACTGCTGGCGGCTGCCCGATGGTTCGGTGAGCATCCACCGGAGAACAGCATCCTGTTTGTCGCTCTGGATGCTGAGGAGATGGGCCTGCGGGGTGCGTACTACTTCGTGGATAACCCGGTGGTTCCGCTGGAGCAGATCGTTATGAATGTCAATATGGACATGATCAGTATCAACGCCGATAACGAGATCTACGCCTCGGGGACCCGGCACTATGAGTTTCTGAGGCCGGTGATTGAAGCATCGGTAAAGGGGGCGCCGGTCAATGTCCATTTCGGGCATGACGATCCGGATGGGTCCGAACAGGACTGGACCACCATGTCGGACCACTACGCTTTTCATCGGGAGGGTATCCCCTACGTCTACTTTGGAGTGGAGGATCATGACTACTACCATACACCTGAGGACACATTTGAGCGGATCCATCCCGACTTCTACGTGAATGCAGTGTCAACGATTATCCAGGTGATACGTGATCTCGATGCGGAGCTTGGCGAGATTCAGAAGGCGTCGGGAAGAGTGGGTGCCGAAGCGGATTTCTGAACCTCTGAATGAGATAGGTTCAGCAGGTAAAGCAAGCATAATTCTGTTCAGCCCCGAATTGGGCAGGTCGGCTTGAGGTGTCTTCCGGAGAGGGTGCCTCTACTGCGGAGTGGATAGGGAGGTGTAAGCGTCTTCCGGAGAGGGTGCCTCTACCACGAGTGGGACATGGCTGGTGATCCGGGAACCTCTTCAGCTGTGAGGTAGAGAATCAGACCATCGGTCTCCTCGTCGCTCAGGTGACGGAAGGGTGGCATGATCCCTTTCCCGCCCCGGATGATGTATCTGAGCTCTTCATCAGTGAGTTTATCCCCGATATTTTCAAGTGCCGGATTGGGAGCGTAGGCACCGGCACCTGTCCGTGCGTCTCCATGACAGGCTGCACAGTTCATGGCAAAGACCCGCATCCCTGTCACGATCAGCTCTTCACTAGTATATGTACTATTCTCACTCTGCCGATCTGTCCTCTCTCCGTCTCCACTGCATGCCGAGAGGGTCGAGAAGATCAGCAGAAGCGCTGTCAATAACAGAGAGGGTCGGTAGTCGTTGTCCAGAGTCAGATCCATCGTATTTTATAGGGTGGCGCGGTATCTTATATGATCTGTCCTTCAGATGCAAATTCATGATAGTTTCAGGAAAAATGTCAGAGCAGATAACAGCAGCTATTGATCAGAGAACGGCCATTGCAGCGATCGCCACACCTGTTGGTGAAGGCGGAATCGCGGTTATACGTGTTTCGGGCAGAGAGGCCATCGAGAAAGTGCAGCGGTGCTTCACCGGAAAAGACCTGACAGTTCAGCCATCTCATACCGTCCATTTCGGGAGAGTTGTCGGGAGCGACGGAGAGACGGTTGACGAGGTGCTGGCCACTCTTTTCCGCAGCCCGGCCTCCTATACAGGAGAGGATACCGTAGAGATCTCCTGTCATGGAGGGGTACTGGTTACCCAGGCGGTTCTGGAGACGATTCTGAATCAGGGGGTACGTGCGGCTGAACCCGGCGAATTTACCCAGAGGGCCTTTCTCAACGGCAAGTTGGAGCTGACCCAGGCGGAGGCGGTGGCGGATCTGATCCATGCGCGAAGCAGAAGAGCGGTCGACGCGGCGAATCAGCAGCTTCAGGGGAGGCTTGGAGAGGCGGTGAGAGCGTTTCGTACGAGAATTATAGATGCGGCGGCGATGGTTGAGCTTGAACTCGATTTCATTGAGGAGGATGTGGAGTTCGCCGATCGGAATCAGCTCGAGGAGCTTCTGACGGACCTGGAGCGGGAGATCGACCGGCTGCTGGACACCTACGAGACGGGGAGACTGGTCAGCGAAGGAGTTCGTACGGTACTGGCGGGGCGCCCCAATGCTGGAAAATCGACACTGCTGAACACACTGATCGGAAAGGATCGCGCCATTGTGACTGAGATTGCGGGTACAACCCGGGACACCATAGATGCCGAGTGGAGCTACGAGGGACTGCGATTCATTCTGACCGACACGGCTGGCGTAAGGGAGACGACCGACCAAATCGAGGCGGAGGGGGTACGCCGCTCCAGAGAGGCTCTGGAGACAGCGGACCTGGTGATCTGCCTGAAGGATCTGACTGACCCGATGACCAGCGAGGAGCGGAAGGAGATTGCTGAACTTCAGAAACTGGCGGGGGACAGCCCCTTTATGCTGGTGGGAACCAAACTGGATCTGACTGAACCTGCCGGTGAAGAGCGAACTGAATACGATCTGAAAATTTCAGCGCTGTCCGGCGAGAATATCGAAGCACTCAAGAGGGTGATGAAAGAGCGCGCCATGGAGAACATGGATTATGATACCTCCACCGTTCTGGTCACCTCCAGCCGCCATCGCGATGCCCTGCAGAAGGCGCGTGAACATGTGAGAAGTGCTCTTATGGGGCTGGCCAATGGCTTGACCGGCGACTTCCTTTCGATCGATCTTCGGGCGGCCATGAATGAGCTGGGAACGATCACCGGAGAGATCACCACCGAGGATCTGCTCGATTCGATCTTCTCACGCTTCTGTATCGGCAAGTGAAGCGGTGATAGTCAGAATGGGAGATTCATTTATGTGATTCAATTTAATTTGGTTGTTGTTTAAACTAAAAGTATTCTTAATAAGATTAGACTGTGTGATTTAACATGTCAACCAATGGAAGAGTTTGGCTATGACTTCTACAATCATAAATAAGGAAAGAAGAAAAGAAGACGGTCTTCCGGAAGTAAAGATTACAAACCGTGCCACTATGTATACTAGTCCTAAAGCTATTATATCAAGCAGGAGGGGTCAAGAGCTTCTGGAAAGGCTGTCACAGTTTAATATTAGAGGGAGAAAGGTGATTAGACGAAAAGTTTGAGATGCACCCTTGGTGGCTTATAA
>Ga0209487_1002996_pt1 | contig 13482 bp, 16 predicted proteins | sample Poulit2012_FD_187524 | JGI IMG/M metagenome (GOLD analysis project Ga0209487, IMG submission 187524) | Agricultural soil microbial communities from Georgia to study Nitrogen management - Poultry litter 2012 (SPAdes) (version 2) | ecosystem: Environmental > Terrestrial > Soil > Agricultural land... | reverse complement strand
ACGAAATCTGCTGTTTACAGTGCAACTAAAGCTGCTGTTCTTGCCTATTCAAATGCAACTCGTTTAGAATTTGAATCAAAGAATTTATTTCTGACAACAGTCAATTTAGGACCAGTTAAAACAAATTTTTTCAAACAGGCTGATCCGGATGGTCATTATCAGCAATCTATTTCAGATTTTATGCTGAACCCTGAAAAAGTAGCAAATAAAATTTGTAAGTTTTTATTTAAACGAAAAAGAGAGATAAATCTACCGTGGTGGATGGCAATTGGGGACAAGTTACACTATCAATTCCCTAGATTGAGTGAAAAGATATTTGCAAATCAATTTAAACGAAAATAATCATTCAAAAAAAGGAGATACTACTAATGAGTAAATTCACTGAGAAAACAATTGAAACAAAAGAGATATTTAAAGGACAGATGATTGATCTACAAGTAGATACAGTTAAATTACCAAATGGGGGAGAGTCAACGAGAGAAATTGTTAAACACCCTGGAGCGGTAGCTGTTATTGCATTGACTCCTGAAAATAAATTAGTGCTTGTTGAACAATACCGGAAGCCTTTAGGAAAAAGTATTTTAGAAATACCAGCGGGGAAACTGGATCCAGGTGAGGATCCCATCACAACTGCTAGAAGAGAATTGGAAGAAGAAACGGGTTATCAAACAGATCACTTAGAGTATATAACCTCATTTTACACAGCGCCCGGTTTTTCTAATGAAATTTTATATTTATACTTAGCTAAGGAATTAAAAGTCGCTGAAAATAGATTAGAACCAGATGAAGATGAATTTGTTGAAGTCGTTGAATGTGGGATCGATCAATTAGATGATCTGGAAAGAAGCCAAAGAATTCACGATATTAAAACAAGCTATGCGATTTCATACTTAAAATTAAATGCTAATTGAAAGGAACAATTATGTTAAAGCATTATTACGCAGATTTACATATTCATATCGGCAGTGACGAAGAAAAGAGACCAGTTAAGATTACAGGTTCAAAGTCATTGACTCTATCAAGAATTTTGCAAGAATCAAGCAGACGTAAAGGATTAGACCTCATTGGTGTCGTTGATTGTCATGTTCCTGCTGTTCAGAAAGAAATAGCAACTTTATTAGAAAAAGGACAAGCTATCGAACTTGAGCACGGTGGCATTCGCTTTGAATCTGTCACTTTATTATTGGGTGTGGAATTAGAGTTGTATGATCAAAACTGTGATGGCCCGATTCATGTGCTTTGTTTCCTTCCTTATTTAAAAACCATTCGAAAATTTACCGAATGGTTGTCTGATCGTATGACGAATATCCATTTAAGTTCGCAAAGAGTCTATGTTGAAGCACATGACTTACAAAAGAAAGTTAAACAACTTGGAGGGTTATTTATTCCTGCTCACGTCTTTACACCATTTAAAAGCTTGTATGGAAAAGGTGTAAAAAAGACATTGAAACAAGTTTTTCTACCTGATTTGATCGATGCGATTGAGCTTGGCTTGAGTTCAGATACTAAAATGGCAGAGAAAATCTTAGAATTAAATAAATATACATTTTTATCGAATTCAGATGCCCATTCTTTTATCAAGATCGCAAGAGAGTATCAGAAGATTCAAATGAAAACGTGTAATTTTACTGAATTTAGTCTTGCTTTAAAAGAAATAGAAGGACGAGGAGTCACTGCGAATTATGGCATGCATCCAAAACTCGGTAAATACTACCAATCGGTTTGTAAAAACTGTGGGCAGACAACCTTCGAAGGAAAGCTTTGTTTACATTGTGGTAAACGAGCTAAGATAAACGGAGTAGCAGAAAGAATTGCTCAATTATCTAGTCCGATTCCTACGACAAGAAAACGTCCACCTTACTATTATCATGCGCCACTAGATTATATTCATGGGTTAGGACGGAAAACATATGAAAAGTTATTAGATCATTTTGGAACAGAGATGGCGATTTTACATGAAGTCGATCTTGAAGATATCTCAGAGCTTGTTGGTGATCGCATTGCACAACAACTTTTGAAAATTCGCTCTGGTAAAATAGGGATAAAAACAGGTGGCGGCGGCCACTATGGCAAAATAATTGAATGAAATGTTAAGTGTAGAGAATGATTTTATTTGAATTCTCGTTCTATTCAACTCTATCAATACATATTTTTTAATATAGTCAACTATCTCTAAGTAGATAGGATATTAAAGAATGTGTGGTGGAAATGAATGATGAGAATTTTTGATCAAAAACAATTAGGTAAACATTTTCAAACCAATCAATTGAGTTATCTGTTTATCTTAATTTTATTTTTAATGGGTCTTATATTTGGAGCTATAATTGTAGTGACAATGCATTTTACTCAAAAACAGGATATTATTTTTTACTTAAATCGGTACTTTGAACAAATGCATGAGCCCCTTAGATTTATCAATCATGAATTGTTTAAGTCTGCACTTTATTCTCATTTGCAGTACTTAATTATCTTCTTCTTATTAGGATTATCGATTATCGGTCTACCGATTATTTGGAGTATAGTCTTTGTTAAAGGAACTTTTATTGGTTTTTCAGTCGGCTTCTTTGTTTATCAATATGGTTTTAGAGGATTGTTATTTATAAGTTCAGCTCTTTTACCACAAAATATACTTATTATTCCCGTTTATATATTTGCTGGTACGATTGCAATGATTTTTTCTGGTGAATTATTGAAAAAACTTTCTGGAAGACGATTGAGTCGTTTTACACTAGAACCCGTTATTCAATATGCCATTCTCTTCATTGGATTGACATTAATTGTAGTAATAGCAGCATTAATAGAAGGCTACTTAACAAGTTCAATCCTACAGTACACAATAGAGCTGATCAATTAAACAATCAAAAATTTAATTAAACTTAGTATTAGATTAAAATGATAATAATTAGAATTGACACTTTCTCATTCTCTGTTTATAATTGAGAATGTGAAAGGAGGTTCCTTAATGGAACATCGAATCGATCGAATTAAAAAACAATTGCGTTCTCAAAGTTATAAGTTGACACCACAAAGAGAAGCTACCCTAAGGGTCTTATTAGAGAATGAAGAAGATCATCTAAGTGCTGAAGATATTTATTTGTTGGTCAAGGAAAAAGCACCAGAAATTGGGCTAGCAACTGTTTATCGAACATTAGAATTATTATCAGAACTAAAAATCGTTGATAAAATTAATTTCGGTGATGGTCTATCCAGATATGATTTAAGAAAAGAAGGAGCTGTCCACTTTCATCATCATCTTGTTTGTATGGAATGTGGTAATGTCAAAGAGATTGTTGAAGACTTACTAGAAGATGTTGAAGAAATCATCGAAAAAGATTGGGGTTTTGCAGTAAAGGACCATCGTTTGACCTTTCACGGAATCTGCAAACATTGTCAAGCTAAAAATAAATAAACCTAGAGGATAAAAAGCTGTTATTAGATAACAGCTTTTCTTAATTGACCAGATAAAGATGTTTATAGGAAGCTTATTTGGTAGATAATGATAGTTAATAGGTCTAATTTGATTAATTAGTTGAAAGGAAGTCGAGGAATGATTAAAATTAGAAGAGCTATCATTGAAACCATTAAACTAGTGATTGTCTTTATTTCTACACTATTGATTTTTTCTTATGGACTCACATTAATCCAAAATGAATATCAACAACGACTCATTGAATTTGAATCCGAAAGAGAAGCTGATTTTGTCACGTGGTTAAACTTTTTTAATAAAGATACAGAGTGAGGTAAACAAATGAAACTCGAATTAGAAGATTATATCCATTATATTCAAATTGAGCGTGGGTTGGCTGATAATACATTACAGGCCTATCGTAGGGATTTATTAAAGTATATTGATTATATATCTGAAGTAGAAAAGATAAAAGACTGGGATCAAGTTGACCGATCCACTATCACTAGATTTTTATACAATTTAAATGATAATGGAGCAAAGCCCTCTACAATCTCACGTACTCTCTCTACATTGAGAAAATTTCATCAATTTTTGGTCATGGATAAAATACTAACTGTCGATCCAACTGTACATATTGAATCACCTACAAAAACAAGGTCTTTACCAAAAGTGCTATCTACGGCAGAAATTGAACAATTGTTAGATATTGAATCAAATGAGCCACTCATCATTCGTAATAAAGCAATGCTTGAAACATTATATGCAACAGGTTTGCGTGTATCAGAACTTGTCGATCTGACATTAAGTGATTTACATTTGATGATGGGATTTGTTCGCTGTTTAGGTAAAGGGAGCAAAGAAAGAATTGTTCCACTTGGCGATGTGGCCAAGGAATCACTTGAAGACTATCTGAATCGCGCTCGAAATAGTCTTGTAAAAGGACAAAATGTTGATGCATTATTTGTTAATCATCGTGGAGGCGCATTAACCCGACAGGGATTTTGGAAGATATTAAAAGCACATGCGAAGGATAAAGGAATTAAAAAAAATATTACCCCACATATGTTAAGGCACTCATTTGCAACACATTTATTAGAAAATGGCGCAGATCTTAGGGCGGTACAGGAGATGTTAGGACATTCAGATATTTCAACAACCCAAATATATACACATGTTTCGCGAAAAAGATTGAGAGACATATACGGACAGCACCACCCACGGGCTTAAGTAAAAAACATGAAGAATACAATTCTTCATGTTTTTTTGTTATAAAATAATCAGATTTTGGCAAAAATGGTACTAATCATTATTAGGAGGCTAGAAAGATGAAGAGAGTACTTATTGTTCTAAGTGTGATATTGATGATGATTCAACCAGTATCTATTTTTGCTGAAGAAGTAGAACCTGATTTAGATATAGAAGGAAAAAGCATCATTTTAATGGAGCGAGACACAGGTGAAATTTTATATGAGAAAAATAGTGATGAACCACTTCCGCCAGCAAGTATGACAAAATTGATGACTCTGTTGCTAGTTGCAGAGGCAATAGCAGAAGAGAAAGTTGCGTTGACGGATACCGTTATTGTTAGTGAAAACGCTGCTTCAATGGGTGGATCACAAATTTTTTTAGAACCAAATGAAGAGATGACTGTAGAAGAACTCTTAAAGGCAGTAGCCATCGTATCAGCTAATGATGCTAGTGTTGCGTTGGCAGAATTCATTTATGGTAGTGAACAAGCTTTTATTCAAGAAATGAATGAAAGAGTTCATTTACTTGGCTTAGAAACAACAGAATTTCAAAATACAACGGGTTTACCTGCAACGGATCATTATTCATCAGCTCATGATATGGCTGTGATAGCGAACGCTCTATTGAGATATGAATTTATTACTGACTATACATCCATATATGAAGACTACCTAAGGACAGGGACTGAAGACGAATTTTGGTTGGTGAATACGAATCGTCTTGTTAAATTTTATCCAGGGTTGGATGGTTTAAAGACTGGCTATACCCAAGAGGCAAAATACTGTTTGACAGCAACGGCAGAAAGAGATGATATGCGATTAATTGCTGTTGTCATGGGGGCAGGTTCATCTAAAGAAAGAAATAGAGCAATCTCTCAACTATTAGATTATGGTTTTTCTCAATATCAACTTGAGCGAGTTTATCAGTCCAATCAAGCTGTGACTGAGATCGAGATATTAAAAGGTAAGGATAGTCATATTCCAGCAGTAACAAGTCGTCCTGTGTCTCTTTTAACCCGAAAAGGAGAAGATTTAAGTCAACTAGAAACAAAGATCCATATTGAACAAGATCTTGTTGCACCTCTTGAAAAAGGTGATGTCGTCGGTTCAATTGAAGTGTATTTTAACGAAGAACTAGTCAATGAAATCGATTTAATTACGGAACGAGAAGTTGAAAGAGCAAATTTATGGAATCTGATGACTGACTCGTTTCGAAGAATTATTAAAATGGGGCAAAATTAAAATAGAAACAGAATAATGTCTAAATATAATTTTTTTGAAAAATATTTCTTCTAGTTTTGTCGAAAGGAAGGTATCTCATTAAATAATAAAGAATGCTGTAGGCACACATCTAAGTTAACAAGTTAAAGGGAGGAAAATTACATGTTAGAAAAGCAATTTATCGTTGAGAGGGATGTATTAGTCGTGCGTTTGGAAGGGGAGTTAGATCATCATGAAGCCTCAGATTTAAGAAATAGTTGGCAAGAAGTGATGCGAAGTCATGATATTCGTCATATTGTCCTCAATCTTGAACAACTCAAGTTTATGGATAGTTCTGGTTTAGGTGTTATTCTTGGTCGGTATCGGGAACTGCAACCGCTGGGTGGGGAAATGATTATCTGTGCCATTTCGCCAATGGTAAAGAGACTGTTCGATATGTCGGGACTTTTTAAAATAATGAGAGAAGCAAGCGGAGAAGAAGAGGCTTTAAACTATTTGGGGGTGGCATAATGACGAATCATATGCAAGTTTCATTTAAAAGCATCAGTCAGAACGAGGCCTTTGCTCGGATTGTGGTTGCTTCATTTTTGGCTCCAATTGATCCAACTCTTGAAGAATTGAATGAGGTAAAAACGGTTGTATCTGAGGCAGTAACAAATGCGATTATCCATGGTTATGAACAGGAAGATGCATTTGATATTTATTTAAAATGTGAATTAGATGATCATCATGTAAAAATTACAATCGAAGATCTAGGAGTAGGTATTGAAGATGTTGATGAAGCTCTTCAGCCGCTCTATACATCAAAGCCTGAATTGGAACGGTCAGGTATGGGTTTTACAATAATGGAAAATTTCATGGATCACGTTATGGTTGAGTCAAGCCCTGGTTCCGGTACTAAAGTAACATTAGAAAAAACATTTCAAAAATCACGAACGATCCGATATTAAGGAGTGATTTAAATGTCAATGAATCAAGCAAAGAAAAAAGCTCCATTATCGGATCATGAAGTGAAAAATTATATAAAACGCAGTCAAAGTGGTGATCAAACAGCTAGAGATATATTAGTGGAACGTAATGTAAGACTAGTTTGGTCTGTTGTGCAGCGTTTTTTAAATCGTGGTTACGATTCAGAAGATTTGTTTCAAATTGGTTGCATTGGGCTGATTAAATCAATTGATAAATTTGACTTAAGTTATCAAGTGAAATTTTCAACTTACGCGGTCCCAATGATAATTGGTGAGATTCAACGGTTTATTAGGGATGATGGGACAATAAAAGTCAGTCGATCATTAAAGGAGTTGGGGCATAAAATTCGCCGGGAAAAGGAATCTTTAACAAAGACATTGAGTCGCTCACCCACAGTTCTGGAAATAGCAGATGTTCTTGATATATCACCGGAAGAGGTTGTTCATGCTGAAGATGCTGTGAGACGACCACATTCAATTCACGAGACAGTCTATCAGAACGAAGGGGACCCGATTACTTTACTCGATCAATTGTCTGAAGATGAAGAGAATTGGTTTAATAAAATCATGATTTCAGATATCGTCAAAACATTAGAACCTAGAGAGCAATTAATCGTATATTTACGTTATTATCAAGATCAGACTCAAGCAGAAGTCGCAGAAAGAATTGGGATTTCACAAGTTCAAGTTTCTCGTTTAGAAAAGAAAATTTTATCATTATTAAAAGAACAAATGTCAAAAACATAACATTAAAAAACGCTTAGCTGTTTTTATCTTTATCCCAGTATATATTTAACTGATTTACCCATACTAAATGTTAGTCAAGAGTATAGGAGTGAGTCAGTTGTTTAAACAAAAGAACTCTCCGGTAAAAATCAACCAAATTAAGCGAGTAGAAAAATACATGCGTGAACAGGTTGGTGTAGGTGAATCATTCGACGCTGACTTTCGTGAGGTCATCGTTCTTGATCATAAAATACACCTTTATTTTGTTAATGGCCTATGTGACTCTGCAATTATGGTTGAATTGCTGAAAGTGTTAGTCCAAATAAATGATCAAGACTTTGATCCAAAAGATACCGTTTCGATTGTTCGTAATCGTTTGATTCATCAACAACTTGAAGAAACAGATGATTTGAATCAAGCGATTACGAGCATGCTATCAGGACTAGTCATTATCTTCATTGAAAATTATGATCACGTGATGATTTTGGATGTTCGTTCATATCCTGGCAGATCTCCAGAAGAACCAGACACAGAACGTGTGGTCCGAGGGTCAAGAGATGGTTATACTGAAAATATTATTGAAAATACAGCTTTAACAAGAAGAAGAATTCGTGATAAACGTTTACGAAATGAAATTCTTCAAGTTGGAGATCGTTCAAAAACAGATGTTTGCATCTCGTATATAAAAGATATTGCTGATCCTGAATTAATTGATATTATTAAAAAAGAAATTAAATCAATAAAAACAGATGGTCTATCAATGGCTGATAAAGCTCTCGAAGAATATATTGTGAAGCAGGGTTTTAACCCTTTCCCAATCGTGCGCTACACTGAACGACCAGATGTTGCTGCTTCACATTTATTTGAAGGTCATATAGTGATTATGGTCGATACTTCTCCGAGTATGATCATCACACCGACGACATTCTTTCATCATGTTCAACATGCAGAAGAATATCGTCAATCTCCTGCATCAGGTTCATTTGTCAGATGGATCCGATTTATTGGGATTATTGCGTCTGTTTTTTTATTACCTTTTTGGTACCTCCTATCAATCGAACAAGGTTTATTGCCGGAAGCGTTAAGTTTCATTGGTCCTAATGAACAAACTGGTAATATTCCGCTTTTTCTACAGATCATCCTAGCTGATGTAGGAGTAGAACTGATGAGGATGGCAGCCATTCACACGCCCACTCCGCTATCAACAGCTTTGGGTTTAATCGCTGCTGTACTAATTGGTGACATAGCAATAGAAGTAGGCCTATTTACAAGTGAAGTCATCTTATATGTTGCTGTCGCAGCAGTTGGTACTTATGCAACTCCAAGCTATGAATTGAGTATCGCAAATAAGCTTGCTCGGATATTTATCATATTATTGACATTCGCTTTTGGACTACCGGGATTTCTGGTTGGCTCAACGGTATACATCTTAGCACTAGCGAGTGTGACGTCATTCAATGTTCCTTACTTATGGCCTTTTATTCCTTTCAATTTTAGAGCCTTAAGACAAATTCTTGTACGCTACAGTACGCCTTCTAAAGAAACGCGTCCAAGTATTACCCATCCGAAGCAGAAAGAAGAATGAATGATGTTAAACAGTTGATTCAATAACAGACTTGTGGTAGATTATCCTTACTTCAAAATATTTACTTGTAGCTAAATGTTAGAAAAACAAGTACCATAAACAATTGACAAACATATTGTATCTTTTTATACGTTTGTGAATGGAAGTAGGGAGGGAAATTAGATGAATAAGCAAATAATTGCAAATGAAAAAGGTCACCTCACTTTTGGTGGTGTCGATACGATTTATTTGGCTGAAAAATACGGGACACCATTGTATGTCTATGACGTGAATAAAATTCGGACGAATGCCCGTTCATTTGTTGATCAATTTAAAAAACTAGGTGTTAAATCACAGGTTGCTTATGCGAGTAAAGCATTCACATCTGTAGCGATGTTACAAGTTGCTAAGCAAGAAGGGTTAAGTTTGGATGTCGTCTCACAAGGAGAATTATATACTGCATTAAAAGCTAATTTTCCAGTTGAAAAAATTCATTTACATGGAAACAATAAAAGCGTCGATGAATTATCAATGGCTATTGAACATAAAATTGGCTGTGTTGTTGTTGATAATTTTCACGAGATTGACTTACTTGACAGCCTGTTGAATAAATATGATCATGAAATGGATGTGCTGATTCGGGTCACCCCTGGAATAGAAGCTCATACACATGATTACATATTAACAGGTAATGAAGATTCAAAATTTGGGTTTGATATTAATAGTGGACAAGCTGACCAGGCTTTTAAGCGCTTATTAAAGAGCGATAAAATACACGTCAAAGGTTTGCATTCTCATATCGGTTCACAAATTTTTGAAACAGATGGTTTTGTTTTGGCAGTTCAACGACTATATGCTTTAATGGCAGAGTGGAAAGAAAACTATCAATTCAAAACTGAGGTATTAAATTTAGGTGGGGGCTTTGGAATCCGATATACTGATGAAGACGTGCCTTTGCCTTTAGAAGATTATGTGACGGCCCTTGTGGATGAGGTAACAAAGCAAAATGACAAATACAAACTTGATTTTCCAGAGATTTGGATCGAACCTGGTCGAGCGATTGTTGGTGATGCAGGGATTACACTCTATCAAACGGGCTCAAAAAAAGAGATTCCAAATGTACGTAATTATCTATCTGTTGACGGAGGAATGACTGATAATATCCGACCGGCTTTATATGATGCAAAATATGATGTTGTTTTAGCGAATCGCGTTAACGCACCTAAGACCTATAAAACATCTATTGCGGGTAAATGCTGTGAATCTGGTGATATGTTAATCTGGGATGCGGTATTGCCAGAAGTTGATCCTGGTGATATACTAGCAGTGTTTAGCACTGGAGCCTATGGTTATTCAATGTCTAGTCACTACAATCGCTTTCCAAAGTTAGCTGTCGTATTTATTGAAGATGGAAAAGATAAATTAGTCGTCGAAAGAGAGACATATCAAGAAGTTTCTCGTTATGACTTATCGTATGAATAAAATGGAGGAAAAGAAATGACAAAACAAGCAACTATTCATTTTGAAAATGGGGAAAAAATTATAATCGAATTATATGAGGATGCAGCACCAGGTACAGTTGCAAACTTTGAAAAATTAGCTAATGATGATTTTTATAACGGGGTCACTTTTCACCGAGTCATTCCGGGATTTGTAGCTCAGGGTGGTGACCCAACAGGGACAGGTGCTGGTGGACCGGGGTATTCAATCAAATGTGAGACTGAAGGCAATCCACATAAACATGTAGCAGGATCATTATCAATGGCTCATGCGGGTAAAGATACTGGTGGAAGCCAATTCTTCCTTGTCCATGAACCACAGCCACATTTAGATGGTGTCCACACTGTGTTCGGCCAAGTAATTGAAGGAATGGATGTTGTCTTAAATATTAAACAAGGTGATGTAATGGAATCTGTTGTTGTAGAAACAGTATAAACCGTTTAAATCAACAATAATTTTATTTAACAGATCTGACTTAAGATCTAGTAAAGGGGTAGTCATGTTAATCCGATATAAAAAGTCGATGGAAAAGATTGCAATGGGTCTATTATCTTTTATGCCTGATGAAAAAGATGTTAAAAAGCTTACGAACACCATGAGAGCATATGGAGACAATGAGAACTGGCAACTCTATTTATGGAAAGAAGATGAGGATGTGTTAGGGGCAATTGGTGTAGAGATCAATCCAATTGATGAAAAAGTGATTGTCCAACATATTTCCGTCAATCCATCACATCGAGAGCAAGGGATTGGACAGAAAATGATTAATGAAGTTCGATCGATTTATCAAGATAAATACAAAATCGTTGCAAATGACTTAACGAAATCATTTTTAAAAAAATGTGAATAAAGCTCAATAGAATAAAAATAGAGACAAAGAGTTGTTCCTTCGGTAAAATTCAAGCTGAAGGTCCAACTCTTTTTGTATTTCAGATTATTTTACCAATCCATGCATCGCTTCAAGGGTGTGATGTGTTATAATTATAACTAATTTACTGCTACTCTATGAGGGAGTTTTTAAGATGAAAGATTCTTATTATGTCAAAATCGATGGTTTTACCGGCCCATTAGATCTGTTATTACATCTTATCAAACAATATGAAATTGATATCTATGATATTCCAGTAGCTCAAATCACAGAACAGTATCTCGAATATATTGATACGATGCAAAAATTAGATCTAGATATTGCTAGTGAATATTTAGTGATGGCCGCCACTCTATTAGCCATCAAAAGTGAAATGTTGTTACCCAATCAAGAAATGGATGACGAGGATGAATATGAAGAAGATCCAAGAGAAGAACTTGTCGCTCGATTGATAGAGTATCGTAAATACAAAAATGCTGCTGAACAATTGCAAGAAATCGAAGGTGAAGATAAGGAAAGCTTTACCCGTTCACCAGAAATGATTAAAGAATTCAAAGATCTTAAACCCCCTGTTGAAAAAAATGCAGCTTCGATTTATGACATGCTAAGTGCGATGCAAGATGTTTTTAATCGCAAAAAATGGAATCGTCCCATGTCAACAACTGTTGAAAAGACAGAAATCCCTATTGAACATCGAATGGAAGAAGTTTTAGAAGTGTTAGATGTAAGTGAGAAGGGGATTCCTTTTGACCAATTATTTCCCTATCATTCAAAATCACATATCATTGTCACTTTTATGGCGATGCTAGAACTCATGCGACAAAAATTGATCTATTGCGAGCAGGAGAAAACGTTTGATCAATTAATATTACATAGATGGAGGTAATCTAGATTGGATTTGAATCAATACAAAGCGATCACAGAAGGATTACTATTTGTCTCTGGTTCAGATGGTTTAACGATTAAACAGATCGCGTCAATCACCGAACTGGATGAAGAAACAATTGAACATATCTTAAATGAATTAAAATATGACTATGAAAATGCTGCGCGCGGTATTCAAATCTTAGAATCAGAGAAACATTTTTACTTGGCATCTAAGCCAGAACATACGACATATTTTAGAAAATTAAGAACCAATGCCCACACATCTAAATTAACACAGGCAAGTTTAGAAACATTAGCAATCGTCGCGTATAATCAGCCAATTACAAGAACAGAAGTTGAAGAGATTAGAGGAGTTAAAAGTGACCGTCCAATTCAAACGATTCTTTCTCGCGGTTTGATTGAAGAGGTCGGGAGGAAAAATACGATTGGTCGACCAATGATGTTTGGTACAACGTTGGAGTTTTTAACGTATTTTGGACTGCGATCAATTGATGAATTGCCACCGTTAGATGATGAGATTAATGAAGAGGATGTTACAGCTGAAGCAAGTTTATATTTTGATAAATTAAAAGAAGATTAATCACAAACGATCCTAAAAGCTTTTTATCACAGAGCTATTAGGATCTTTTTATTGTCTAGCATGGAGTCCTGTGCACTTCATCAAGCATAACTTATTTTCTAGATGCATAGATTGATACAAATAAGATCGAGTATAAGTGAAGAGGTGTCTTAATGAAGGGGCGGAAAAAATGGTTACTCTCTCTGTTATTAGTTTTAACTATTCTCTTAGGTAGAATAGATCTGGCATATGCTGAACCTTTAGTTTCTGCAGAACAGGCTATTATGATGGATCAGGACAGTGGCTTAATTCTTTATAATAAAAACATGGACAACCCTCAATTGATCGCCAGTATAACGAAAGTGATGACAGCTATAATAGCGATTGAACAGGGGGATTTGAGTGATCAAGTAAAGGTGAGTCAAGAAGCTATATTAGCAGAAGGATCATCAATTTACTTAACAGAGGGAGAATCCATGACGTTAGAAGATCTCTTATATGGATTAATGCTCAGGTCAGGTAATGATGCAGC
>Ga0209487_1002995_pt1 | contig 13485 bp, 13 predicted proteins | sample Poulit2012_FD_187524 | JGI IMG/M metagenome (GOLD analysis project Ga0209487, IMG submission 187524) | Agricultural soil microbial communities from Georgia to study Nitrogen management - Poultry litter 2012 (SPAdes) (version 2) | ecosystem: Environmental > Terrestrial > Soil > Agricultural land... | reverse complement strand
ATTTTCCTCATCCAGAGCAATTTATAAGAGAATCATATCGGGTTTTGAAACAAGGTGGGACATGTTTAATTGTTGATAATGTCGGACATGAAAGTCAAGAATACGATACCTTTATTAATATGTTAGATAAAAAAAGGGATCCAAGTCATGTACGAGCATTACCAATTAATGAATGGAAAGAATATTTGCAACGAATTGGTTTTTCGATAGAAAGAGAAATTGCTCGAAAAAAACGATTGCCTTATAAAGAATGGGTAACAAGAACATTAGATGATAAAAGAGAAATAGAAAAAGTAAATCAACATATATTACAAGCTCCTGAACAAATTAAACACCATTATGAAGTATTGATCGATGAAAGTGAAATTCAGTCATTTTCATTGGATGAATGGGTTGTTGTATGTAAAAAGTAGTTATGGTCAATTTCACGGAATAAGTGTGAAAGTTTTTAAAATGGGAATAATACAACATAGAGATTTTTGACGAGGAGTTAGCCAATGTTTCAGTTAAAAGACATCATTGCCAAAGACATTTTTGCTATTGAAAATTTAACTTTAAAAGAAGATATTATTGCTATTATCGGTCAAAGTGGTTCAGGCAAGTCGACATTATTGAGATTATTAAATAATTTGGATGATGCCACCTCGGGAACCATTCTTTTTAACGATAAAAATTTAACGGAGTATTCGCCACAATATTTACGAAGAAAAATAGTCATGGTACCACAAAGCTCAGTTATTTTTGATGGAACAATCCGTAAAAACTTACTTATTGGCTTAAAACTTTCGAAACAGAAACTGGTGGAAGATCAAACCTTAATAGACATGCTTCAGACATTTTTAATTGATAAAACGTTGGATACTAGTGCAAGTGAGTTATCGGGTGGGGAACAACAACGATTAACGTTAGCACGGGTTTTATTAATGACTCAAGCGGAAGTGTTTTTACTAGATGAACCAACATCAGACCTTGACGATGAAACAACGGAACATGTTATGGGAAAATTGTTTAAGGTAGCAAAAGAAAATCAACAAAAAATAATTATGATTACACATAACAAACAAGTAGCAGAAAAGTACGCTAATAAAATGATAAATATGGATGATTATAATGGCAACTTAGAAAGTAGTTGAATCAAAATGGACGAAAAGGATGTCATGGATTTTACGATTTGGCAAGTAGCAAGTGCTTATGTCTTTATTATCGCAATACTAATTATCGTACGATTGAAAAAAATCCCACGTGAGAGACTCGTTATCATTGCCGCTTTACGAATGACATTACAATTAATTTTAGTCGGATACATTCTTGTTTATGTTTTAGATTATCCAAATCCATTTATTACAGTGCTCATCGTATTCATTATGTTAACATTTGCGATTATTAATGTTTATCAAAGAGCTAATGAAAAAATTTACTTATCTGTAAAAAAGCTCATTGCATTAGCAATGGTCATTGGCACTACTATTAATTTAATTTACTTTATGTTCGTTGTCTTAAGATTAGACCCATGGTATGAACCACAATACTTTATTCCTATTAGTGGGATGATTATTGGAAAGACGATGACAGGAATGACATTAGGCATTAATAATTTATTGTCGGGATTAAATGATCAAAAAGAGAAGGTAGAAGGTGCATTAATGTTAGGTGCTTCGCCAAAGGAAGCAGTTCGTTCTATTATTAATCGAGCTTTTGATGAAGCGATGTTGCCAACCATTAATGCGATGGTTGGAATGGGGATTATTTTTTTACCAGGGATGATGACAGGTCAAATTATTGCTGGTCAGTCTCCTATTACTGCAGTAAAATATCAAGTATCTGTTATGCTTGGTGTTGCTGGTACAGTTTCTATTACTGTTTTAATTTTCCTTCATTTGTCATATAAATTGTTTTTTAACAAAAGAGAACAATTTTTATTAACAAAAAGAGATATCAAAAAACATGATCTACCTATATCATATGAAAAGTGATAGAAGTTATTATTTAGTCATCTATGTTTAAAAGTAACAAAAAAAGTGAATATACGTAGTAAGAAGTTAACTTCATTGAAAAAGTGGAAGGAGAATTTTTCATGATGAATTACAATCGTATGTTACTCGCTTTTGATGGGTCTGAACATAGTGAAAAGGCACTGCAAATAGCTAAAAGAATGAGAAAAGATCATGATGCTAGGCTTACTGTCGTTAATGTCGATGAACCTATTATTGATGAACATGATAATTTACTTGCATCTGCAGATGTAAGTTCAAGTGTGTTACCTTTACACAAGGATATTACTTCATCATTTTCGAAAGACCATAAACGACATGAATTTGAAGATAGTTTTTCAAGTACTTTAGTAAGTGATAGAGCAAAAAACATATTAAATACAGCGAAATCATTATTAAAAGATGAAGAAAAGATAGATTATTTAACATTAAGAGGAAATCCTAAAAAAGAAATTGACCAATTTGCTGAAGCGAATGATATTGATTTAATTATTGTCGGTAGAAGAGGACTAACAGGTATGGAAAAGTTGTTTATGGGTAGTGTAAGTAAAAATGTAAGTAATCATGCTGAATGTTCAGTATTAATTGTGCAATAAAAATGATGGGGGAAGGGGAAAGAAAAGATGAATTTAATAGCTGAAGATTTGCTTTTGTTATCTTTGAACGATGAAAAAGGTTCCATTTTTACGAGTGCATCGATGGCTTTACCTTATGGGTTAGCTGGAAGTTTATTAGTTGAACTAACGATGATGAATCGTATCACAATGCAAAAGAAGAAAATTATTGCCAATGATGAAACTGACGTAGAAGATGAAATATTAAATGAAGCATTTTTAATCATTAAACAAAGTAAAAAAACTAGGGATGCTAAATATTGGGTCAATCATCTAAACCGTAAAATGAATAAATTACAAGAGAGAATTTTTGAACGGCTAGTCAACCAACATGTAGTGATGAAGGAGCAACGTCATTTTTTGTGGATATTTAAATATCATCAATATCCACTAACAGATGTCCGTAAAAAGGACTTGTTGAAAAAGCAAATAAGAGAAGCGGTATTTAGTTATACAGAAAATAAATCTGACAGGGAAATAATTTTGGGAAGTTTAGTATATGCATGTGATTTAATCAAACATGTTTTTCCGAAAGATGAACAAAAGGAAGCAAAGAAACGTTTAAAACTACTAGCGAAGAATGAAGCATATGGAAGTGCTGTGTCCGAATCAGTTCAAGCAGTACAAGTAGCATTAATGGCTTCAATAATTGCTGCTACAGCAGTGACTGCAGCAACAACTACATCTTCTTCATAAATCAATAAATATAGAGTCCAATTTAAAATGAAGGACCCGACCCCCAGAAGTTAGAGTAGAAAACTAACTTCTGGGGGTAGCCACCAAATTTGGACTTTTTTTTATTTGAGAAGAATCATTGTCTTCTAATATAAGAAATTAACAAAAGCTAAAATCGTTTTAGATTTTTGTGTTATTTGTTTTAGTCGTTATACAACCATAGTACCTCTCCTTTTAAAATGTATATAGTAATACAAAAAATAAATAACATATTTTAGAAAGCTTTTATTTAATGCAATATCCAATCAGTTAGCAGTAAATGTACATTTGAATCCTCACGATAAAATACTCCAGGTTCACCAATTGGTGCATTTACAACAATGTTGATACCTTCCTCATCTACATCATATTTTTCTCCAGACCATAAATGAACCCATTCTCCTTCAGGTAAATAAACATTTACTTTTTCTTTTCCTTTATCCAATACAGGAGCAATCAACATCTCTTCGCCTAGCATAAATTGTTCATATTGAATGTTATAAGTATTTTCATCATGGGGATAATGGAAAAATAAAGGTCGGACGACTGGTGAACCTTTGGCTTCTGTTTCCTTCATTAAGTCTTTTCTATATGGGGCTAATGCTTTAAATATTTTCCCAAACTTGCCCACATGAGCAATAATTTCTTCATCATCAACTAATTGAATATTGTCTTCAGGACGATTCCCCTCATGACTTCGAAACAATGCGGTAAAGGCATTTAATTCTATCCACCTTAACATTAGTTCTTTTTTACGAACATAATTTAATGGAAAATTTGTAATGGTCGTGTATCCACCAATATCACTATGATTTAAACTATATCCAGATAGTCCACTGCTCAATAATCCAGTGACGGCTGTTTTTATTCCATCATGTTTATCCCATGTAACAAGTTGATCGCCTAACCAAAAAGAACTAGTATAACGCGGACTCTCACTAAATCCTGCACGTGAGAAAAACATTGCCTCATCTAATATATCCTCTTCCTCTAAAACTTCTTGATTCAGTTTTGCCCACTCTACAGGATATTGATTATGAAAAGTAAAACCTGTTTCCTTACTGGAAAGAGATGCGTCGAGTGGCAATGCTTCTCCAAAGTCTGCCATCCAACCAGAAAAACCATGGTCTAACAATTCTACTTTAATTATGTTTTTTATCCATTCCTTAGCTTCATCGTTCGTTAAGTCTAAAAGAAACGCATCAAAGCTCGTTATTTCAAAAGGTAATGGGTTCCCATCCTTATCCAACACTAAATAATTATTTTCTTTAGCTTCCTCAAATAAACGTTTTTGTACGTTTTCTTTTTCACTTGTATCTACGATAAAAGGGTTAACATATCCTAACGTATGAATTTGCTTTTCATCTAGTTGTTTTTGCAATTCCCCCCAATTGGCATAATGTCCTTCATCTAATTCCCAATTCCACCATAATTGGTTACCAAAACTCGTCTCTCGTTGACCAACCCAATCTTGTATCCAAAGTCCAGTAATAGGAACATCATTATTCAACAAAGTATTTAGTTTATGTTGTACAACGTCCGACCCACCTTGAACACCTAGAATTAATCCGTCTTGAGTCCAGTCAGGTAATGCCTTCATTCTCCCAACAACTTCAGTATGTGCTTCAACTAAATCAGCAGGAGTATTGCCAACATATATTTTACCCTTCATAGAATTTGCAAAAACTTCTAACTGGGCTTTATTGTTATTAGTAAAATGAAATACTTGATATTCTTTATTTTCACTATATAATGAACGCATTTTACTACTTATATATTGTGGAACAGGGGCATAAGTATGTGACCAAGACCCCCCTGCACCATTCGTCAATTCAGCTAAAAAAGTAATTGGCTGTGCACCACGTCCAATTCCTTGCTCTTGAACGAGTATAGGAAGTCGTTTCCCTTTCATATCAAATGTAGAATATTGTTCTCCAAAGCCAAAAAAATGTTCATCTTCATCACTTAACCAACTAAAATAAATACGGTTTATTTCGACATCATCCATATCTATATCATATTGAATTTGCGATTGATTCATGGAAGTTAATTTGACAATATAGGGAACAACTTTATCATTGGGACAAGTTAAATGACCCTTTATATGAATATGATTTTCCTTTACACTAATATCATTTATTGTTTGTTCACTACAAATATATTGTCGTTTTTCTTTTATAGAAAAGTGCCCTCTTACAGCCTTTGACGTCATTTTACCATGGGCAACGGCTAAAAACCCTTTCCCGATAGGACTTGAAAAGACGTTATGTAAGGTATCGTCAATAGAACTAATAGAAAAATGTTTGTTATTACCATCCCAATTTAATTGAAAACTTCCAAATTCAAATTTCTTATTGCTTTTTAATTGCTCAGATACTGTGAGATTGCTATAAACAGGAGAGTGTGAAGCAGGTGTGTATATATACAAAATAACAATTATTAATAGAGTAATACTAATTACTGTTAATCCAATTTTTTTAATCATTTTTTCCTCCTAAAATTATATTTTAGTTAGTCAATATTTTACGGTAAATAGCCATTTATTTCATTAAATATTATAGAATCATAGTTGCATCAAGTAAGATAGTAAAATCAATAACAACATCATCACTTTGTTTTTTCTGCTATAATAAATAAACAAGTTTTCACTTAAAAAAGGATGAAAAAAGTTGAAGTTTAAACACATCATATTATTATTTTTGATTATATTTCTTGTCGGATTTGGGTTTGTTTTGGGCAATGGTAATAAAGAGAAACCTATAGAAGCATCAGCTTCTCATATTTTATTTGAATCAATACCAACTTTAATAGATACGAAGTCATTTGTATTAAATTATGTAAATCCTTTAAAAAACATAGATGTTGATGCAAAAGCCGCTATACTAATTAATGCGGAAACAGAAGAAATTTTATATGAAAAAAACATCGATGAATCAGCCCCAATTGCAAGTATGTCAAAATTAATGTCTGCTTATTTAATACTTGAAGCAATTGAGGAAAACGTTATTTCTTGGGAAGATGACGTACCAATTAGTGATTATGCTTATACAATATCACATCGGGAACCTTTTTCATCTATTAAACTAGAACAGGAAGAAAATTATAAAGTGAAAGAGTTGTTTGATGCGATGATGATTTCATCAGCAAATGATGCAACTGTCGCATTAGCAGAGAAAATTTATGGAACAGAAAAGGCATTTGTAGAAGAAATGAATAAACGGGCTAATCAATTAGGTTTTGCAAATAGCCATTTCGTCGATACAACGGGATTAGGTAATATGAATTTATTTGATTTTTTTACGATAGGTACGATTGATGATGTAAACGAAATGTCGGCTAGGGAGCTAGCAGAATTGGCCAGAATACTAATTGAGAAATTTCCACATTTACTCGACATTACACAAACAATTTCTTATGAATCTGGTGGAGAAACATATCATAATACTAATTGGATGTTAATGGGAAACAATAAAGAGAGTTTGGAAGAATTTGATTTAGATCTTGGATTTGAAGGGGTAGAAGGTTTAAAAACAGGGTATACAAATGCATCTGGATATGGGTTTACTGGTACAATTGTAATAGAAGATGTTCGTTATATCTCAGTTATTATGGATACTGAAGCGGTTGGAGATAGATTTATTGAAACGAAGAAATTATATGAAGGCATTATAAATCAATTATATTGATAACATTAAAAAGGACTGATAGGAATTTTATCTACTCTAATCATACGCTTTTATTAATTGGAGGTTTATTGATGAAAACTATTCTTGTTGTAGATGATGACTCACATATCCGCCATTTAGTATCCCTTCATTTGAAAGGGGAAGGTTTTACTGTCATTGAGGCTAAAAATGGTGAAGATGCTTTACAAGTTTTAGAAAGTAATTCGTGTGACTTAGCTGTTGTCGATATTATGATGCCGATTATTGATGGTTATGAACTAACAAAAGATATTCGGCAATTTTATGATATTCCTATCATATTATTAACAGCAAAAAATCAAATCGAAGATAAAGAAAAAGGGTTCTTATCAGGAACGGATGATTACCTTGTAAAACCTTTCGAACCGAGGGAATTAATCTATCGAATTAAGGCTTTGTTTCGTCGGTATGAAAAAAACTTAGAAGATATTATTACATTAAATAGAATCACAATTAATAGAAAAAGTTATGAAGTAAACATAGGAAGTAAATCTTTTTTATTACCTTTGAAAGAATTTGAATTATTATTTTATTTAGCATCCAATCCAAACAAAGTTTTTTCACGTGATCAATTGATCGAAGCCATTTGGGGGTTTGATTACGATGGAGATGAGCGAACTGTTGATGTTCATATAAAAAGATTAAGGGAAAGATTTTCAGATGTACCAAATTCATTTAACATAAAAACGGTCCGTGGAGTTGGGTATGTATTGGAGGACAGTTAACATGAAATCACTGTACATAAAATTTGCAGTCACTACTATATCGATTATGATAGTGAGCAGTTTGCTTTCCTTCATGTTTTCAAACTTTTATTATCAACAAAAATTAAAACCTTATAATGATGAAAAAATAACTAACATTGCTTTAGAAGTGAGTCGCTTTATTGAAAATGAAGAAAACATTAATTTAGATAATTATCTAACAAATACCGCAAATATTGGTTATCAAATATATTTAACAGATAGTGAAGGTAATGACACATTTTATGGTGATGAGTTTCGTGATACAACACTTACACAAAAGACAAAAAACGATGTGTTAAATGGTGAAATATTTCATGGAATTTTAAATTTCCCCCAAGAGACTTTTGTTACTGGGTTTTTTGCTAATGAACTGACGAATACGATAGGGGTACCATTAGAACATGATGGAAAACAATATGCTATATTTTTACGGCCGAATATTAAAATGTTATTTAATGAAATGCATATTTTGTTTGCATGGTTACTCGGTTTAATGATTGTTTTAAGCATCATACTCGTTTTAATGACTACAAAATATTTAATTCATCCTATTACTAAATTAACGACGGCAACCGAAAAACTTTCAGAAGGTGATTTTTCATCACAATTAGATATTGATAGGGATGATGAAATAGGAAAGTTAGCGAAGAGTTTCACTCATATGATGAAACAATTGGAAAAACTAGATGATATGAAATCAGAATTTATCGAAAACATTTCTCATGATTTCCAAACGCCACTGGCTAACATAAAAGGATATGTTAATTTGATCAATGACAAAAGTATCAATGAAGAGACAAAGTCACAATATATTTCAATCATTCAAAATGAAATTAACCGCTTATCCAGTTTAGCAAAGCAATTATTATTATTAGCTTCGTTAGATCGCTATGAAGGAGCGATTAAAAAGGAATCATATTCATTATCGGAACAATTAAAAAGGACAATTTATCAGCATCAGTGGTTGATAGAAGAAAAGTCCATCATGATTAGTTATGATTTACCTAATATAAATATTGAAGGTGATCCTTCACTTTTGGCAAATGTTTGGGATAATTTACTTTCGAATGCTATTAAATACAATAAAGAAGGTGGTAATATTGAAATTGCTATATTTGAAGAGGCCGGCGACATAAAAGTAATGTTTAAAGATTCTGGCATAGGAATTAAAAAGGAAATAAAAAAACAAGTTTTTGATCGATTTTATCGGGCAGAAGAAGTAAGAGAAAAAGAGATTGAAGGAACTGGATTAGGTTTATCAATCGTTTTATCTATTATAAAAATGCATGACGGTAAAATTGAAATAAATAGTATAGAAAATGAAGGAACAACGTTTGTTGTATCTTTGCCCCAATTGTAACTTGTTGTTCATACTCCGTTCATAATGGGTTGTTATGATAAATCATGATGTTAAATTTTTTGGAGGGATAATCGTGGTGAATCATTATAGTCAAACATTGTTGCGATTTTCAGCAATATTTGCAGTTGTAGGAGCTGTATTAGGAGCCCATATGGCAGGAGCAGGATCATTTGCCTTTCGTCCAATTCACGCTCATATTTTGGTCGTTGGTTGGTTAAGTTTGTTTGCGTGGGCAGTTTATTATAAAGTGTTTTACCAAAAGAAAAGCATGCTAGCTAAAATTCATGTTTGGTCAGCGATTATAGGCTCAATAGGATTAACAGTTGGTATGTGGTTACAATTTTTAAATCCATTTCCATTACCCGGGGCCGTCAATTTAATCTTATATATTGCTGGTGGAACGATTTTGTTAATTAGTTATGTCATATTTTTAATATTAACATTTACTCATAAGGCGGATAACTAATTCAGGTGAATTCTATTTGGGAACGTTAATCGGTTTATAAAATAATAAAACAAGCCTTAATCCTTAATCACTATAAAGGTTGAGGCTTTTAAGTATGTCATAATTCAATATTAAACTTTAACAGAAATAAAGTAATAAAATAAATTAAATATAATATATAACATACTAATAGGTAAATGTGTTATACTATATGTAAGAAAAGTAATGTTTTCTGACAAATATATTTAATTATTTCAATGATAAAATACAGAATTTGTTACGACTTTTTGGTATAATTAAACTATATAGACTAATGTAAAAATAGATGAATGGGTAATCATCTGCGTTTTTTCGTGTAAAAAATGCAAATAATTAGTTGAGGAAGGTAAAAATGAAAGATAAAAACACATCAACTGATATTATTTTAATCGGTGCAGGCATAATGAGTGCAACACTTGGAACGATTTTGAACGAGTTAGATCCAAAATTAAATATTACAATATTTGAAAAGTTAAAAGAACCAGCCTTAGAAAGCTCTAATGTATGGAATAATGCTGGTACAGGCCATGCTGCATTATGTGAATTAAACTATACAACAGAAAACCCTGACGGAACGGTAGATATTAGTAAGGCATTAAACATAAATGAACAATTTCTGCAATCAAAACAATTTTGGGCCTATTTAGTAAACAACGGTTTAATTGATCAGCCACAACAATTTATTAGGGCCCTTCCTCATATGAGTTGGGTGTTTGGAGAAGAGAATGTAAAGTTTTTAAAACGAAGATATGAGACAATGATAAAAAGTCCATTATTTGCGGATATGGAATTTACAGATGAAATGGATAAGTTAAAAGAGTGGGTACCATTAATGATGGATGAACGTACTACTGGGGAACCGGTTGCAGCGACTAAAATGGAGTCCGGAACTGACGTAAACTTTGGTAATTTAACGATTAAACTAATCGAACATTTAGAGAGAAAATCAGCAAACATTCACTTTCAACGTAGTGTGACGGACTTAAGACAATTAGATAATGGAACATGGGAAGTGAAAGTGAAAAACAACCAAGATGACGCTATTGAATTTCATACAGCAAATCATGTTTTTATAGGAGCCGGTGGTGGTGCGATTCATTTATTACAAAAAACACAAATCAACCAGAGCAGACAAATAGGTGGCTTTCCCGTCAGTGGTTTATTTTTAGTTTGTAAGAAGCCAGAGGTTGTTAAGGAACATATGGCAAAAGTATATGGTAAAGCAGCAGTAGGGGCTCCACCGATGTCTGTTCCACATTTAGATACACGATTTATAGATGGAAAAGAAGCATTATTTTTCGGGCCTTTTGCAGGTTTTTCGCCTAAGTTTCTAAAAAAAGGTTCTAATTTAGATTTAATTAAATCAGTGAAGCCAAATAATGTATTTACTATGCTTGCCTCGGCAGCAAAAAACTTTGGTTTAACTAAATATTTAGTACAACAATTAATGCTATCAAAAACAGAAAGAATGGATGCTTTACGTGAATTTATTCCAACAGCAAAAGATGAAGATTGGGAAATTGTCGTTGCAGGGCAAAGGGTACAAATCATTAAGGATACAGATGAAGGCAAGGGAATGTTAAGGTTCGGAACGGAAGTTATTACGTCTGATGATGGATCAGTATCAGCATTGCTTGGTGCATCTCCTGGGGCTTCAATTACACCGGCCGTGATGATTGATTTAATTGAACGTTGTTTCCCTCAACAATTTGATGGTTGGCAAGATAAAATTAAAGAAATGATCCCTTCTTATGGTAAATTACTTAATGAAAATAAGGAATTACTTCAAAACATACAACAGATGACAGATGAGACTTTACAATTATGACAACATAATTAATCACTGATACCAGAAAATTCAAGAGAATAATTCTGGTATTTTTTACCCTTGTTTTATTTATTGAAAACACCCTGATCAATTTTAAACAAGCTTTAAACGATAATTAATCAAATATAGAAGAAATAAGAAAAGGTTTAAAAATACCGGAATACAGATATTAAGATATAATATATTTACTATATAGGAAGAGAGGTTAATAATATGGTACAAAATAATGATATTGTTGTCGGAAAAAAATTAACATCGGAACAGATTGATGACTTACTTAATGTATTAGAAACACGTTTCCACCAAAATATGCACCGTCATGATAGTATGGAATGGAAGCTAATAGAAGAAAGGTTCAAAAAGCACCCGGAAAAGCTTTGGTCATTGCATGGAATGAAACAAACTGGTGGTGAACCAGATGTTGTTGGTTATGACAATAAAGATGATGTTTATATTTTCAATGATTGTGTCAAAGAAAGTCCGAAAGGCCGTCGTAGTGTTTGTTATGACCGGGAAGCATTAGAAAAAAGGAAAAAACATAAGCCTGCTAATAGTGCAATAGATATGGCAAAAGCAATGGGTGTTGACATGCTGACTGAAGAGGAGTATTATGCCTTGCAACAACTTGAAACGGTTGATACAAAAACTTCAACTTGGGTGAAGACTCCGACTGATATACGCGAAAAGGGTGGTGCCATCTTTTGCGATACTAGATACGGCCGTGTATTTACTTACCATAATGGTGCGGAATCATATTATGGAAGTAGAGGGTTTAGAGCAAGCCTTAAAATTTAATAAAATTTTGCAAAGGTGTCCCGAGCAGGTTAGAAAATGTTTGTTTTGTGTGACACCTTTTGAATTTGTTCATTCTAGAGGTTGGGTTTTAAAAGTGATCATGTGAGTCATGACCAAAATCAGAAAAAGTTCCATGATCATAATTATCTGTATCGTGGTGATAATCATCCAAAGTATCGTTATGGAAATAGTCAATTGAATCATCATGATAATCATGAGAATATTCATGATCGTATTCATTGTGAGAATTGTAATCTTCTATTTCATTTAAACGCTCAGTCATTTCAAAAATTTCACGGTCAATTCTTGTTTGTCTCTCAAATCGTTCCATTTCCTCAAGAACCTCGTATGTGCGCTCCACTTCTTCTTGCTCTTCTAATTCCGTTCTTATCCGTTCTTTTTCATCTTGTTCATCATACTCATTTTGAATTTGCTCATTTTCCCTGTCATCATAATCATCTTCATCATAGTCATGTTGTCGTAGTCGTTCTATTCTCTCCCGTTCAAATTTAGCTAACATTCTGTCCACTTTTTTTTCATTTTCCCAAGAACGGGAAGGGAAGTTATCACTTGCAATTCCGCTAATGACTGCACCTGTACCATTAGTTACAACCAACGAAGATTTTTTCCGAGGTTGTCTTGTTTTGCTAGTATTCTTTTGTCGTGATTGTGTTTTCCTCTTTTTTTGCTCTTTTACATCTAACCCATCAAAGTATTCAGCAAATTCTTCTTTCAATCTATCAATAGAACCATCATCATTTTCACCATAGACAGTTAAAATAGAAATATAAAAGACAATAATCACAATAGAAAAAACAGTAATTATTTCACCAAATGTGGACATTTTAGTCATCCAAGTCATGAAACGGAAGCAGAAAATAATGAATGTAGTGCCAATTAACGATACAAATCCAATCACATAATCTCGGTAAAGCATTCTACCAGCACCTAAGAATAATAAATCTAGCACACTTGCTATCCATTTTTTTGGTTTTATGAATCGACCGATGACAAGTGTTACTAAACAAATGATTAACGTATATTTTAAACTGAAATAAATGATCATGATGTATTCCTCCTAGTTTGTTAGTTATAGGATTTGCTCCCAATATGGCTTACCATTATTAAAATGTGCTTGTTGCACGGCTAATCTTGGGTGTTCATATTCATCTTCCGGTCCGAAAACCCGCATCATACCGCCATAAGTAACAAGCCAAATAGATTCAGACTTACGAATTTCAGTTGGTGT
>Ga0209487_1002994_pt1 | contig 13488 bp, 12 predicted proteins | sample Poulit2012_FD_187524 | JGI IMG/M metagenome (GOLD analysis project Ga0209487, IMG submission 187524) | Agricultural soil microbial communities from Georgia to study Nitrogen management - Poultry litter 2012 (SPAdes) (version 2) | ecosystem: Environmental > Terrestrial > Soil > Agricultural land... | reverse complement strand
TCGATGTAAACAAATAGGTTGCCAAAATAAAAAATACGCGCTATGATATACATACAATATCATATCGATTTGATCTTCGGGGCAGGGTGTAATTCCCGACCGACGGTAAAGAATAGGATCTATTCTAAGTCCGTGAACCATAATGCGTTATTGCTGAGTGGCTGATCTGGTGTGATTCCAGAACCGACAGTTAAAGTCTGGATGGGAGAAGATGTCGAACTGAAATATGGCGAAATAGATACCATTGCTATTTGTTAATTTAATTGATATACCCTAAGGCCCCATTAGGTAGGCTTTAGGGTATTTTTATATTTTCAAGGCATGGGGCCATATGATCTGTTCATCCTTCATCACAAGACTCGAATCGGTATAAGATGAGGGGAAGACGACTGATGAAATCAACAAAGTTATTAAAAATAATTATTTTATCATTATTAGGAACAATCTCGTTTCTTTTATTCTTTTTAAACTTTCCATTGCCTTTTTTACCACCTTATTTAAAGATTGATTTTGGTGAAGTTCCTGCATTACTTGCCGCATTAATATTTTCTCCAGTAGCGGGTATTATTGTTGTTGCCATTAAAAACTTCCTTTATTTAGTCATTGGTGGAGGAGATCCAGTAGGAGTTGTAGCCAATTTTATCGCAGGCCTGATGTTCATTTTGCCTGTCGCGTTTATTTATCATAAATATAAAGGGGTTAAAAGCATTGTTTCTGGATTAGTAACGGGAACGATTGTTATGGCGGTAGGGATGAGTATTTTAAACTATCTTGTTATCCTCCCGGTTTATGCTCTCTTTATGGGGATGGAAGAGATGAAAATAGAAAGTGTCAAATGGTTCGCCGTGATGTTTGGGATTCTACCATTTAACCTTCTAAAGGGAATCATTGTCGGTATATTATTTGTACCACTCTTTATAAAAATGCGTAGCTGGATTGAAAAGAAGCAAACAGAGTTTGTTTAACCTTTGATTTTACTATAAATAAAACAAAAAATACCGAGACACGGAGGGATCTTCCGTAGCTCGGTATTTTTATTGAATTTGAAAGGAAAATCGTTGTTCACCTTTTATTTGTCCATGATCATAAGTTCGTTCTGCAAAGGTAAGTTTATCGTTCTTGTCAACAAGGACAACGGTTGAAGAACGTGTACCATATGACTCGGTTTTAATAAATAAGGGAGACAGTTCTCGTTCTAGCTCAATCCCGACACCTGTTTCAGGCAAATCAATATCATTGGCCTTGAGTTGGTTGGCTAGGATTTCGAATAAATCATTTATATCCAGGATCTCTCTTGATGATACGTATTGATGGAGGAGTTCTTTCCCTTTTATTACTTTAGGCCATGGTGTATTGAGTAAATGATTACTCACCCCATGGGTACCGTGTGGAATACGCGTCATTTGCTTATTCAGATTATTATAATGATAGAGCTGTTCTTGGTCGCCAACAAGTATATTAAAACCGTTATATTGATCATGTTGTGCATGGAGACGTTCAAGATACTCTTCTGGGGAAAGCGAACTTGCTAAATAATTGCTGACAATTTCCCCGCGGGATGTTTTATTCATTTCATTTTGCTGTGGATCTCGAATATTCGTTAGTGCAGCAATACGTCCTTGTTTTGATACCCCTAACCATGTTCCCATTTGCCGCAGATCACGACCTGCAAGGATCGTGTTCTTGTCATCCCAAAAGTGTGCTTCTGCCGTCGGTCGTTCATAAAACTCATCCCGATTCGCTGCAATGATTAGTTTATATGTGGGATGATCGTGTATGTGAAAGTTTATTAAGCACATGTAAATCCCTCCCCCGTTGTTATGCTTGCTTCTTCTTGACTACGCCAATCGTGCATCTCGATATACAAATGAGGTCATTATCTTCATCGGTAATGTTAATTTCCCATACCATGGTTGTTTTCCCGACATGAACGGGAGTCGCTTTAGCAGTCACGATACCTGATCGTTTACTCTTCACATGGTTCGCATTAATTTCAATGCCAAATACAATTTCCTCTTCAGGGTCTACATGGAGAAATCCCCCAATACTTGCAGCTGTTTCAGCTAATGCGACACTTGCACCCCCGTGTAAAAATCCAGCAGGTTGGTGTGTTCGTTGATCGACAGGCATTGTTAAAACAACTAAATCTTGATCCAAGGATACAACGGTTATACCTAATGTCTCAATTAATGTGTTTTCAATGTTCATTTGCATCATTCTCCCTTTATCTTTCTCATTAAAAAGTGTGTCGTGTAATTATGAATCAAGCCATATGGATGGACGAAATCATCATGCTCATATAAAGCTTGTTTATAAGCAATATGTACTGTTATCCCTGATCGATCAGGGAAAATAAAAAACACCACAGTGGCATCAAGTTTTTAGAGTGCCACTGGATGTATGAAGAAAACTAGAAACCGCTTACACATACTATGGAAAAATGATTATGATTTATTACTTGATTCAGACTCATTCTCATCGGCGTTTGTTTCGTCCTTTTGATTGGTAACTGATTTTTTGTTGTAATTTTTAGATGTCAGACCGCCTTCTGCAACCATCCTATCACGGGCAATTTGATCCTTATCTCTTCTTTTTTTCATTTCTTCTTTGCTGACTCCAGATTCCATAAAACCCCTCCTAGAATTAATTGTACCTCCATTATAACAAAGGATACAGAAGATTACAGCAATGAAGACTATTTTGGACGAATGAGCTAAAGGGGATCCTTTTTCATATCAATTCCTTTTATTGAGTTTAGGCTAAACAAATGGTATCGTAAGAATAGTAGTTTGCTTATATTAATGAATTTCATAATACCGGTTTAGTGCAACACTGGTACAACATATAGTTGCGTTGGACCGTTCTTAACTAAATGCTGTATCGATGTTGCTGGTTTTGGCAATTATGAAATTCATTCTATATATTTAAAATATAAATGTAAGCGCAGACATATAGTGTTCTAACAGAAACTAAGAGGAGGAAATTTATCATGATCTATGCAAACCCGAATACAGAAGGGGCTATTATTAATTTCAAAGAAAAATATGATAACTTCATTGGCGGAAAATGGATTCCACCAGTCAAAGGGGAATACTTCGACGTAACAACGCCAATAAGTGGTGAAGTGTTTACAAGTGCGGCCCGCTCTTCAGCTGAGGATATTGAGCTCGCTTTAGACGCTGCACATCGTGCGAAAGATGCTTGGGGGACAACATCAACAACAGAACGTGCCGCCATCTTAAATAAAATTGCGGATCGAATCGAAGAAAATTTAGAAAAGATTGCTGTTGCAGAGACTTGGGATAATGGTAAAGCTGTTCGTGAAACATTAAATGCTGATATTCCATTAGCTGTTGACCACTACCGTTATTTTGCTAGTGTTATCCGTGCGCAAGAAGGACGAACAACACAAGTAGATAACGATACGGTTGCTTATCATTTCCAAGAACCGCTTGGTGTTGTTGGGCAAATCATTCCATGGAATTTTCCTATTCTAATGGCGACGTGGAAAATTGCTCCGGCACTAGCTGCGGGGAACTGTATTGTCTTAAAACCAGCAGAACAGACACCAGTTTCCATCATGGTATTGATGGAACTCATTGAAGATTTACTTCCTGAAGGAGTTCTTAATATTGTGAATGGCTATGGAGTTGAAGTCGGAAAACCACTTGCTGCAAACCCGCGAATCGCAAAGGTTGCATTTACTGGATCAACAGCTGTTGGTCGTCAAATTATGCAGTATGCAACAGAAAATATTACTCCCGTAACGCTCGAACTTGGTGGTAAATCACCGAATGTTTTCTTTGAGGATGTCATGGATCAGGATGATGAATTTCTCGATAAAGCAATTGAAGGGCTCGTTATGTTTGCCTTAAACTCTGGAGAAGTTTGTACTGCCCCAACGAGAGCATTAATCCATGAATCGATTTATGATAAATTTATGGAACGGGCAATTGAAAGAGTCAAAACAATTAAAGTTGGGAATCCACTTGATCCAGAAGTCATGATGGGTGCTCAGGCCTCTACCGAGCAACAAGAAAAAATTCTATCTTATATCAAGCTTGGACAAGAGGAAGGGGCCGAATTGTTAATCGGTGGCGAAGTAAATGAACTTGGAGATGACTTTAACCAGGGAAACTACATCCAACCAGCCATATTTAAAGGAAATAATGAAATGCGGATTTTCCAAGAAGAGATCTTTGGTCCTGTACTTGCTGTAACGACATTCAAAGATTTTGATGAAGCCATCGAAATTGCCAATGATACAATTTATGGTTTAGGTGCTGGAGTATGGTCACGAAGCGGTGATATTGCTTATCGTGCTGGCCGAGCAATTCAAGCTGGCCGTATTTGGACGAATACCTATCATCAATATCCAGCAGGAGCGGCATTTGGTGGCTATAAGATGTCAGGTATTGGACGTGAAAACCACAGTATGATGCTAGATCAATACCAACAAACAAAAAATCTATTAGTCAGTTATGACAAAAAATCTCAAGGATTCTTTTAAATAACAGGTGCCTGTCACTTCCCAACATTAACAGATGTTCTTGGAGGGGATGACTAGCCTACTATGCAACATCATAAACTGTTAATTTTCATGAAGATAGATTCTTATCAATATTGAAAGTTAACAGTTTTTTCCTGTCACCCTATCATTAGAATTTCCATGCCTCCATAATCACTCATCTACGTATATTCTTACTCCCCATGTATATCATCAAAAAAGATGAAACGGTGTTCTTGTGATTGGTATCTTTTCAAAAGTGGACGGTTATAGACGATAAAAGAATTTGTTTCCCCTTAAAAATAGCCTTTCCTTGTGAAACAAGTGAAAAGATAATAAAATAGAGGAGTAGTCTGGAAGTTAGTTTAACGGAGGTCTAGAAAATGATTGAAATAAAAGAAGATCTAATTGAGTCGATCGTTCATCAGGCGATTGAAAAGGCAAAAAAGATGGATCAGACTCAGTTGCTAAGTATAACGAAAAAGATAAACAAAATAGATCCAATCCAATTCTTCGAGGCGGCTAAAAAAACAAATAAGAATCGTACGTTTTGGACGAGTACACCAGATGAATTTTATCTAATTGGTGTTGGTAATGCACACGAAATCATAGCAGAGGAATCACGCTTTCAAGTTACGGAAGATGAATGGCGCGACATTGTCGATGAAGCCATCATCCATAATCCATATCAAGTGGCTGGGACGGGAGTTGTAGCATTAGGTGGTATGTCTTTTGATCCGTTAAAACCAACTACTAATTTGTGGGAAAAGTATCATCCAAGTCAGTTTACTATCCCTGAATATACATTAACGATACATAAAAACACGCATTATTTTACAGTAACAAGGAGTGTTGAGACGACAGATGATCCGGAAGAAATTGGCGCTGAAATAAAGCGTGCGGAGGCGAATCTCTTTACGCAAAAAGAAGAATTGCCTATAGGATCCAAAGTTATTGCAAAACAAGAAGTGGAACCAGAACAATGGATGAACAGCGTGGAAAAAGCAATCGATGACATCCAGCAGCACCAAGCCGAGAAAATTGTCCTCGCTCGTGAAGTCCGCGTACGATTGGACAAGCGTGCGGAAATAAGTGTCATGTTAAAAAGACTGATCCACATGCAACAGAACAGCTTTGTCTTCGCTTTTGAGCATGGAGAAGACTGCTTTATTGGTGCGACTCCAGAACGTCTCGTGAAAGTAGAAGGAGATGCATTATTATCAACCTGTTTAGCTGGAACAGCCCCACGTGGAAAAACGGAGCTAGAAGATAGAGCCATTAGTACTGATCTTCTAAATGATCATAAAAATCGCGAAGAACATGATCATGTTGTAAAAATGATTCGCCATCACATTGAAACCTATTGTACGAATATCAAGATCCCTAAAGAGCCGGTCATTTATCCGTTGCAAAACTTGCAGCATTTATACACACCTGTAACGGCAACATTAAAAGATCAATATAGTATTTTTGATATCGTAAAACAATTGCACCCTACCCCAGCATTGGGTGGAGTACCACGGGAGAAATCATTAGCATTCATTCGAGAACATGAATTGCTTGACCGGGGTTGGTATGGCGCACCAATCGGTTGGATTGATAGTAATGAGAATGGTGAGTTTGCTGTTGCGATTCGATCTGGACTCATCCAAGGGGATGAAGTATCCTTATTTGCAGGTTGTGGTGTCATGAAGGATTCAGATCCACAGGCCGAATATGAAGAAACAAATATTAAACTTTTACCAATGTTATCTGTTATGGAGGCTTAACATGAATCATACGGAGATCTTAACGAGGTATACGGGGAACTTTGTTGATGAATTAGTGAAAAGTGGTCTAAGAGACGTTGTCATTTCACCAGGATCAAGATCAACCCCTTTAGCGATGATGATGTATGAACACGAAGAAATTGAAGAATGGGTTATTGTTGATGAACGGTCTGCCGCTTATTTTGCCTTGGGATTGGCGAAACAAACAGGGCGAGCCGTCGCCCTCCTTTGTACGTCAGGAACAGCAGCAGCTAATTATTATCCAGCGATTATTGAAGCCCATTATGGACGGGTCCCCCTACTTGTTTTAACGGCTGATCGTCCACATGAATTACGTGATATTGGCGCACCACAAGCCATTGACCAAATGAATATGTATGGTGACTATGTTAAATGGTTTGAAGAGATGGCTCTACCAGAAGCATCTCCACGTATGTTAGCATACAGTCGAACAAAAGCTGCTCGAGCCGTATTTGTCGCTGAATCTGGAAACGCAGGACCTGTTCATTTGAACTTTCCGTTTCGTGAACCACTTCTGCCCGATTTTTCCATCGAAGACCCGTGGGGACGTGAAAATAAACAATCTAATAATCCCGTTTATAATGGGGTGAAAACGTTAACTGAAGAACAACTCCATTATTTCTTATCGCTCTTAAAAGATAAAGAAAAAGGGGTTATTGTTTGTGGTCCACAAGTTGATCGTCAACTCGGTCAGTCTGTAGCAAAGTTGGCAGCAGCATTTGGTCTACCAATTTTAGCAGATCCATTATCACAACTTAGATCTGGTCCGCATAGCAAAGAACAGATTATCGAAGGGTATGATGCGATCTTTCGTAATCAGACGATCCGTGAGTATTTAAAGCCTGATTACATCATTCGATTTGGCGCTATGCCTGTATCAAAATCATATCTCTTTTATGTGGAGGAACATCAAGACGCATTACAGTTTATTATCGAGCCGGATGAAGGGTTTCGAGATCCCACAGGCAATCAGACAGAATATATTTATGCCGATCCTCATAACCTATGTGCTGATCTTATTTCGAGTGATCACCAGATAAGAGATAATCATATGTGGTTAGAAACATGGCAAAAGATGAATCAAATTGCCAAGGATCATTTGCTAAGCGAAACAGCAGGCGCGATAACAGAAGGTGAAGCGGTAAAGCATTTATTAGATGTTATTCCGCAAACAAGTATATTGTATGTTGGAAACAGTATGGCGATTAGAGATGTAGACACCTTTTTTATGAGTACAGAGAAAGAACTGACCGTTTTGGCGAACCGAGGAGCAAGTGGGATTGATGGCGTTGTTTCAAGTGCACTTGGTGCAACAGCTACAACGAATGAACGTGTCACACTGCTAATAGGTGACTTGTCTTTCTATCATGATCTCAATGGCTTATTAACGGCTAAACAATACGGGTTGGATTTAACGATTGTCTTAATTAATAATAATGGCGGAGGGATCTTCTCTTTCTTGCCCCAAGCAAAAGAGGAAAAATATTTTGATGTGCTGTTTGGAACTCCTTTAGATATTGAGTTTTCTCAAGCGGTGTCCATGTATGGGGGTCATTATGAGCTTGTAACCGATGAAGCGGATTTGCGAGAAAAATTAACCGCAAGTTATGACCGCAACGGATTAACAGTCATTGAAGTGCAGACAGACCGGACAGCTAACGTGAACTGGCACCGAGAAAAATGGGCAAAGATTGAACTGGAACTATTGGAGAAGAAGTGGTGAAAAAATGGAGCATTCGATTGGTGAGATGACGTACTCATATGAAGTGAATGGAGAAGGACCTTGTATCGTGTTATTACATGGTTTTACGGGGAGTCAATCGACATGGTCCGCTTTTGTTGAAAAATGGCAATCCACATTCCGCATCATTACGGTTGATTTACCTGGCCACGGGAAAACGATTGGCCAGGCATCACGGTTGATGACAGAAGTATGTGATGATTTGGCTTGTTTATTCACTCATCTAGAGATCGCCCCTTTTCACTTAGTCGGCTATTCACTGGGCGGGCGTACGGCACTATCATTTGCCCTTCGCTATCCAGCTTATGTCACTTCCCTTACTTTAGAAAGTGCGTCACCTGGTTTAAAGACAGAGCAAGAACGGACGAAGCGGATTGAAAATGATGAACGACTCGCTCAAAAAATTCAAGTGGATGGGCTTCCTGCCTTTGTTGACTTTTGGGAAGAGCTGCCGATTTTTGCATCACAAATAAAATTACCGCAGCCCGTCAGATCAGCTATTCGAAAAGAACGCCTCGATCAGACTGAAAAGGGATTAGCACAATCATTACGTACAATGGGAACAGGAAGTCAGTCTTCATGGTGGGATCAATTGAAAGAATTGAAAACTCCTGTATTATTAATTGTAGGTGAATGGGATGCTAAGTTTGTAAAAATCAATCAACAGATGCAGGAAAGGTTTGCTGCAGCTGAGTTAGCGGTTGTTGAACAAGCGGGCCATGCTGTTCATCTTGAACAACATTCTTTATTTTCTTTCCGTGTCATCGCGTTTATTTCACGAATAGAGGAGAATAAACGCAAGAACGACGAAATAAAAAATACATAGGAATAACTTTAGGAGGATTATAATGACCGTACAATGGGAAAAAGTAAGAGAGTATAAGGAAATTATTTATGAGAAATACAATGGGATTGCGAAGGTGACGATGAATCGTCCAGAAAAACATAATGCCTTTACACCTTTGACCGTGAATGAAATGATTGATGCTTTTGCAGATGCACGTGATGATTCATCTGTTGGTGTAATTATTCTAACTGGTGCAGGAGATCAAGCATTTTGTTCAGGTGGCGATCAATCAGTCCGCGGACATGGTGGTTATGTTGGCGATGACCATGTACCACGCCTAAATGTACTTGACTTACAACGTTTGATGAGAGCAACACCTAAACCTGTGATTGCGATGGTTGCTGGTTATGCCATTGGTGGGGGACATGTGCTTCATATTGTTAGTGATTTAACAATTGCAGCCGATAATGCTGTATTTGGTCAGACAGGTCCTAAGGTCGGTAGTTTCGATGCTGGATATGGAGCCGGATATTTAGCCCGGATGGTTGGCCATAAACGTGCGCGTGAAATTTGGTACTTATGCCGTCAGTACAGTGCAGATGAAGCATATGAAATGGGTATGGTAAATAAAGTAGTACCTTTAGAGCAATTAGAAGCTGAAACAATCCAATGGTGCGAAGAAATCCTACAAAACTCACCAACTGCGATTCGCTTCTTAAAGGCGTCATTCAATGCGGATACAGATGGCTTAGCAGGGTTACAGCAACTCGGCGGAGATGCAACACTTCTGTATTATACAACAGAAGAGGCAAAAGAAGGCCGTGATGCATTTAAAGAAAAGAGAAAGCCTGATTTTGATCAATTTCCACGCTTTCCATAATATACGAAGATAAAGAAGGACCTTTGCGGACGAATGAAGCAAAGGTTTTTTCTTTATGATTCAATCATAATGAAAGTAGGTGTTTGAATTGGGTGAGGTTATTCCACATTGGTTAACGAAACAAGCGTTTTTGGCTCCAGATAAATGTGCGATTGAAACCGATAAAGGAGAATCAATATCTTTTAAAGAATTAAAGGTAGCAAGTGAACAATTCGCACGAAAACTAGCAGAAGCAGGGGTTGGCAAAGGGGACCGGATAGGCATCTTATCAACCAACCAGCAAGCAATGGTGATCGCTATTCATGCACTAAGTTATCTTGGCGCTGTCGCCGTGCTCTTAAATACGCGGCTGACAGAACAAGAATTACGTTATCAAGTTGATGATGCAGGAGTGTCACTCATTTTATGTAATGATCAATCTACATACACCGAAGATAATTGGACAGGTGATCAACGGCTCTTGTCATTTTCAGAAATCGATCAATTCGAAGAAAAACCAGTTATCCTGCAGGAAGAGCTTGATTTAGAAGATGAGTTTACCGTTATTTATACATCAGGCACAACCGGATTTGCCAAAGGAGTCATTCATACATACGGTAATCATTGGTGGAGCGCCATTGGTTCAGCATTAAATTTGGGGCTCGATGAAAGGGATAAGTGGTTAGCCACATTACCGATCTTTCATGTCGGAGGGTTATCCATTTTTTTAAAAAGTGTGATCTATGGAATGCCGGTCTATTTACTTGAAAAATTTGATGCGAAGACAGTTGATCAGGCGATCGAAACTAATGGGGTGACGATTGTTTCCGTCGTGACGGTGATGTTACAACGCTTGCTATCTGAACGAGAGGGTAGGCGTTATCCGGAGACTTTTCGTTGTATGTTATTAGGTGGTGGACCTGCTCCATTACCCTTATTGGAACAAGCTAAAAAAAGTCACATCCCCGTATTTCAATCGTATGGCATGACCGAAACATCTTCACAAATTGTCACGTTAAGCCCTGAACATGCACTCAATAAACTAGGATCAGCAGGAAAACCCTTGTTTCCAGGACAATTACAAATCAATGAGCAAGGTGAAGATGGAGTTGGCGAGGTATTTGTTAAAGGTCCTATGGTAACGAAAGGGTATTTACATAATCCAGTCGAGACTGAAAAAGTACTTCAGGATGGCTGGCTGGCAACAGGGGACTTAGGTTATTTGGATGAAGATGGCTTTCTATATATTGTGGAAAGACGCACTGATTTAATTATTTCAGGCGGCGAAAACATTTATCCATCGGAAATAGAAAGTGTCTTAACCGGAATGAAAGAAATACAAGAGGTTGGCGTTGTGGGAAAACAAGATGAAATATGGGGACAAATCCCGGTTGCTTTTATTGTGACCAACTCGAGCACGCTTACCAAAGAGGAAATTGATGCATATGCTGAATCCTATTTGGCTGCTTATAAACGACCGAAGAAAATATACTTTGTCGATACCTTACCAAGAAATGCAGCCAATAAACTTGTACGAAAAGAACTTCTCCACGCTATAAAAGAGGATGGCTAGGACTAAGGGACTAGCCTAGAATTCACCCAATCACTCCGATTCGACTTAGATCATGCGGTTTAGACACCAGTTTTTATAGTTTAGAATGTATGCGGGACTTTAGGTTCATTTTCTAAAAAATCTCACTATTTATCCGATATGAGGTTTACAAGCAGAGTTCTTAAGGTATAGTAAACTATAGTAATTGGAGGGATAGGAGATGGAAAGTATATTTGATGACTTTTTTTCAATGGAGTTTACATTGGCAATGCAAAACTTTGTCATTGCACTTATCATTTTATTAGTAGGGTGGATCATTGCGAAAGTAATTGGTAATTTAGTAGAGAAAGGGCTTAGCAAGACAAGTTTGGATGAGAAACTTGTAGATAAAATTCAAACAGGGGACAAACCGATCAATTCGAATAAAGTAATTGGGAAAGCTGTCTATTACATATTGTTAGTAATCACCTTTATGTTATTCTTTGATCGCCTGAATTTAACGATGTTATCTAGTCCGTTATCAGACTTAATTTCAACGTTCTTTAGCTTTATACCAGCTGTCCTTAAAGCAGCAATCATCTTAATCGTTGCTTGGATTCTTGCTTCATTTGTTCGTTGGTTTATTGTGAATGGTACAGAAAAGGCAAAAATACAAAGTTTATTATTTAAGGTAAAACTTGCAGAAACAAAAGAAGATGTCAAACAGTTTATGGACACATTGGGTCAAATTGCTTTTTACCTAATTATACTTGTGTTTATACCTGGAATCTTAGACGCATTAAACATCGCAGGTGTTGCCCAACCATTTAGTAGTTTAGTAGAAACAATTCTAGCGTTTATACCGAAGTTAATTGGTGCAGCGGCGACTGTTCTGATTGGTTGGTTTATTGCAAAAATCCTTAAGAGTGTCATTACGAATTTATTAACAGCATTCGGATCTGAAAAGTTACTCAAGAAACTTAAGTTGGAAAAGGTATTTGAAGGATCTAGTCTTGCAGCAGTAGTTGGTAATATAGTGTTTGTCATTATATTAATTCCAGTTGCGATCCTTGCATTAGAGCAATTAGAATTAAGCGGAATCTCAGAACCAGCAGTTAGCATGTTGAATGATATTGTTGCGATGATTCCAAATGTTCTATTTGCTCTCGGATTTGTTCTCGTCGGAATTTGGTTAGGTAAATTATTAGGTGGATTTGTATCTGTCTTCCTAACCCGTGTCGGCTTTGATCGTGTAACTGGTAAAGTAAATGTTGGTGATCTGGAAGAAAGCAACAGTTTAACACCATCATTAGTTGTTGGGTATGTTGTACAAGCTCTAATCGTGTTTTTACTAACGGTTCAAGCACTTTATATTGTTAAACTTGAGTTCCTAGTAGATGTAGCATCTGTGATTACGGCTTATTTACCACATCTATTTGCTGCACTTCTAATTTTAGGAGTAGCCTTAATTGTGGCGAATCTCGTAGAGAAAGTCATTGTTAATCTATTGTCAGGTCCTGCAAGAACCGCATTTGCCGGGTTTGCAAAATATTCAATACTTGTACTCGCTGTATTTATGGCACTGACTCAATTAGGCATTGCAACAACAATTGTTAGCTCGGCCTTCATCATCATCCTAAGTGGTCTAGCTCTGGCATTTGGACTAGCATTTGGGTTCGGTGGTAAAGAGTTTGCAGCTAAATATTTAGAGAAGTTTGATCATACGATCGAACATACGAATGTATCTGATACAAATAAAGAAGAATAAAATAGAACCTCTAATAAAGGCATCCACTACAAGGTGGGTGTCTTTTTTTTGCCTATTTATACATGTAAATTATAAAATTAGGCAACTTAAGGGGGAGGAGGTGCGAAATGGAAAAGGAAAAATATTATGTTAGTCTAGCTTCTGGTGAAATATCACAAATTCGTTTCGGTAATAATGATGACTTCACAATTCAAGCAACAGCTGACGAAGTCCGATTATTACGGGCTAAGTTCGACAATATGCACGATTCGGAAATGGGTTCCTTTTGGCGTGCACATGTGCCGATTATGCCTTATCATAATGATCAAGCAAATGATGACTATGATCGCGAAATAACCGAGGCCTTTCAAATGTTATTTGATTTAGGCAATGAAGAAACACGAACCCATATTACACAGATGGGAATATTAACCGATCAACATATGTAATCAAGAAAAACGGAATCAGATGTCGTCATGCTGGTTCCGTTTCTCAGATGGCATAAAGCAAGAAAGACAATCCTTAG
>Ga0209487_1002993_pt1 | contig 13488 bp, 19 predicted proteins | sample Poulit2012_FD_187524 | JGI IMG/M metagenome (GOLD analysis project Ga0209487, IMG submission 187524) | Agricultural soil microbial communities from Georgia to study Nitrogen management - Poultry litter 2012 (SPAdes) (version 2) | ecosystem: Environmental > Terrestrial > Soil > Agricultural land... | reverse complement strand
TAATATTGATGCTATTTCATCATTATTTGGTTATACAGTTAGTGTTTCCAAGGCAAAACCAACTAACTCGGAATTCATTGCGATGGTGGCTGATCGTTTAAGGCTTGATCACCGCGCAAGCTAGCCGTTGGTATGACAGCATTTATACGAAGGCTATCACGCACATATGCCGACGAATTGTGAACGAATGCCCATAAGTTAATAAACGGACGTTAATAAAACGCCCCTCTTTATCGGAGTATCGAAATATTCCGTTAGAGAGGGGCGTTTTTGCGTTGAATAACTTTTTAATCGAGATTGACCGTTACATGATGGACTGCACAAGTAGAGGATTATCCGTTAAGACTATGCGGAGCTATGACCAAACGCTACGACTATTTCAGCGGTATTTGAATGACAAGCAATCGATCACCAAACCGGAGTCAGTAAAGCCGGAACATATCCGCGCCTATTTCACCTATATAAGAGAGCGCGGCAAGTATAACGCGTTGGCAGACGATAATATGAGGCATGTTAACGGCTTGCATAATCGACGGGACGTAGGGCGTCCGGTTAGCGAGACGACTTTAGCGAATTATCAGCGGAATATAGTAGCGTTCTTTAATTACCTATATCGCGAGAATGTCGTTCGTAAGAATCCGTGCGATGGCGTCGGGAAGATACGGCCACAGCGTAAGGCAAAAGCATTGTTAACCGAAAACGAATTGAAATTGTTCTTTAGCAGCTTCGACATATCGAGATTTCACGAGTTTAGGACGTGGATTATCGCACGATTGATACTTGATTCCGGTTGTCGGATTGGCGAATTATTATCGATCGTTCCTAGCGATATAGATTTACGAAATGGGGCGATATTGCTACGGGATACGAAGAGCAAGCATGAACGTTTTGCGTATTTCTCGCAGAAGATGGGACGTAACTTGCGGAGTTGGTTAGAATATCGCGATAGATACACCGATAGTCCTTACGCGTTCCCGTCAAATCGTGGGAATAAGATATCCGTTCATTCAGTTGGCGGTGCGTTTCGAAAGCATAGCAAGCTTGTCGGTGTGAGCGTGCAGCCGCATCAATTACGCAACAACTTCGCCAAGTATTACTTATTAAACGGCGGGGATTGGAGTACGTTGTCGCGCATCCTAGGTCATTCTAGCGTTGACGTGACGCAACAAGCGTACTTAGACTTTACCGATAAAGAAGTCGGGAATAAGTATCACAAACATTCACCGTTAAACAACTTGAATATATAAAAATAGACAAAAAAGACGTGCGCCATACGGGACATACAGAACATACAACCCCGATACAGAACACGACTAGACTACCGTTATTGTATCGAATAATTAGACGGATTGCAAGCTTTATACAATTTCGCCTATAAACATAACGTATGTTTCGTATTCGGCGCCCGTAAAGGGGAGCAATATACGATGTTTTTATTATCCAACGAATCAACTTACGCAAGCTTATCCACGTTCGAATCTATCGAGGAACTAAACGCAGCCACACGGAGCCACCGCAACAGCCACGACCTTAGCGCCACAGATACGGCGGTACTAGACGTCCTAGCGCAACATTCATGCGTATACAAGGGCGTATCGTACTTGTCGAAGGCAAACATAGCGAAGCAGGTCGGAGTAGTCCGCCGTACGGTAATACGTGCTTGTAAACGATTAGAGGCGTTAGGTATTATCGTACAATACGGCGTTAAGCGTGTTTCGGGGGATCGTAGGCAAACGAGTAATGCTATCGTTATACAGCCGGCAAGTTATACGCAAGTTACTACGAGGGAATCCGACCGAGTCACTCCGGCGAAGTCACACCAAGAAGCTAGACTATCTTTAAAGCTAAGTTCAAGTAATACATATAAAGATACGTATACAACGGGCGCGAGCGCGGATATGCCAACACATACGCCAACACATACGCCAACAAGTGAACACACAAACGCCAACGTCCTTACAGGCGCAAATGCCCTACGCAACAGCATCCCGGCAGCCATATACGATGCCCTAGCGCCATTCTACGACTACGACGGGCTATACGAGGCTTACGGCGTTCTACTACGTGCCAAGGCGTCAATCGATCGTAACATCACCGTAGAAGAACATGCGGACACCTTTACCGGTATATTCGTTAATGCCGTTCGCAAGATGAAGCGCGGTGCCGTCCGTAATCTCAACGGATACTTGTACGCTGCTTGGCGTGAGGCTTGTCGGGTGATCGATCGTAAGCGTACGTTCAGTACGGTCGCTGCCGGGGTGTTATCGTATGATTGGCGTTAGTTGCCGTATGACTGGCGATGAATGACCCCGTATAGTCGCAGGATTACGTGTCGTCATTGAGGATATTCCCGAAGACGAAATAGCAACGTACATTACCGAAACTAAACTTAGTCGCGACGAGTTGACGAGAGGGCAACGGGCGGCTATCGTAATTAACTTGTATTACGAGGAGGAGCGGGCGAAGGCGAAGGAAGAACAGGTACGTGCGGCATATACTACTAACGCCAAAACAGGAAAGTCCACGGTTATTCCAGAAATGGAAGAAGCGTCAAGCGGGGAAACAACAAACGAAATACTCGCCAAGAAGTCCGGCGTAGGAAAGTCGAACATAGCGTACCTTCTTGCAGTCAAACGCAGCCGCCCCGACTTATTCGCTAAAGTGTTCAGCGGGGAATGGGCGATCGGCCTCCGATAGGCCTATGTGTCATACAGGCGATGTATAGGGCGTAGGTACTTCCGTATGTGCTTACGTGATAACCTTACATGAGACCTTACGTATGACTGTCGTGATAACCTAACGTCATGACCTATCGGTTTAAGACACATGTCTGCACTATAGGCCTACGTATAGGTACGTATAAGGAGTTACGAGAGGGCCACCGCGTAAGCCTACCGCAAGGGGCTATCGCAAGGGGCACCGCCTATAAGACGTGGATCAGCGTACTATATAGAGGGAACGGGATTATGCGGGTATATACGGTGGGCGTTGTTGGGCGGTGGGGACACGCTTAGGACACCGCAAGGACATCGCATAGGGACGGCACGGGACACCGTAAGGGCTAGCGTAGCGTATGGCTAGCGTATGGTTACGACATGGCTATCGCCTAGGACATCGTAAGGGACGGTATTACAACAGGCGCGGCAGCTTCACGCGCGGGGGTCGCTAATATTCCGGGGGTCAATTGGCAGGGGCGAACGTGCGGTCGGAACAGGCGTGCTACTATACGAGGTGGACAGTCGTTGTCCCAGTCATTCGTGAGCCATTCGTTTATGACTTCGTTATGCATAAAACGCCGAGTCACAGCCGACAATAACCGCATACCTACGCCATTGTATATAATATGTATAACGCATAATCGATGTAACTAACGGAATGGCTCAACCGTGCGGGTTGACGGACGTACCGGGTTTACATAATGCAGATTATCGGAAGTTGTTTACGTATAAATATACATCGTTATACATTCGGGTATTCCTCAATTCATCAAATCCTAAAATAATATATTCATAAAATTAAATTTGAAAATAAATATTTCTGTAAAAGTATTTCCGAAACCTTCCGCTTTTAACGACATAGGGGGCGGGGCAGGTAAGCCGTGGCGACTTAGTATGACGGAGCTTTCGTCTAAGAAGCATTTTTTAAAAACGGAGGGTTAAACCGCCATCACCTCGCTATCACCTCGCCGCATTCCCTCTACGTATAACCTCGTAATCAGCCGTAATCTACCGTAATAAGGCGTATAACTCCGTAATATATCCGTTTATCCGCCATTATCGTCTTGTATCGACTGTTTACGGACATTACCGCATCTTAACGTATGTCTTACGAAGTACCTTACCGCAGTCTCTTATCTCCTCATATTCGACGCAATAACTCCGGATTTACTTCTCAATAACTCCGCAATTATACCGGAAATACTTCTCAAATAACACCGGAAATAGCGGCATGACCGGAAATGACCGGAAACGGGAAACATCGTTACATATTGACGTCAAACAGCGCCTTATTACGTAGTTCTATACCAACGTAAGCCAACGCCCTATAAACGCCTATAACACGCCCCAAATGACGCCTAGGCATATCGCAGGACTCTCGTAACTCATATCGCGCAGTCTCTTATCGTCGAATCCACCGGCTTAACTTCCGCCATATATACCGAGGACTTACGTACGGCTTGATTAGGACGTCATAGGGCGTCTTTACTACTTGCGATACCTAACGTATCTCAACGGACTACAAACGGCTACAATCGAACGTAAGTGAGCCGTACGTATGACCCGTCGGTTTGAGACACCTAGTCTAGCGTTAATAGTTCGCCGATATCCGTTATATCCAATTCATCCGCAATCTTAGCGATAACATTACGCGGAATATGTTTACTACGGTTATGATACATATCGTTTATTGTCGCCGGTCGAACGTCTATTGCATCGGCAAGTTGAGCCTGCGTCATGCCGCGAGATTCGAGTAGTTCTTTTAATGTGATATTGAGTTCCTTCATATAAGAGCCTTCTTTCTAACAATCTTTATAACCCTTAGTATAAATGAAATTACGAAAATAGTAAATATATACTTGACAATTACGAAATTCGTTAGTATGCTTAGGTTAACGGATTACGAAATTCGTAATAACCGTATCGCAGTAGGAGAATAGGAGGACGATTATATGAACGTAACAAACGACGGCAATCGGATTACTATCGACGCATCATTCGAACAGGCCGCATTATTTGCGGAAGCGCTACGCCGTACAATCCCCGAATATGATGCGGCCGGTTTAACTGACTTCGCCGATGAGTCGCGCAAGATGCTCGATAAACTAGCGAACGGTCAACGGCTCAAATAAAAAGAAGCGCCCGACCGACGGCAATCGGATCGAAGCGCTAAGAAAGGATGAATCGACTCATGAATAATATTATACGGAAGATCCGAACGATTGACAAGTACGATTTATTTTACGGCGGTTTATTTATCGCGATGATCGCATTTGTGTATATCGCAGCGGTGACGGCTTGATCTATCGATAATTATTTCAACTTGCGACGGAATCATGCGGGGTATGCGTTGGCGGGCGGTCGAGGGAGATCGCCAAGTGTGTGGATTCAGAAGTTATCGGTAAGTATAAGTAGGACGTTGAAAGTAATTGTCCCAATTCCCGAGTTTACTTGTCCATATAGAGTGGGGGCGTTGAAATAGCCAACAAAACAACGAAACGTCTTTGCGGATTCCGCATAGTCAAAAAAGGGAGATGTTCATATGATAAAAGATACCATAGTAACTCCGCAGATTGACGAAAGTCAGCCGAGCCACTCGTTAGATAATCGTCTAATAAAGTTGAGAAAGAACGCGTTATCGCTAACTATCGAGGTACTCGACGAGTGTGAAAAGATGGACGAAGCTAATCCGGAGGTAAGGGACAGCGCTAGGATTCAATTACTTTCGCTGGCAAGGTCATGCGTATTGGCGTTAGGGACGACGGCAGATAACGGCGATGACGCTGATATGCTTGCGATTACTCACGAATTATTAAACGAAATACAAATCGAAAAGGATCGGTAAGGGGTTTCGGTAGGGGATTGTGAATAAACTACTAAAATACGAAAGGGAGAAATTTAATATGAAGGAATTAATCGAAAAGGTAAAGCGAATCAGCTCGGACGGTAAGTATTACAATCGGGAATATCGCGTAAATGCGGAAGGCGTAACGGTCGAAAAGGTCTGTTATACGTGTGATGTCGTTCAATCGATGGATAACTTCGGAAAGGGTGGAGGGTTCCGCGGAGTTCATAACGAATGTAACGAATGTATTTTATCGGCGTTCATTGAAACGTCGGTTATCACGATACGAGGTGCGGAGTTATTCGAAAAGGCGCTGAAGGACGATCCTACGTTGCGATTTACTCCGAAATATGACCGCAGTGGGCGTCGATGGCTTTACTTCTACGAAAAAGACGAGTTTAAGGCGCTAGCATTGGCGAAAGGTTGGAAGGCAGTCCGCGAGACTTACGATATCAATCAGTTTACGTACGGTTTATTGCGGAAGGAGCTATTTACTCCGGATGAAATTGAGTTTATCACGGCTAAGACTCCGGTAACTAAGAGAAAAGATATGTCGTATCAATCATTCGAAAAGTTTACGCTAGTTATTACCGAGCAAGGCTATACAGTCGGGGAAAATTCCGTCGTCTGGCTACAGGATCCATCGGATGAGGCGCTGTATATGGTTCGCGGAAGTAGGCTTACGACGTATGATGCGGGCGATCTAATCAGATTCGTCGCTAAACGGAAAGAGTGGCGCCGGTTTGACGATAAAAGGTACCAGTTTTTATGGTACGTACAAAATCGTAGTATTGACGTGTTCAAACCAATCGAACAAATCAAATAAAATAACGGAGGAATCAGCCGAATGACACATCATAAAGTAATTCTTAACATTTTTATGGCTAATCAACTAATAAAAGCCGGATTTGAGGTGATAGAAGTGAAGCCAAGCACCCGTTTAAAGGGAAGAGCAGCGTTTATATTCGAAGATAACAGAGAATTTCAGAGAGCGCTAAGAGAATTTAGTTACAAACAAAAATAAAACGGGGGTTATTAAATGGAGCGTCTAAAAAAGATCGAAGTCGTCGAACAAGCAGCGGTATCTGAGGAAATTACGAGTAGTATCGAAGGAACGCAAATAACAGCCGATTTCATTATGAGGAATTTCGGAGTTGAGGGAGGGATGTCGGTGATTAGGTCGTCGCTAGTACGATTATATACGTTATTAGACGGATTCGACGCTACGCACGTAGGATTATACGCGTATTTCCGTTCGTGGCGTAACTCTTCCGATGAAAGCCGGTTAAATACGGTGTGGCACGGTAAGGATTATATGCAATTACAGACGGGGCTAGGCGTTAGGGCGTTTAATGCTCGATTAAAGGTTCTCGTGAGGGTTGGATTAATAACGGAGATACCAAAGTCGAGTAATTCTCAACGCATGTTCTATTACGTGCATGATCCGTTATCGAGGGATCAGTTTATTGAGAAGTACCCGGACGAAGTAAGGGAGTTTGCTAGGAAGCGGGAAATTCTTGCGAATAAGAATAAAGAGAATCGAGAGAATATGCGCCTTGCGGATCTCGCAGCTATTAAAGAAGTCCGAGATTCAAGCGAATAATGAGTCGATATGCATAATGTATTTTGGGTCGGTATGCATAATGATTATTAGGTCGATGTGCGTAATGAACAACTAGTAAGCAACTCTCTTAAGTAAGCAACTCTTTAAGTAAGCAATAACCCTTACCGATTTATACAAGAACAAGACCGTATAAATACGGGCGTGTCGACACAAGACCTTGGAAATATACGTTAAAGAGCAATCGCCTAAGTAATACAAGGAATATGCGGATGAACTAGTGCACGGTTATATAGGCGATAGAACTTAGTTCAAGAGAAGCCAAAATTAAATAAAAGGTAGCGCCCCGCACGCCCCGGATTCACCGCAGCAAACTACACAACTAAAGGGAGACGATATTTTATGACGAACTTACAAATCACCGCCACTCACCGCACCGCACAAGCAGCATTAAACGATTTATGGTACCGATATTATACGGCAGAACTAACACAAGACGCCCGTAACGGCCTCGCACAGGCGTTCATAGACGATTGGCTTATCGATCCGCCATTCAATCCGGCCGAGGCGTTTATCTTTCACCCGGCGACCTCCAAACGGGATTACACGAGGGTCACCGTCACCGACGTATTAACTGACTTCGTATTGCGAGCGCTGCAATCAGACGAAAAGAACGCCGACTACCCGGTAGAAAACCCCGATCGCCAAGTTAACGGTAAGTTTCTTCGCAGGGATTCGGAGTTATCGCTTATTTCAGACGGAGACTTGCCCGAGGACGAGGACGGCGAGCCTTCCGCCGCAGAGCTGCCACGCGATGGATATTCCGTATTAGAATCGGATGTGCCGGATAGCTATACGCCACGAACGATGTCCGTAGAAGACGCTAAGAGGCAATTAGAGCGTGTTAAGGCGTTCGCGCCCTATTACGCCGAAAGGTACGCAGAAGCTCGAGGTTATGCCGTAAATGAGGTACAGCGACGCATACGTCGTTTAGATGTCGATAGAGTGCGAGAGTGCCCGGAATGCGGAAACGGCTTCTATGCTCACGACTTAAGGCGCCAAGTTTGCGACATGCAAATCGGGATTGGGACGGAGTTATCGGCGTGTGAAAAACGGGCGAAGAATCGCGCTGATTTAGATGCGTATTATCTGCGAGAAATGGCTTAATAGTACGGGTTACAAGCGTAGTTAGCGCTAGGAAAGTCCTTAATGATATGAGAGGGAGACATCGTCAGTCTTTCTTGGTCATTTTATACGCGGGGCTTTCCTTAGACGTGGGGAGAGCCTCCTTATTTTATCCAATAAACCTAATAAATAAGGTACTTGAATACTAGATAATTACAATAGAAGGGAAGTTTTAATTATGTCAATCAGATTAGTAATAACGGGCGAGGACGTCCGAAAGATCCGAGGAATTTATCGCATGACACCGACGCAGCTAGCTTCGGCGCTTAATTACAGTCAAACTTATATAACGATGATTGAGTCGAAAGTAGAGCCGGTGACTGATCGCTTTAAGGCGAGATTATGCAGCTACTTCGAATTGGATACGGCAAAGTTAGCAGAAATTAGAGCAGATTACAATAAATATACTATAAAATAAGGGAGTTTATAAAGATGACGAAAACAGCGGTTAAAGAACACGGGAATAGGACGCACGGAATGTCGCGGACGCGCTTCTATAAAGCTTATCATAATATGAGGGAACGGTGTGAAAACGAAAGCCGCGCAGACTATGCGAATTATGGGGGACGCGGGATATCGATGTGTGAGCGTTGGGAAACAAGCTTCGATAACTTCTACGCGGATATGCACGACGCGTATTCGGCTCACGTCTCCGAACACGGCGCAGAAAACACGAGTATTGACAGGATCGACGGAGACGGTAATTACGAGCTTCGCAACTGCCGATGGGCGACGCCTAGTCAACAGACCCATAACCGACGCATGCACAGTACGAATACTAGCGGTTTTACCGGCGTCCATTGGAATCGGGATGCGAATAAATGGCGCGTCATGATATCCGGCAAACATATCGGCTATTTCGAATCCAAAGAAACGGCTGTAAAGACGCGTCAAGCATATCAAGCGCAACAATACGGGACAGTCGAATTAAACGGAGCGCCGTATGACCTTGAGCGATTAGTATCGGGATTCTATGCCGAACAGCCGGACGACGATCGTTAGTTTTAACTTATTATAAATTACCACATGATTTCCCTATATTAACACTACCACGAAACAATGTAATCATCAAATTTAACGAATTTCACGGAATAATACCGCCATTAAAGGAGGCGCGCGCTTGAGTAAGGAGCAAATGAGTAGCAACGACCTCTATTACGCGGACAGCGGTCACCTGCTAGGAGTTACGGCAGACAGGCGCATCATACGGAATATCGAACGAAGCACGACACGGGCGCATTGGCGTCTGATTGGCATATCTCACGGAAAGGTGACGACGATTGGCGAGGTTGAAACATATCGTTATCTGATCCCGTTGGGCGGGCGGAACAAACAACAGGCGGAACGGGTCTTTAAGACTAACGCCCGCATTTTAGGCAAATCGTCGATTAGAGGACGTGCCGATTCGTTTTGTAGACAATCACCCGCAAGGGCGGAAACGAGGGCCCGCAAAGTCGATATTTTGCCTATATATGTATCACATACGTCATAGATACGCGCTATAGGTGGTCAATAAACCGTGACATCTGGCAAAATAAAGGAGGTTGCTAATATGACCGATGGTACTACGACGCGTAGACAGCTATTCAAAGCGGCCGAGCACCGAGAGGGAAGCTCTACGGGTTTAGGGATCATCCGTTACGACGTAATTACCGGTCAAACGATTCAAGTATTATCGCTATATTATGATAGTCGGCTCAGCAATCGCGACATGTTCACCGAGATATGCAAAATAATACTCGGCGAAATCGCTGCGGAAGAACAGGCACTCATTGAGTATGCGGGCGGAAGGTACAAAAACCATTGGAAAGATCATCATAAGCCGCGGTTATTAATCGTCGGCAAACGGTACATCGAACATCGATTCGGCGAAGTAAAGGCGCTAGCGACAGATGCGACTGAACGTAAGAATTCGATAATTACGGATATATAGGCAAATAAAGGGAGGAAATAACGATTAATAATAATAAACGTAAATTCACACGCAACAATAACAACCGAAAGCCTCAACGTAAGAGTGAGACGCGATACAATAAAAACGGTATTCCAATTATTGGCGACCGACCACAGCGGTCTCAACAATCGAAAAAGGAGGACGAATAGATGACGGACGAATTTAACGGTGATTTAGAGGACGAAATACTGGACGACGATATAACGGATGATGAAACACCGGAAGACACGCCGGAAGACGAAACAGACGAAGATATCGCCATCTACGAGGAAAGGATCTCCGCCTTAGACGCACAACTAGCGGAATATCGACAGACTGCGATTAATGACGCCAAGGTCGCAGCTATGAAGGACGCCGGATACACGGATACGCAAGTCGGTTATTATGTGAATCATATTGACAGCGAAGACATTGTGGAAAGTATTAACGAGTTGCGGGAGATTATACCGCCGGGAGCTAAGCGTTCGTACGTAGATCCGAATACCAACAATTGGACGAAAGATCGTAGGCCTGCTGACGGCGGACAGGCGAAGGGTGAGGCGTTGGGCAGAAGTCTTATGGAACGATTGATACACCGAATAAGGCTTTAATACACGGAATAGGGAGGAATATACGATGACAAAAATTAACGAAGATGATCGACCGATTAAGGACGTATATATCGAAAGGTTAAAGCAGGTTAAACTAGCAGATGCCGGCATTTCAATCGACAAGGTAGACGAATACACGAAATTCATTATGGCGGATACTGAGGCTGAAATCACGGAGCAGGCAGAGCGGGTGGCTTCGGACGTCGGAGGGAAGGCGTATGTAGATCCAAGCGTGAGTACATGGCGGCCGTTCGAATAAATACAACGATAATAAGACTACGATAGTACAACGATAATATAAAGGGAGACGATAATATGACGAATGAAAGAATATTTAATTATGAAACTAAAGCGGTAGAATTTGTAGACGAAGAAGGTAAAGCGGAGGCTCTTATCGCCGCAGGTAACGCGAAGAAGTTGGAAATACCGGAATTAGATAAATTCGAAGGGTCAGCGGACAAGATTCACGACGAATTTCTAGCGGCGAGACAACGTATTCTCGATTCCGATAACCCCGCGCATACCGACGATGTGAAAAGCTACGAGATTGCGAAGCTTACGGAAGCATTCGAAGAAGAGTCGGCAGCCATTGAACAGGAATATTCCGAGTGGAAGACGCAGCAAGTTAAGGACGCAAGACAGCGTAAGGCTACGGCAGTCGTGAACGTATCACAGGCGGATAAGGGCGTCGTAGAGCAATGGGCGGATCGCGCTTTATTAGATCTTAGTATGTCCGGTGCGGACGATGTGGGCGTTTTATTGGGAAGTCTTACGGAGGATATTTCGTATATGACCGATTCACAGAAAACGGCTCTACTGTCGCGGTTACCGGGGTTGATGGCCGGTATAGAGGGCGAGGACGTTCGTAAGCGGGCGCTAGTATCGGCAGTCAAGGATGTTCGATCGGCAGATTTGAATGCGTTAAATGTTGCGAACGGCCTGCCTGTCTCGGTACTCACGAAGAAACGACAGTACGATGTTCTTTCGGGTATCCGGAAGGGAGGGCTCTAAAATGAGCAACAACGATAGCCACAACGAGTTTAAAAACAACGTAGTTACGGCCTTGAAAGCTTACGGCGACACGATCCCAAGGAATAATTCGGACGCATTAGCCGTGATGTACAACCTTACGATCGATCAGCTTTCAAGCAAAGAGGCCGCCGCGTACCGCGAGGGCATTTTATCGATGAAGGCTGACATAGCGGGTCGCCCGTTCAAATCGTATCGACACCGTAATGAGCTCCGAAAGATTTTAAGCGATTAACTAGGCGAGTCAAATCGTACGCCCGCTATTACCACTACGGATACACCCGCAATGTATTCGCAGCCGTGGGAGGGTAAAGCACGAAATATCTATCGGACTTTTTTAGGAACGCTTTACGACGGGTGCAACACACGGCGGGGAATAAGGCGAAGCTAGCCCCTTCCCCGTCAATCAATACGGAAACAACGAAGACATAAGGAGATGACGTTTATATATGAGTAGAAAGATCGACGTTAAAATCGATAGCATGAGGCGACAGATCGCGGAGATGCGGAAGGCGAACGAGGAAAAAGGTCTCGTAAGTAGTCCGCCCAATACGGTAAGCAACGTAGACGCCGAACGAGCTACAGGCGACCTATACCCGTTGTTCAACTTTATCGCCCGTTATACGAGCATATGCGATCGTTCAGACGCTATACAGGAGTTAACGGAAGAACAAGACGAGTTTATAAATTCGTTCGATGACGATTTAAAGACAACGTTCAACAATAACGAATACCGGGTGGTCGGGCGGATGTTAGGCAGTGCGGTGCACGCTATAAATAGCCGAGCGGAATACGACATTGGCGGATATCTTGCGATATTGTCGGTAACGTTGAGAGTCGGGAAGTTGGATTCTGTATCACGTGTATTTAGGTTGCGGGGTGATAACGATGAGTAACAGGAATAACCTTACCTTAACTCAAATCCGGCAGATATTACCGATCGAGCAACAACGGGCAGCCGAACTGTTAAACGATAATGTATTCGCCGACAAGGGCGACAGGAAGACGCAGGAAGAGATTGCGAATGAGTTAGGGGTAAGCGATAGGACTATTCGTAATTGGAAGCGAGAGCCGGCGTTTATGGCGTATTCGGAATATCTTGCGAATCAAGTAAGAAACGAGTTTTATCCGGTAGCCGTTGCGCAGCTTATGAAGGCAATCGAAGGAGGCGCCAACGGGCAAGGGTCGATTCGGGCTATCGAGTTGTTCCTTAAATTATCCGGAAAGTTGGTCGATCAGACTCATACAATTACGGAATCAGTCGACCGCCTGCCTAGATCGCGCGAAGATATAACAGCCGACCTCGAGGAGCTTAACGACATAATTCGATGAGTATTAATAATAGGCTTGCTATTACGGAGTACTTGCGGTACAATAACGGTAACAAATACAGCTCGTTATTCCGATAAAGTACCTTATAGGCATTCCGACATATGCACGTCAAACTGGCGTCATGGCAAGCGTGAGAGCAATCCGAGCGACAACTAACTCGGAATTCATTGCGATGGTGGCTGATCGTTTAAGGCTTGATCACCGCGCAAGCTAGCCTGTAGCGATCATCACTGATGTGTATGATACCGATAAAAAGTAAGATAGAGATAAACAAC
>Ga0209487_1002991_pt1 | contig 13490 bp, 12 predicted proteins | sample Poulit2012_FD_187524 | JGI IMG/M metagenome (GOLD analysis project Ga0209487, IMG submission 187524) | Agricultural soil microbial communities from Georgia to study Nitrogen management - Poultry litter 2012 (SPAdes) (version 2) | ecosystem: Environmental > Terrestrial > Soil > Agricultural land... | reverse complement strand
GAGGACGTCGAACACCTCTGCTATCGCCGGCGGTGTCGGGCGGGACCGGCTGATCATCGCCCGCTCGGCGATGAGTTCCCCCACCCGCAGGTCATCATCGAGATCCACCGCCGGGGCCGCTTGGGCGACCGAAACCGCACGTTGTACCCACCGCTCACCCCCGGGCAGGCGATGACCGCCGACCGCGATTGTTCCGGTTACCAACCGCATCCGTGCAGCCAACGCCAAGAGCAGCGCTGTGCGCCCGGAACCCGCCGGCGCAACGATCACCCCCAATTGGCCGGCGGCGATGTCGAGCGAAACGTTGGCGAACGCACACCCTGTCGGCCCGCGAACAGAGATTCCGCGCGCCGCGAACGCTATGCCCGTGAACTCCAACGCCGCCGTCGACTCCAGTGGGATCACCCCCGTCGGTTCCTGGCAAGCTACCCGGCCGATGTGTCGGCTAAACGCGGGTTTACGCGCCGCTGGATGGTGTCGGGGCTGTTGCAGTGACCGGGGTGAGTCCGGCTCGAAGGTGGCTTCGCGCCGCCACGCGGCGGCAGGGCCCCACACCGATCAGGGCGCCCCGGCGGTGGCGAGGGACGCGCCCATGATCGCCCCATAGGCCACGTGGGCGGCGCCGCCGATGAGCGGGGTTGTCCATCCGTAGTTGAGCAGTAAGAAGCCGGGTGGTTCGAGCAACGCCACGTCGGGTGCGCTCGTGGTCGTTGTGCCCATCCGGGGGTGGATCATCGGGAGCACGATGTTCACCAAAACGGTGCCGGCAAACAGACCGTGCACCAAGCCCAGCAGGGCGCCCAGCCACACGTCGGCGTGGTGGACGGCCGCAAAGACGGCGTAGTAGAGCAGCCCGATGACTTGTCCGATGGTGAACTGGGTCAGGTAGCCGATCACCTTGGCTTTGCCGCGGTCGGTGGTGAACACGGTGCCCAGCAGGAACGGCAGGTCCATGCGGGTCAGCTTGGCCTCGCTCGCGGCGCTCAACACGGTGGTGAGCACCAGGGTGCCGACGAACGCTGCGGCCAAAGCCGTCCAGATGCTCACCGGTGCGCCTGCCCGAGTCGCGCGCTGATGGTGCATGCGGCGTTGATCAGCGCCAGATGGGTCAGGCCCTGGGGCAGGTTACCCAGGAACGCGCCGGTGGCCGGGTCGATTTCTTCGCTGTAGAGGCCGACGTCGTTGGCCAACCCCACCAGTTCGTCCATGAGGTCGGCGGCCTCGTGGAGTCGTCCGGTGTGGGCCAGAGCTTCGGCGAGCCAAAACGAGCACGGCAAAAACGCCCCCTCGGTGCCCTCCAGCCCGTCGGCGGACCGGTAGCGGTGCACGTGGGGGCCGTGGCGCAGGTCAGCGTTGACGGCCTCGATGGTGGCCCGCATGACGGGATCAGCGCCGTCGGTGTATCCGTGCAGCAGCCCGAGCAACACGGCGGCATCCACGTCGTCGCTGTCGGCGCAGCGAGCGTAGCCGCCGTGCCGTGTGGAGACGCAACGAGTTTGGATGAATTCGTGGATCTGTGCCCGGACGGAACGCCAACGCGCCAGGTTGCGGTCGGGGATCAGGTCGTGGTCGGCGAGTTCGGCCGCGCGGTCGAGGGCGATCCAGCACATCATCTTCGACTGGGTGTGGTGCAGGGGTTGCCCGCGGACCTCCCAAATCCCGGCGTCGGATCGCTGCCAGGTGGCGCACACCAAATCGGCCAGTGCGGCCAGCCTGCGCGCCGCATCCGAATCCAGCCGGCCACCGGCCTCAACATATCTGCGGCTGGTCTGCAGGCCTTCGCCGTAGATATCGAGCTGCAGCTGCCCGGAGGCGGCGTTGCCGATCCGCACCGGCGCGGAATGGCGGTAGCCGGCCAGCGGCAGGGTCCTTTCTCGTCCGGGTGGTCGGCCGGACAGTCGGTAGAAAACCCGAAGCCGCGGGTGGGTGAGCTGGCTGGCGTGCATCAACCACCAGTAGTAGCTGCGTGCTTCGGCGATGCAGCCGATATTCAAAAACGCATTGAGCACCAACGCCGAGTCACGGACCCACGAGTAACGGTAATCCCAGTTACGCGGCCCGCCAATTGTTTCCGGAAGCGACGTCGTCGCCGCCGCGGCGATCGCACCCGACGGCGCGAACAGCAGCAGTTTCATCGCCAGGGCGCTGCGCACCACCGCGTCGCGCCACCGATCCGGATACCGGCGTTGGCGCGCCCAGTCAGCCCAGGCCTTCTGCGTGCGGGCCAGTCGGGCGGAGCACTCGGCCCGTCCGGGCAGCACCAGCGGCTCCTGGTCGGCGAAGGTCATCGCCAGCAGTGCGCTGTCACCTTTGCGCACACTGAATTCGCTGACGATGGCCCCGCTTTCGCACGCCGGTGTTCCCGCCGCCCAGGAGGACACCGCCACCGCGGCCGACCTGTGAGACGCGACCGGCACCCCGGACCGCCACGACAGCCGCGGCCGGTGGGCACCGTAGCCGAACCGAGGCCGCACGCTCCAGTTCACCCGCACACAGCCGCTCAGACCGTCGACCCGTCGTTGCAGCTCCCGCACCGGGGTGAGCGCCGCGTCATCGGACACGGTGAGCGCGTCGGTCACCGTCAGCGTCCCGGAATCCGTGACGAACGTCGTCTCGAGCACATTGGTGTTCGGCAGATAGCGTCGTGTCACACGAAACGGCACCGCGGGCACCAGCTCAAACCGGCCACCACGATCGGCGTCAAGGACGGCCGCAAACACGGTCGGCGAATCCATGTCCGGCAAGGCCAACCAGTCAATCGACCCGTCGCGGCCCACCAAAGCGGTGGTCCGACCATCACCGATCACCGCATAACCGCGCAACGGCAGATACCCGTCGGTCCGCACCGGCGCGGCCGGCACGCTCGCCCCCTGCCGGCGGGCCCCACCGCCCATGTTCCTCACGGGTTTGGCCTCGACCTTCCGCCGCAAGACCGGACCGGCGCCCGGTGACACCGCGGTCCTCCCGTTGGGCCAAGCCGGGAGCCGGGATGTGAAGCACGCCGGATCGGGCGCCCCTGCAAGGCCCAGCGGGGCTGGTGGTTGTTTGGCCGGGACCCGCCAAAAGCCATGGAAATCCATGGTAGTGAAACACGCATCGTCGCGCTATGGCGCGCCGCGCACACACGGTGAGCGATGCCACCGGCCCGGCCGCGGGCGCACACGGGTCAATCGTCGAGCTCGGTACCCCGCCCGAGGCCGGTCAGCACGGTGCGTACGTCGTGGGCGAAGCCCTCGGTGTCGTCGAGGCCGAACGCTGTGCGCTGCAGGATGAATCCGTGCACCAGTGCCATGACGACCCGGGTGGCGCGCTCGGGGTCCAGATTCGCGGGCACGGTGCCGGCCTGCTGTCCTCGACGCAGAGCCGCGGCCATCTGAGCGCGGACGCGATCGCTTCCGGCCACCGCGCGTCGGCGCAGCTCCTCGTGGCGCAACAGCTCCGCCCACGCCTGGACCGCGCAGCGCAGCAGCTCGTCGACCGAAACGGGGTGGCCCGCGGCGTCGCGGGTGGTCTCGCCGCCGACGGGACCGATCGCGCCGACGACCAGGTCGGCGACCGTGGGGGCGCGACCGCGCTCGACGAGGTGCTCGTCGAGTGGTGCGAACATCGTCGCGAACGCGTCGCCGGCGATCTCGATGATGATGTCCTCCTTGCTGGAGAAGTAGCGGTAGGACGCCCCCGCCGACAGGCCCGCCTCGGCGGCGATGTCGGGCATCGACGTCTGATGAAAGCCGTCGCGAGAAAAACAACGCCGGGCGGCGGCGACGATCGCGGCGCGGCGCGCTTCGCGTCGCTCCGGGGTGAGGCGGGGCATCGCAGGACCTCCTTGCGGGCGGCGACCCGTCGACTTCGGTGAATGATCATTCATCTTGACACGGCACGCGACCGCGGCGCACCATCGTAAATGAGCATTCACGGAAAGGAGGCGGTCATGGCCGGCACCCCGCACCTGCGTATCGGTCTCGGGGACTACGAGAACACCCGGGCGCTTATCGACGGCACCGTCACCATCGACGGCGTCGAGGCCACCTTCGCCACCGCACCGGTGATCTCGGAGGTCTTCGAGCGCATGGTGGCCGCGCGGGCGTTCGACGTCGCCGAACTGGGGTTGACGTTCTATCTGCGCACACTCGATTGCGACGACCCGCCGTTCATCGCGATCCCGGTGTTCCCGGCGCGTCACTTCCGCCACTCCTGCGTGTTCGTCAACACCGCCAGCGGTATCGCCGCCCCGCCGGACCTCGCCGGCAAGACCATCGGCGAGTTCGGCATGTATGGAACCGATGTCGGCGTATGGGTCAAGGGCATCTTCGCCGACGACTACGGCCTCAGACCGGAGCAGTCGCGGTGGATCGTCGGCGGGACCAACCGCCCCCTCGCGCCGTTCGATTTCGTTCACCGGCCCCATCCCGGCGACGTCGATGTCACGTCGGCGGCAGCCGGCGAGGCGTTGGGGCCGATGCTGGAAGCCGGCGAGATCGACGCCCTGGTCTCCGTCGACGTCCCCGAGGGGATCCTGCGGGATTCACCGCGGGTCGCGCCGCTGTTCGCCGACGCCGAATCGGTCGAACGCGACTACTTCCGGCGCACCGGGATATTCCCGATCATGCACACCGTCGTCGTGCGCCGTGAGCTGCTCGAGCGACACCCCGGCCTGGCCACCGCGCTCTACCGCGGCTTCCGCGACGCGAAAGACGTGGCGATGGCGCATTATCGCGACGGGATGACCAAGCAACACATGAGCGTCATGACCCCGTGGTTCAGCGCGCTGGTCGACAAGAACCGCCGCCTGCTCGGTGAGCACTGGTGGCCCTCCGGTGTCGACGCCAACCGCGAGGCGATCGACACCTTCTTGCGCTACCACTTCGAACAGGGGCTGTCGCGTCGCCGTTTGGTCTGCGAGGACATCTTCGCACCGGAGTTGCTCGGGTCATGAACACCATCGGCGTCGAGGAGCATTTCGTCACCGCGGAGGTGTTGCGGGCGTGGCGCGCGCTCGACCCGCAACACCGGGATCCGGTGCTGGGCTATTACACGGCCGACGAACAGGGTGGGCGCCTCGCCGACCTGACCGGCGAGCGGTTCAGTGCGATGGCCGAGACCGGACTCGACGCCGCGGTGCTGTCCCTGACCGCGCCCGGCGTGCAGAATCTGGCGCCCGACGACGCCGTGGCACTCCAGATCGCGGCCAACGACCTGCTCGCCGCGACGGTGCGGGCACACCCCGACCGCCTGCACGGCTTCGCGACACTGTCGACCCCGGCGCCGGTCGCAGCGGCGCGCGAACTGGAACGGGCCGTGTCCACGCTGGGGCTGCACGGCGCGATGCTGTTCGGTCGGACCGGCCAACGCCACCTCGATCACCGCGACTTCTGGCCGATCTTCGACGCGGCGCAGGCACTCGGCGCGCCGCTGTACCTGCACCCGCAGTCACCGCCGCCGACGGTGCGAGCCGCCTATTACCAGGGCTTCGACCCGGCGCTCGACGACGCGTTCGCCACCCACGGCGTCGGCTGGCACTACGAGACCGGAGTTGAGCTGCTGCGCCTGATCCTCGGCGGGGTCTTCGACCGCTTTCCCGACCTGCAGGTCATCGTGGGCCACTGGGGCGAGATGGTGCTGTTCTACCTCGACAGGATCGATGCGTTGCGGCCCACCGCCGCACTCGCGCGCCCGCCTTCGGAGTATGTGCGCAACAACGTCTTCGTCACGCCCAGCGGCATTTTCAGTCACCGCTACCTGCGCTGGGCGATCGAGGTGGTCGGCGTCGAGCGCATCCTGTTGTCCACCGACTACCCGTTCGCGTTCGCCCCGCGCGGCGGCGCGCGCCGCTTCCTCGAGGAGGCCGACCTCGACGATGGTGACCGGCGGCGAATCGCGTCGGGCAACTGGGAGCACCTGGTGGCCGGGATCCGGCGCTGACACGCACGGCCAACGTGCGGAGATAAGCCACCGAGTCGGTGCCGGTGATCGAATAGCATGAGCCGGCACCGATCACGAGGAAGGAAACCATGGGTCTGAAGGGTGAGGCGGCCATCGTCGGCTACGTCGAATGGGCGCCCGAGCGGCTGAGCAAGGCCCGACCTGCGCCGTTCACGCTCGAACAGTGGGCCGAACTGGGTGCGGCGGCCATGGACGACGCCGGCCTGCCCGCTGATCTCGTCGACGGCATCGTCACCTCGCACCTCGAGGAGTCGCAGATCTTCGTTCCCTCCACCGTGGCCGAATACCTCGGTGTGCGAGCGCGCTTCGCGGAACTGGTCGACCTCGGCGGGGCCAGTGCCGCCGCGATGGTCTGGCGCGCGGCGGCGGTCGAGCTCGGGATCTGCGACGTCGTCCTCTGCGCGCTGCCCGCCCGCTACATCACCCCCACCTCGCAGGCGAAACCCAAGGCGCTCAGCGACGCCGTGTACTTCGGGGCGTCGAGCAACCAGTACGGTTCCCCGCAGGCCGAATTCGAGATTCCCTACGGCAATCTCGGCCAGAACGGTCCGTACGGTCAGGTCGCCACCCGCTACGGTGCGGTGTTCGGCTACGACGAGCGGGCCATGGCCAAGATCGTGGTCGATCAACGCGTCAACGCCAACCACACCGACGGCGCCATCTGGCATGACACGCCGCTGACGATCGACGAGGTGCTGGCCAGTCCGGTCATCGCCGACCCGTTGCACATGCTCGAGATCGTCATGCCGTGCGTGGGGGGCGCGGCCGTGGTCGTCGCCAACGCGCAGGTGGCGAAGACCGCGCGCAACCGTCCCGTGTGGGTCCGGGGATTCGGGGAGAACGTGCCGTTCAAAACCCCCACCTACGCCGCCGACCTGTTGCACACGCCGATCGCCGAGGCCGCCGAGACCGCCTTCGCGATGTCGGGGCTGCGCCGCGCCGACATGGACATGGTGTCGATCTACGACTGCTACACGATCACGGTGTTGTTGTCGCTGGAGGACGCGGGGTTCTGCCCGAAGGGACAGGGCATGGGCTTCGTCGCCGAGCACGATCTGACCTTCCGCGGCGACTTTCCGCTGAACACCGCCGGTGGTCAACTCGGCTTCGGCCAGGCCGGCCTGGCCGGCGGGATGCACCACGTGTGCGACGCCGCGCGCCAGATCATGGGCCGGGCGGGCCCGGCGCAGGTCGGCGACTGCCATCGGGCGTTCGTGTCGGGCAACGGCGGGATCCTCTCCGAGCAGACCGCACTCATCCTGGAAGGGCAGTGACGATCATGACCGAGTTGCCGCGCCCCCTACCGGTGAAGACGCCGACCACCGCTCCGTTCTGGGACGGGTTGGCCCAACGCCGCATCGTCATCCAGTACTCGCCGTCGACCGGCGAATACGTGTTCTACCCCCGGGTGCGGGCCCCGCGCACCCTGGCCGACGACCTCCAGTGGCGCGAGATCTCGGGGCGCGGTGTGCTCTACGCGTTCACCGTCGCGCGTCGACCCGTCGGGCCGCACTTCGCCGACGCCGTTCCGCATCTGCTGGCGATCGTCGAATGGGAGGAGGGCCCCCGCTTCTCGACCGAAATGGTCAACGTCGCGCCCGGCGACCTGCGGGTGGGCATGCCGGTGCGTCCGGTGTTCATCGACCACCCCGAGGGCGACGTCACCATGCTGCGCTACGAGCCGGCCGAGACACCCGGGGGCCACGGTCGGGGGCGTGTCAGCAATGCTCGCCGGCCGCCGCGGCGGTCGTGAGCCCGACGCGGCGGCCGGCCTGCCACTCGACGACGCCCTCGCTCATCGCGGCGACGTCGAACCGTTGCCGGCGCAAGAACCGCGCCGCCTCTCTGGCGTAACCGCACCATTCGCTGCGGCAGTAGACGACCACGTAGCGGTCGGGGTCGAGTTCGGCCCACCGATCGGCGAGTTCGGGTAGGGGGATGGACACCGCGCCGGGGAAGTGCCCGGCGTCGTATTCCAGCGGCGGGCGCACGTCGAGCACCAGCATGTCGGCGGTGACCGAGGCCGCGTCGATGACCGGCACCGACTCGCCGCCGTCGAGTTGGGGCTCGGGCGAGGACGGGTGTGCGCGGGCGACCCGGTTGACGGCGACGAGCAGCGCCGCGATCTGCGGGCCGGCGACACGGTAGAAGATCGTCGTGCCGTCGCGGCGGGTGCGCACCAGACCTGCGCGCCGAAGGATCTGCAGATGCGCCGAGGTCGTCGACAGCGCCGTCTGCGAGGCGTGGGCGATGGCCTCCACCGAGCGCTCACCCTGCGTCAGCATCTCCAGCAACTGCAGCCGCCGCCCGTTGGCGAGGGCCTTCCCGACAAGCGCGAGCGCCTCGACGCGCGCCGCGCCCCCCGCGTCGACACTGGTACCGTATTCCATAGAATTAGATAATACAGGACCGGGGTGCCCGGACGGCGCCGTTGAGTCACGGAGGTGGCGTGTTGATGGACAGCTACGACGTCGTCGTCATCGGCGGTGGTCCCGCCGGGATCGCCGCGGCGGGTGCGGCGGCCGCCGCCGGTGCGTCGGTGGCGCTGATCGAGCAGGAGAAGCTCGGCGGCACCTGCGTGAACGCCACCTGCATCCCGACCGAGATCTTCCTCAACGCCGCGAACAGTGCCTTCGCGGTCTCGGTGCTGACCGCGGAGAAGGTGCTCGCCGACATCGGCGCACCGCAGGTCGGGGCGCTGTCCCGGCGCAAACGCGCCCTGGTCCGCGAGATCGGCGAGAGCCTGGTGCGACGGCTTCGCGACGCCGGCATCGCGCACCTGAGCGGCCACGCCTCGTTCGTCGACGCGCACACCATCGCCGTCGAGTCCCACCACCGGATTCGGGCCGGCTCGGTGGTCTTGGCCACCGGTGCGCGGTGGCGGGACCCCACGTTCGACGGCGTGCCCGCCGACGCGGTGGTCACCCCGGACGTGGTCCAGGAATGGACGCAGGTCCCGGCCACGGCGCTGGTGGTCGGCGGGCGCAACACCGGATTGGTCGACTTCGCCATCGAGTACGCCTATCTGCTGGCCGCCCTGGGGTCGGAGGCGACGTTCGCCACAGCCGGCGACCGGGTGGTGGCCGGCCTGGACGCCGATCTGCAGCACTACGTCGTCGACGCGCTGGAAACCATCGGGTGTTCGGTGCGGCTTGAGGCGCCGCTGACCGGATCGACCGCCGGGGTGGTGGTCTCGCCGAACTCGCCGCAGGAGGTGCTGCAGCCGGACTGCGTCGTCATGACCGACGTCCGATACGTCTCGCTCGAGGGTCTCAACAGCGACGCCGCCGGCCTGGACTCCCGTGTGCCCGTGCGAGTCGATGAACGCCTCGCCACGGCCGTGCCCCACATCTATGCCGCGGGAGATTTGATCGGCGGGAGTTCGCTGACGACGTCGGCCCAGCGCAGCGGCCGGATCGCGGGCACCAACGCCGCCGGCGGCGCCGCGAGTTATCCGGAGATCGTGGAGCCGGTCGTTCTGCGGTTGCACACCGACATCGCCTTCGCCGGCATCGACGAGCAGACCGCCGTGCAACGCCACGGCGCGGTCAAGGTCGGGTTCCTCGACCTCGATTCGGTGCCCGGCAACCTGATCAGCGGCGCGATTCCCGGTGCGGTCAAGGTGATCGCGGGCGCCGACGGAAACCTGCTCGGTGTCCACGCGGTCGGATCCGGGGCCGCGCAGATCGCCGAAGCGGCCGCCGCCTTCATGCAAACCGGCACGAATCTCGGCGAACTCGCCGCGATGCCGGTCTGGCACCCCTCGCCGCTGGAATCGCTGGCGAACGCCGCGAAGATGGCCGCGGTCACCTCGTCCTGAGCGATTCCTCGAGCCGGTCGCGGCCCTTAGGTTCGCGCGCCCATCCACACCCCCGCCGGGGCGCAGGGCAGACCGACGTCTTTGAGGCTCAGGATGCCGGGCGGGGCCGCGGCGACGTCGAAGACGGTGTTGACCGCCGGCATCGCCGTCATGGTGTCCCATTCGTGATTGCCCCAGCTCTGCGGCGCGATGAAGCGGATGCGTGTGTGCACCGCCGGCTCGCCGTCGATGACGATGTTGTGGTGGTCGTCGTCGAATTCCCAGCCCTCGTTGAGCTTGGTGGTGAGATACCACGCGACCCGCGAATAGATGACGGTTCTGCCGTCCACCTTGCCGCTCCACGCGCCGCGCAGCGCCGCGGCGGTGTCCTTGTCGATGGTCAGCCACCCCAGGTCGACGGTCTCGGAGGCGGTCGCGTACTCGATGTCGAAGTCGAGGTCGGTCAGGGTGAAACCCAGCGCGACCGCCATGCGCTCGACGGAGTCGCGGAAGGTGCTCATCCACAGTTTGGCGACCTCGGCGAGGTCCGGGGTGATCTCGGCGCGCGAGATCCCCAGCGCCTGCCAGGTCTCCGCCGACTCGTAGACCGACACATCGGCCGATTCGTAGATGGACACCCGCTGCACGTCGCGGCAGACGCCGGTCAACGCGGCGGTGATCGCGTTGACCCAGCCGGGGTTGATGCCGGTGATGTGCAGCGAACTCTGTCCGCGTTCGCAGGCGTCGGCGAGGCGCTGCTCGGTCTCGCCCTGGATCCCGCCGACGTTGAGGAACAGGTTGGTGCTGATGACGTCCAGGCCGCTCTCGAGCAGCCGCACCACGTGGTCGAGGTCGGCCATGAACGGCGTGTAGATCACCGTGTCGGCCCCCGCCGCCAGCAGGGCGTCGATGTCGCCGGTGGCGGTGACCCCGGTGTCCGGCCGGCCGCAGAGCCGTCCGGCGTCCACGCCGGCCTTGGCGTCGGAATAGGCGTAGACCCCGGCGAGCTCGAGGCGCGGGTCGTCGAGGACGGCGCGCAGGCTCAGCGTGCCGACCTTGCCCGTAGTCCACTGAATGATGCGCATCCGCGCTCCCCTCCGCTATTTTTCACGACCGTGGAAATATATCCCACCGCCGGGCGGATCGTGGCGGGAATGCCCCATGAACCCGGGGCTTGTCGCCGGTGACGAACGTCGGTCGCGGGGCGGTCGATATCGTCGTGCGGTGCAGATGCCAACGCAGGGCGCCGGCTCGCCGGGCGGGCGTCGCGGCCGCCCGCCGCGGATCGACCGGGACCGGATCGTGGCCGCGGCGCTGTCGCTGGCGCCCGGCCGGCTGACCATGCAGGCGGTCGCCGATGCGCTGGGCGTCGACCGCACCGCCCTGCACTACTACGTCGGGGACCGGGGCGGCCTGCTCGAGCTGGTGGTCACCCACCTGTTCGAGGCGCAGATCGCCCGGGAGCGCCTGCCCCACGACGCGCCCTGGCCCGACCTGCTGCGCGCCTACACCGTGGCCATCCACCACGGCGTCGTCCGGGTCGGCGTGCCCGACGCGCCGTTGCGGTTGCGCTCCACCGGGAGCCTGGCCGTGGCCGAACGGGTGCTTGAGGCCCTGGTCGGCGCCGGGTTCACCGTCGATGAGGCCGGCCAGGCGCTGACCCTGGCCTCCGGGATCGCCTACACGGCGGCCCATGATCTGCTCGGCGACGAGCAGTCCAGACTCCACCAGGCCCCGGAGGTGGCGCGGGCCCTCGGCGAGCTGCCGACGGGGCGCTACCCGCTGCTGGCACAGGTGGTCTCGGCCCGCGCCGACACCGACGCCGCCGATTTCGAGTTCAGTGTCGATGTGGTGATCGCCGGGCTCGACCGTCGGCTGCAGGCGCGCCGCCCGGGGGTGTGAGCCGGCGGCCCACCGACCCCGGCGCCGGGCGGACGCGCCGCCGCGGCACACCCGGTAATGATAATCGTTGTCATTAAGGCGGCGGTGCGGTAATGTTCCCGCCAGCTCTACTGGCAATGATTGTCATTGTCGTCATCTGGTCATCACCTGTCGTCGGTACCGAGGGAGGCTTCCGTTGTTCGCGTGCGATCCGCTCGACGTGCCGACCCCGGGCCCGGGTGTCGACGACCCCCGCGGTGAAGGCGGACCGCGGTGAGCGCCCCGGTGTGGATGGCGATGCCCCCCGAGGTGCACTCGGGGTTGTTGTCCAGCGGCGCGGGACCGGGCGCGCTGCTCGCCGCCTCCGCGGCGTGGGCGCAGTTGAGCACGCACTACGCGAGCATCGCGCAGGAACTCCTCGCCACCCTGGGCGCGGTGCACGCCGGTGCCTGGCAGGGGCCGACCGCCGTGCAGTACGTGGCCGCCCACCTGCCGTATCTGCAGTGGCTGACGCAGGCCGGCACCGACAGCGCGGCCCGGGCCGCCCAGCACGACGTCGCCGCGGCCGGCTACGCCACCGCGCTGGCCACCATGCCCACGCTGGCGGAGCTGGCCGCCAACCACGCGACCCACGCCACCCTGCTCGCGACGAACTTCTTCGGGATCAACACCATCCCGATCGCCGTCAACGAAGCCGACTACGCGCGGATGTGGGTGCAGGCCGCCACCACGATGAGCACCTATCAGGCGGTCGGCGACACCGCGGTGGCCAGCAGCCCGCAGACCCCACCGGCCCCCCAGATCGTTCACGCCGACCACGACCACGACCACGACCATGACCACGGGGACGGGGACGGCGCTCACGACGGGGAGCTCTCGCCGACCGACCCGGAGTGGTGGACCGACGTCGGCCTGGAACAGGTGGAGAACTTTCAGCGGCTGGCCGAATTGCTGGTGACCGACCCCGCGGCGTTCGCGGAGTTCCTCCCGATGGTCATGGCCGATCTGGCCTTCCACGCCAGCCAACTGCTCACCACCGCACTCCAGTTCGCCCCCGCGCTGCTGGGGCCGGCGATGACCATGGCGATCGCCAACCTGGGCTGGGTGGGCGGCCTCGCCGGGCTGGCGGGCCTGGCGGGGGCGGCGCCCGCCGCCGCGGCGACGATCCCGGGTGGGGTGGGCGAGCCGACCCCGGGCTTGGCGGTCTCCCCGGGCGCACCCGGCACCGCGCCGAGCCCCGCACCGCTCTCGCCGGCCCCGGCCGCCGCGCCGGCCCCGGCGCCGGCACCGGCGGCCGCCGCCCCCACGGCGCCGCCGCCGGCCTCGCCCGCGCCGGGCGCGCCGGGAGCCGGCCCGCCCTACCTGCTGGGACCGCCGGCGGTGGTCGCGGCGACGCGGAGAACGCACACCACGACCCGCGCACGACGCCGGGACCCCGCGTCCGAGGATGCGGCCGCGCCCGGAGCGGCGGCCGCCGCCGAGGCCCGCCGCCGGGCACACACCCGGCGCCGCCACCGCCGCGCACGGCGCGGGCACGGCGACGAGTACGCCGACATGGACGTCAAGGTCACCGCGGAGTGGAGTCCGACACCGCCCCCGGGCCCCGACCCGGTGCGCGCCTCCACCCGTGACGCCGGCCCGCTCGGGTTCGCGGGCACCGCAACCGACTCCCCCCGCACGGCGGCCGGGATGGTCACCGTCGGCAGCGCCGAGCAGGACACCGCCGGGCAGGTCCCGCTGCTGCCCGACGGGTGGGGCGACGATCCGCGAGCCGAGTAGGTTACGATTCGTGGACACCGCCGACCCGGGGCTTTCCTACATCGATGAGCACTCGGTGCGCATCGACGCCCCGCGAGAGCGGGTCTGG
>Ga0209487_1002990_pt1 | contig 13492 bp, 11 predicted proteins | sample Poulit2012_FD_187524 | JGI IMG/M metagenome (GOLD analysis project Ga0209487, IMG submission 187524) | Agricultural soil microbial communities from Georgia to study Nitrogen management - Poultry litter 2012 (SPAdes) (version 2) | ecosystem: Environmental > Terrestrial > Soil > Agricultural land... | reverse complement strand
GCAAGGAACCATCGCCCGTCAGATGGCCGCCAAAAATGCGGACCGTTTCGCCGACCTGCCGACTGCAACCAACCATGACGCGATCTTTGTCCAAGAAGCCGCACTGTGGCTTGAAACATCGCTCTACGGTGAATTCCCTGCAGGTGACCACGTTGTCGCGTTGCTAGAGGTTCACAATCTGGCCAATTTCACTGATACCCACGAACCGCTGGTCTTCCACAAATCGCAATTCCGAAACATTCGGGACCACTAAATACCTATGGATAATGTTCGCGTTGACGTTTGGCTTCATGCTGTTCGGCTCTACAAGACTCGAACAGCGGCCACGACTGCGGTCAAAGGCGGCAAGATCAAAGTCAACGATGAACCGGTCAAACCCTCGTATAAGCTCCGGGTCGGAGACACCGTCACCTTTCGACAGCCCGGACGCGAGCGGATCATTGAAGTCACCGGCCTGCTGGATAAACGCGTCGGGCACCCGGTCGCGATCAAGCAGTATATTGACCACTCACCAGAACCCGTGCCGCGTTATCTTATGGCCGTGCCAAAACGTGAACGTGGTGCTGGCCGCCCGACCAAAAAAGAACGACGTCAACTCGATCGCCTCCGAGGTTTTACCAACCGGTAAACGGCATCGCCAAGACGTTCAGGAAGTTCCCAGCTAACGTTCGGATAATTTCAAATAACGTTCTTTAGACTATAGGTACCTCTTCAAGGTGCGAGTGATGTTGTAATCCCGCCGCCCGATGATCCCCTTTCATCAGGCGGCGGGATTTTTCACGCTCCCATCCTTGCGGTAGAGTGCGCTAGGTTGCGGTGTTCAATGTCATGTATGTGGTTTTGGCGCCGGATAGTTCCCTTATACCCCGTTGATCCACTAGCGTGGGAGGTGCAAATGCCTAGCCGCCTGCGTTGAAACCAGCAAACAGAAATGAGAGCTCATCGATGTCTGACCGCCAGACCGGTACCGTCAAATGGTTCAACGTCGAAAAAGGGTACGGTTTTATCACCCCCGATGATTCTTCACCCGATGTTTTTGTACATCACACCGGGATCAATCAATCCGGTTTCCGCCGCCTCGACGAAGGGCAACAGGTTCACTACGTCATTGAGGAAAGCGAGCGCGGACCCGTCGCACAGAAAGTCACACCGGTGGCATGAAGATCGCCACTCGCGTGGGAGTGTTCCTAGCCGCAGGCCTGATAGTCTGCGGTTCGACCAGTGCCGCCCATGCGACCGTCGCACCATCACCGGAGGCCACATCGGCGAAGAAGCCCTCCACTGCTCTAGCTGACGCCTCAAAAACGCCCAGCCCAGGGCTATCGGAAACCGATATCTCCGGTGAGAACACCAATGATGCGGATGAGTCCACCGTGATGGACTGCGCAAAACACGTCACCGATTCTGAGGTCGTGATCGAGTTTGAGCCACCTGTGGACTTCGACAAGGCTACGGTGGTGGTTGCTGGTGCACCAGTGGATTCCAAGCTCAATGGCTCCACGGTGGCTGTTAAGCGTGCTGATGCCACCGACACCATGTTGGTAGATCTTTGGGTGGATAAAACCCAGCACGCCGGCAAATGTGAAGTGTCACCCCCACCGAAGCCGTCTCCCTCGGACTCAGCATCAGACGACCAGGGTTCCACGGGTACAAAGAGTCCAGCTGAACCCTCTCCAACTGAACCAAAGCATTCACCGACACCTCAACCGTCGGATACACGCTCTGCTCAACCGAGCCCCGACCCGACGCCACATTCGTCAGCGCCGTCTTCTCCCTCGTCAGAACCCGCCACGAGAACGCCGCCGACTCCATCGACACGGCCGTCGAGTCCCGAACCCACCCCGGATACACAGACGCGATCTCCCACCGAGCAAGACGAGCTTTCCCCGCTGCCTTCCGCCCCCAAAACTTCAAGCGGCGTCGCACAGCCACCCCACACTGGGCGCCCACCAACCACACCCGAGCAACGCGGCCCCCGCGATATTCGACCGTTCTCTGACAGTCCGCGCTACTTGCTGCCACAATTATTAGGTGTCAATCCCAACCAGGATTCTCCGTTGATCATGCCTCGGGAAGACGAGCAACAATCAACCGACCTAGAAACACTGCCTCCGATTTCTGAAGACGAACTCGACGCGATTAAAGCCCAGCTGGAGTCCCCGGGGCGTGCAGATCAGGCCGTCACTGGAGAAGAAGTAGAAGGCGCTGAAATCGATGAGCGTCTGGCCGAACGTCATTCGGGGTGGCTGCTCTTCGGAATCTCAGCGGTGGTGGGCATCGGCGCAGGTCTATGGTGGGCAATAGTCCGCCGGATCCGTCGCAACCACTAGTCTGCCCGGTCTGTGTCGGTGGGATTCGGCCCCGTGCGTTTGTTGACGATGCGCTCTGCCCCGGATATACCCAGAATCGCGCAAGCAAACCAGATCCCACCCGCCGGTCCCACCGGTCCGGCGACAAGGCTGGCTGCTAGCGGTAAGACCACCTGACCGATGCGGTTCCCCACGAGCCTCAAGGCCAACGCCGGGCCACGCCAGGAACGTGGCACCCCTTGCGAAATCAACGTCATGGTCATGGGCTGACCAACACCCAGCGTGAAACCACCCACGGCCATGAACACGAAGGCCGCGCCCACGCCCACGGCACCCAACCCAAGCACTGCCGGCACGATAGCAATCGCCCCCGCTGACACCAACAGTGACACCAGCAGCAAGCCATTGCGTGAATACCGTGCTGATAGCGGTTGAATAAATACTCTGGAGATCACCGACGTGGCGCCCCGCACCGCCAGTAAGGCACCGATAATCAACGGAGACACCCCCACAGATTCTCCGACGAGCGGCATGAAGGCGACCAAGATATCCAGAATCGCCAGCAAGGCCAACGCAGCAAACATGTGGGAGGCAATGCCCGGCATGCGCAAAATATTGCGAGCGGTAGGTTTCGTTCCTGCTTCCACCACCACGAGATCTTCGGTCTGTGGGGCGTTCGTCGGTGGCCGAGCAGCTCGGAGCGTATAGAGGATGGGGATCGCGACGAGGGAGGAGATGGCTCCGATCCATAGCGCGAGGTTGATGCTAAAGGACAGATCGGCCCCGCCCTCCTGGGCCTCGGTTAATGACGTATCGCCCAAGATGAGACCTGATAGGAGCGGCCCAAGCATTTGCCCAACGGAGAACGAAGCAGTAAACCATCCAAAATTCGCATCCATTTGGTGTCCTCGAGAACGTCGGGCCACCATGCTTTGACCACCGACCGTAAACATCAAATGCCCGATCCCAAGAACCGCAGAAGCGATCATCAAATGCATCACCTGCGCTGTGAGCGCAAGATACGCGGCACCCAGGGCAAGGATGAAGATACCAAGCGCCACAAAATTTCTCGGCGATTTCAGTCGGGATTGCATCCTGCCAAACGGCAGAGCCAGAAATAACGGCAATAAGGCATACGCTGCAGTTGCGATGCCGATTTCGGTCTCACCCCAACCGAGCAAGATGAGCTTATAGCTGGTCACCGGCCGGACGAGATTTGCCGTCGTCTGCGTGAGGACTCCGGCGGCGACCATGAGCCACAACCAGCCGGGCAAAGCAGTGTGAGACGATTTTGACATGGGGTATGAACAAATTCCTTTTGGCGCTCGACGTGGGACAGGATCGTCGATGCTCTCGCCTAAGACTATCAAGATGCGTACATCTTGGAGGCACCTCTTGTGACGACGAGGGTGACTCGTCGGGCACTAAACTGGCCGGAGGAGCACGTACCAGCGGTGTATGGGAGGACGATGAGTCAGCTATTCAATGCCCGAGGAAAAGATGCAAGGGCTCCGCTTGGCGCAGCGGCAGATTCCCCTCTGGGTGACCACTTATTTTTCTACCTCACACAGCTTGAGCAGATTTTTCGAGCCGGTATCCAAGAAGCCCTGTATGACCTGGACCTCGATATTCGGCAGTACATCGCTTTGGCCTATATTGTCGACGGGCGTGCGCCGGCACAGCATGAACTTGTGCAGTTGTTGCGGCTCGATCCGTCGCAGGTGGTGACCCTGACAAAAGGGCTAGCAGAACGCGGGCTGCTCGTCCGCGATACCATGCCGCAAGACCGGCGCGCCAAGGCACTGGTTATCACAGCGGACGGCAGACGACTGTATGCTCAAGCCGCCGTCAGGGTTCGCAGAGTTGAAGAAGCCTTGACGGCCTCGTTGTCCCGGCGGGATCATAACGCGCTCAAAACGTTACTAGAGCGCGTCCTGCCGATATCGTAAGCCGAAGGGGCTTACAGGCTTTAGTCGGCGCTTGAGACGGTGTATAAGCGCTTGTCAGCGTCATCGCCGTTGGATTGCGATGGTAGATAGTATTCGGGATCGACCCACTTATCGTTGATTTTGATTTCGTAGTGGATGTGAGGGCCCGTCGAGTTGCCGGTAGAACCGGCCGACGCAATGGTTTGGCCCTGCTCTACCGTGTCGCCAACGCTGACTTTAAGTTGAGAGTTGTGGCTGTAGGCCGTCACAACCCCGTTGCCGTGATCGATTTCCACGCGATTCCCACCGGTGCTGTGCACACCAGCAAACACCACGGTGCCTGCTTCAGTGGCTTTCACCGGAGTACCGGATGGCACGGGGAAATCAGTCCCGACGTGGAATTGGGAGCCAGCACCGGTCGGATTACTGCGCATCCCAAATGTCGACGACGTCCGGACCGAGTCTGATGGATAAATCATCTGGAGATTTCCAGGTAATGATTTCAGTGAACCGTTATCTGGGTTCTGGGCTTGAGCTACCGCCAACTGTCCAGCAGCTACATCGCCTTCGCCTTCTTGGTAGAGACGGCCTAGACCAACCTGAGAGGCTGCCAGCTCATCGGTCATCTTGGCAACGACGCGCTCGTCGCCGCCAGTAATGGGAGCTGGAATGACGGTGGTCTGTCGTGGCGTAACCTCTAGCGACGAATTATTTCCATCCGCTTGAGCGGTCTCACCGAAGGCAAATACGGACCCATCAGAGCCGGCGTTTCCACCAAAGGTCACGGCTGCCGACGAGACAGCAACAGCAACACCAGCAGTGATCATGGTAGCGCTGCGTCCGCGCTTTTTCTTTGCAGCTGCTTCACGCAGCGCGCGGCGAGAGGGGTATTCGGAAACAGTCATAGAGAGTGGTTACCAAGAGAGGGGAAATCTGATTAGCAAGTTACATAGTAGCGTTATCATTTCGTTATATCCAGTCTAGAAGTTCGGTCGGCATGTATATCGAATCGTTAGCTTTTTAAAAAGAGCGTTATACAGCTACTGAGCCGCGAACACCCACCGACCCAATAGCTCATCAGGGCCTTCCTGACCTCCGGTTTTCGTCCTACAGACCGCTGCATAGGATAGTTTCTTCCACCAGCGAAATCATCGGTTGAGCGCGTCGTCGAAGCTTTGGACATGGTGTTTAAGCTAGCTCTGAAATCGTTGCGACATCGTGACGTAAGCCGGATCTGTGGATAACTGACCGCTGTGGGGAGCAATCCGCGCGGCGGAGCACGCTTGTGTTGTTATGATGAGGCCAGTGTGCCAGCCACAAGCTTGGGCACTAGCGTTGCCACAATGGCGTGCGTAACGACTCTGATACGGATATCTATCCGCTAAATGCTCCTGATCCAGGAGCGACGATGAATTTTTCCCCCGGGTGTTTGCCCGGGTCTTCGTATGTAAAACCGCACACGATGCGTCCTATGGCAGTGCGTATCGCGAGCGGGCATGGGATATGAGAGTCATGACTGAAGTTCAAACATCACTACGCACCGAATCGGATCTCATCGGCACCGTCGAACTGCCGGCCGACGTGTATTACGGTGTCAACACTGTGCGTGCGGCAGAAAACTTTCAACTGTCTTCCACCCGCATCCAGCAGTTCCCAGAGCTCATTGAAGCGCTGGCCATCATCAAGCACGCCGCAGCTGCTGCAAACCGTGACGTCGGTGCACTCGAAGCAAACCTGGCCAATGCCATTATCGCGGCTTCGAAGGAGATCGCGGACGGTCAGTTGCATGATCAATTTATTTTGGACATGATTCAAGGTGGCGCTGGAACCTCAACGAATATGAATGCCAATGAGGTCATCGCGAACCGTGCGCTAGAGCACCTGGGATATGCCAAGGGTGACTACGAGGTCCTGCACCCGTTGAACCACGTGAATATGGGGCAATCGACCAACGACGTGTACCCGAGTGCCTTGAAACTCGCGCTCCATAAGATGACCGGAACGCTCCTGGCGAATCTTGAGGTTCTCAAGAAGGCGCTGCAGTCGAAGGCAAAAGAATTCGACTCGACTGTGAAAATGGGGCGCACGCAGATGCAAATTGCTGTGCCCATGACCCTGGGACAGGAATTCGGTGCTTGGGCCACCATGATTGACCGGGCCGTCACGAGTCTGAAGCATGTGCGCTTTGGCCTGCTCGAACTCAACCTGGGTGGCACCGCCATCGGCACCGGTATCAATGCGCACGCTGGCTATCGTGAGCGCGCGATTGAACACCTGCGTGAGATCACCGGCCTCAACGGTATTTCCTCCGCTTCAGATCTCATCGCGGCCACAGCCGATACGCAGATCTTCGTCGACCTTTCCAGTGCACTCAAGCGCGTGGGGCTGACGATGTCCAAGATTGCCAACGACCTGCGGCTGTTGTCATCGGGCCCCTCCGGTGGGTTCGGAGAGATCAACCTGCCAGCACGCCAGGCGGGTTCGTCCATTATGCCCGGCAAGGTCAACCCTGTCATCGCTGAAGCCGTCAACCAGGTGGCGTACCAGGTCGCAGGCCATGATGCTGCGATTACCATGGCCGTCGAGGCTGGCCAGTTGGAATTGAACCCGTTTGAGCCGATCATGGCACGTGGCCTGTTCGACTCAATTGGCATCCTGTCGAATGCAGCCACCATGTTTGTTGACAAATGCATCGAAGGCATCACCGCCAACGAAGAGCTGATGCGTGACGTCGTCGAAGGCTCTGCCGGTCTGGCAACGGTCTTCTCCCCCGTCGTCGGGTACAAGGCCGCCACCTCACTTGCGGTCGAGGCAACAGAAACCGGGGCGAAGGTCACCGATCTGGCGGTTGAGAAAGGCCTGCTGACCCGCGCGCAAGTGCAGGAACTCATTAACGAAGCGCTCGAGGTCTAGGCCAGGATCTGTGGTGCGTTCATGATGAACACGCCACAGCCCATCAACATCAGTCCGATCACTTGAAGTGGTCGGACTGATTTTTTCGGTGCCGATAACAGCCCGAAATGATCCACCGCCATCGACCCCGCCAATAAGCCCAGCTGGATCACCACGACGGTCAGGGCCGAGCCGATAATGGGTGCCAGAAACGCGACACCTGCGACATAAAGGGCGCCCAGGAGGCCACCGGTCCACATCCACCACGGGTTCTTCCGTTGACCACTCGGCACTCGAATGCGCAGCGACGAGCGCGTGACCGCCACCAGCACAAATAAGGCAATGGTCCCGACCGCAAATGATACAAGCGCGGCATGAATGGCGGAGCCCAGCTCGCTGGCAAGTTGCCCATTGATGACCACCTGCAGGCCAAAGCACACGCCAATCCCCAGCCCAACCAAGTACCAGACGGGTGACGGCGATGGTTGGTCCAGGTGCGGGTTAGCCCGTCCTGCGGTCACGGCAAGCAGTGCCGCGGCCACCACGAGCACCGCCCCACCGAGGCGCCAGGGACTGGCCGGATACATGTCGACACCGAAGAAACCGAAATGGTCGATGATCATGGTGGTCATGACCTGGGCGGTGAGATTCAAAGCAGTTGAGTACAGCGCCCCGATAATCGGGAGCAGCACCACGGTCGTCGTCATACCGACAACTCCCAACAGGCCACCGGTCCATAACCACCAGGGTTCCGACCCCAGCAGGTCTGCGTCGAAGGTGACCGTTCCGACGGTCACCCACGTTAAAATACACAGACACGCGGTCCCAACAAGAAATGAGATGACCGACATGACCCACGGGGTTGAAACCGAGGCGCGGAGGCGATTGTTGATGGCCGATTGATTGGGCAACAACAGCCCAATGACGACACCCAGCAGCACATAGAGCATGGACGTTTCGCTAAATGGCACGCGATGGAGTCAGAATCCCGTGTGGATCCAGCGCGTGTTTAATTGCCTGTTGCGTATCGCGGACCGCCTGGTCCAGCTGAATGGGCAGTTCGTGATGTTTGACTGCACCGATGCCGTGTTCACCACTGATGGTGCCACCCAGGGACACGGCCAGTTTCGAAATATCGACGATCACCGCTTCGGCGGCCAAATACTCTTCTTCGGTATCCCCGGCTTCTACGGTGGGATGTAAATTGCCGTCGCCGGCGTGGGCCACGATGGAAACGGCCCGCCCGTGCCGTTCGGCGATCTCCTCGATCCCGCGAAACACATTAGCTAGTTCACCAATGGGCACCCCGACATCACACGAGGCCCGTAATCCGCGAGCGCTCAACGCCGGATTGGCCAGCCGTCGAGCTTCTAACAGGGCATCATTATCAGCGACGGCGACTTCACTTGCCCCGTGGCGGGCACAGATTGCGGTTATGGCTTCGGCTGTTTCAGCGGCATCATGCCCGACCGTTTGGCCGATTAACACCGCGGCTTTCGGGACCATGAGCCCGGAGGGATAAAACTCTTCGATGATCTTGACACTATAGGCATCCAACAGCTCCAGCACCTCGGGTTGGGCTTCACTATTGACGATGTCGGTCACGGCCTCGCCGGCCGCCTGGATGGAATCGAAACTTGCCCGGAAGGTGCGCGGGGTGCCCGGCGGAACCGGTTTGAGCCGGACGGTAGCAGCCGTAATAACGCCCAGTGTGCCCTCCGAGCCGACAAATAAACTGGTCAGATCCAACCCGACGACATTTTTTCGGGTACGCGTGCCGGTATTGATGACCGTACCGTCAGCAAGGACAACCTCCAGGGCCGCCACCGAATCGCGAGTCACACCGTGGGCAATGCAGCGCAGCCCTCCGGCATTCGTGGCAATATTGCCGCCCACGGTCGAAATTTCCACACTGGCCGGATCGGGCGGGAAAAACAGGCCGTGAGCGCGCGCGGCTTGATCCAGGTCTGCTGGGATAACGCCGGCTTCGACCACCGCTAACCGATTCACCGGGTCAAGGTCGCGAATCCGATTGCACCGTTCCAACGAGATGATCAGCCCGTTGGGATAGCTCACCGCGCCACCGGCAAGACCGGTTCCGGCGCCTCGAACCGACACGGGCACGCGGTGCTCATTCGCCCAGCGCAGCGCGGTGGCGACGTCGTCGGTATGTGACGCGACGACGGCGGCCAGGGGACGATGCTGGGGCCGGTAGCGCGAGGTGTCCTGGGAGAGCCGCTCGAGTTCGGGGCCGGTGTCTAACAGTTTGTCTCCCAGCTGAGCTTTGAGATCTGCCAGTGGGGGTGTGCCAGTGTGCTGTTCGTTGGGCATGTTGGTCCTTTTCTTCCAGGCACAACATTAGCTGTGTCGTTGCCCACGTTCTAGTGGGAGCCGTATTTCAGCAGGTCGGCAGGCACAGTGCGAACGACTTTCAGTAAAGAACCTAGTAGAATGACCCGCAGCGCTTGTTATTCACTTTACGACGGCTTTTCTCACGCTGCACAGGGAGGTATGCCTGATGGCTCCAGGTTCACGGTGGCTCAAGCCCGCCGACACCGAGCCAATTCGTCGAGTCTGGATGAACTTTCCGCGTGCCGGCGCCGTGAATTTCTCAGCTATGTGGCAGCTGTCTTCCGCCCGTCGGGCCTGGACCCGGCTGGCCGAGGCCATCAACCAATTTGTGCCCGTGACCCTGCTGGTCGACCCTGACGATCAGCACACGGTGGGCTCCTATCTGTCCAGTGACATCAACACCGTGGTGGTCCCGTTCAATAATGCGTCGCTGCGACGCACCGGTCCGACCCTGGTGGTCTCGCGTGAACCGCAGTCCAACCACGGCCGCCGGCCCCGGCGCGTGCTGGGCATGGTCGATTTCACCTTCAACGGCTTCGGGCAACTGCCCGGGGTGGAATACGGGCTAGACGACACGCTGCCCGGCACCCTCACCGAGTTATTGCCCGCACACTATGAGATGCAGGAACGCCAGTTATCGATGATGGTATCCGAGGGCGGCTCGTGGGTCACCGACGGTCTCGGCACCGCGATCGCCTCGGAAGCGATCCTGACCGATCAGCGCCGTAACCCCGGCTGGTCGGCCCGCACCGTCGAACGCGAACTGCGCCGCGAAGTCGGCATTGACCACATCATCTGGATCCCTACCGGCCTGACCAGTGGTGCCGGCCCCGACGGGTGGGGCGGTTACGTCGATCAGGTGGTCGCCTTCCACTCCCCCGGCCGGGTCATGCTGCACAACCAGCCAGATCCCAGCCACCCAGACCACGCAGTCACCGAACAGGTCCGCGACATCCTGGCCGAGGCTCACGATGCCAACGGGAACCCGATTGAAATCATCGACATGCCCGCCCCGCAAACCCACTCGGATCTGCGCGGCCCCGTCAACTGGAGTTACCTCGATTTTCTCGTGCTCAACGACGTCATCCTCATGCCGCGATTCATTGATCCCCACGACGACGAAGCCCGCCAGCTGATGAGCACGCTGTATCCGGAGCACCGCATCGTGCCATTCACCGCCCAGGCACTGTTCGATCACGGTGCCTCAATCCGCGCCGTCACCCTGCCAGAACCCCGCGTCAGCTCGCAACGATAACCGCTCAGCCCGTGGCGCCAAAGCTCACAACACCGGCGCAGAAACCTTCGAAAACCGCTAACCTATGCTCTACGACGTCGTAGAGGAGATCAGTGGCCCAAGAAAAAATGACCAGAACGCAACGAGCCATCCTTGTGGTGGTGTTAGTTCCGGTATTTATGTCACTGTTATCGATCTCCTCGATCAACGTGATTCTCCCCTCGGTCCAAGAATCCCTCGACGCCGCAACCAGTGAAATTCAGTGGGTGCTCTCCGGCTACACGCTAGCCTTCGGGGTGCTCCTGGTGGCCGGCGGCCGGGCGGGCGATACCTTCGGCCGAGGCCGGCTCTTCGTCGCCGGGCTGGTGCTGTTTGGGCTCGGTTCGCTGCTGGCCGGGTTCGCGGGCAACGGGTTCATCCTCGTCATCGCCCGGTTTATTACCGGATTCGGATCAGGGTTGCTCAACCCCCAGACAGTGGGCTTTATTCAACAATTCTTCGACGGGCCACGCCGGGCTCGTGCGTTTGCCTCCTTTGGGACCGTCGTCGGAGTGTCCGTGGCCATCGGTCCGGTGCTCGGCGGCGGACTCATCGCCCTGGCCGGGCCTGACTGGGGCTGGCGCTGGACATTTCTGGTCAACGTCCCCATCGCTGCCGCGGCCATCTGGTTCGCCTACCGTCACTTCCCCAAAGAAGCCTGGCTCCCCAGCCGGCCCCGGGCCGCGGGCACCAAACCCGACCTCGACCCGGTGGGCACCGTGACCTTCACGCTGGGCACCCTGTTTGTCATGTGGGCGTTTTTGGAAATCGAGAAGGGTGGCATCTACTGGGCCATGCTGCCGGTGGGTATCGTCATCCTCATCTGGTGGGTGTGGTGGGAACGCCGCTATAAACGCCGCGGCGGGGCACCCATGGTTGACATGGCGCTGTTCCGCAACCGCTCCTACCGCAACGGGACCCTGCTCATCGGGTTATTTTTCACCGGGTCGACATCGGTGTGGGTTACCGTCGCCATTTTCTTGCAAACCGGGCACGGCATCTCAGCGCTCGCCGCAGCGCTCGTGGGCGTCCCATCGGCCATTGCGACCTCGATTTCCTCCCAGATCGCCGGGCGCTATGTCCTACGCGCTGGCCGCGCCATGGTCGCCTGGGGCATGACCGTGACCCTGACCGCCCTGGCGTCATCCATCCTGGTCGTCGTCGGGGTGCAACTGTGGGACTGGTCGATCTGGTGGCTCATCGCGACCCTATCTCTACTCGGCGTGGCTCAGGGATTCATCGTCTCGCCCAATCAAACCCTGTCGCTGATTGAAGTTCCCGCCCACGTCTCGGGGGTCGCCGGCGGCGTGATGCAAACCGGCCAACGAGTCGGCACCTCGGTAGGCACCGCCATGATCACCTCGATGCTGTTCGGCGTGGCCGCGGCCTACTCCTGGAACTGGGCCTTCGTCAGCGCCTTCGGGCTGATCATGCTCATGGTAGCCATCGCCCTGGTCGTCGCCATCGTCGATATCATCGGCACCCGTCGCGCCCAAGCCGCCGTCCCCCAGGGCCGTGAAGCCGGCTGAGGCCGCACCGGCTGCCACCCGTCACAGCCTTTAGCACTCGCATCGCCCGCATCATCATGCGGTAGATTAGAGGAAACGACAGGGGAGCAGCACATGCTGCTGAGAGTGCAACCGCAGACCCTCGAACCTGATACCAGATCATACTGGCGGAGGAAGTCGTAACTCTCCACGCATCGCGTGCCCTCCTAACTCCAGGAGGACCAATGAAAAAATCTTTCCCTTTGCTCACGATCGCCGCGCTCGGGCTAGCCGGCTGTTCCGTGGCAGATCAGGCCCCGGATGCCAACGACGACACCGAAGCTTCGGTGACCATCATGACCCACGATTCCTTCAACGTCCCCGAAGAACTCGTCACCGCATTCGAAGAAGAGACCGGCTACAGTGTCACCACGACCTCCCCCGGTGACGCCGGAGCCGTACTGAACCAGCTGATCCTGCAAAAGGACAACCCCACCGTCGACGGTGTCTACGGCATCGATAACTACTCGGCCGAAACCCTGCTGGCCGAAGACATGCTCACACCCCACGACGCCGACCTCGGCTCGGCCGACCAATTCACCGTGGCCTCCGATACCGAGGGCCACCTCGCACCGATCGACCACGGTCAGGTATGCGTCAACATGGACAATGAATGGTTCGAAGCCGAGGGTCTTGCCCCGCCAGAAACCCTCGAGGACCTGACCGACCCGGCCTATGAGGGCCTATTCGTCACGACCGACCCGACGACGTCGTCCCCCGGGCTGGCATTTTTGGTCGCCACGATTGCAGCCACCGATGATTGGCAAACCTACTGGCACGACCTATTAGATAACGGTGCCAAAGTCGCCGGTGGCTGGTCGGATGCCTACTACTCGGACTTCACCTCGGCCGGAGACGGCGACTACCCATTGGTGCTGAGCTACTCGTCGTCCCCCTCGGCAGAAGAAGGCCGCACCTCCTCCATTTTGGGGACCTGCACCCAGCAGGTTGAATACGCCGGCGTCCTGGCCGATGCCGCCAACCCCGACGGTGCGAAGGCTTTCATCGAATTCCTGCTCAGCAGCGACTTCCAGGAAACCCTGCCGACCGAAATGTTCATGTACCCGGTCCTCGAGGAGGTCGAACTGCCCGAAGAATGGTCGCAGTACGCCGAGCTCGCCGAAGACCCCATCGCCGTCGATGAAGCCGAGGTCGCCGAAAACCGTGAGGCCTGGCTCGACGACTGGACTG
>Ga0209487_1002989_pt1 | contig 13495 bp, 9 predicted proteins | sample Poulit2012_FD_187524 | JGI IMG/M metagenome (GOLD analysis project Ga0209487, IMG submission 187524) | Agricultural soil microbial communities from Georgia to study Nitrogen management - Poultry litter 2012 (SPAdes) (version 2) | ecosystem: Environmental > Terrestrial > Soil > Agricultural land... | reverse complement strand
AGTTCATACCGACGGAGGAAGTAGCCCGCACCCCACGCAAGGATCAGGACGACAAGGTTGACCGATAACTGACGTATGACCGGTCGAGGTGCGATCAGCTTTCCTTTCTCAACACCAATGGCCCCCATCCACACGAGCGCACCGATCAACAGCATGATCGAAACGACCGGGAGCGTCATCACGGCGCTCTGCAGGATATCCAGGTACGGCAGCGTCAGCAGGTAAAAAGAGATGTCGCGGCCGAAGATGGGGTCGACCACGCCCGTGGGTGTGCCGTAGACAAACCGTAGAAACTGCTCGAAGCGCCCGCCAAAGTGCGCGCCGAAAAAGAACGCCACAAAAATCGTCGCGGCGATCGAGATGTTGCGGAGCCGCTCCGGCGTGAGCACAACGGCGATCTCATCCGGGAGCTTCGGCCCACCGCTGAAACTACCGCGCCAGCGTAGGCTCTCGTGGTGCTTATAGACATACCGGAAATTCGCGCCGATGTATAATGCGGCGAGCAGAAAGCCACCTGCGAAGAGGACGGCCTGCAGCCCCAGCGTTCGCCAGAAAATCTGCGCATAGCCGAGTGCGTCGAACCATAGCAACTGGACGAGGCGTTCCGGCAGCACCAGCAGGACGACGAGTAATACGACGGCCAGCGTGCCGTAAACGATCGATGTGCGTGGGCGGGTAAATGGCAGCATGAACGAGAGGAAGTCGTGAGATCGGAGCCGAGTTAAGTATAACGCGCACGGCGGACAACGGCCGAGAATGCGGCGTGCAGACTCTGGAGACGTCTACATCACCTAAATAGCCGAACGCATCCGTTTCAGTCATCCGCGCGCCGTGCGGTAAATCTCAACTGGTACACTGTTTGATGATGAGCCCATCCGATTGCCGCAGAGATAGGTTCTGCCGGATTGTCTCACTTGATGTTTATAGCAGATCGGGTATGCCTACCTATGTTTATCGCCGCGAAGACGGCACCACGTTCGAGATTCAGCAGCGGATTACCGAAGACGCCCTCACGGTTTGCCCTACCACCGGACAGGACGTCAAGCGCGTGATAAGCGCCAATACGGGGCTGATTTTTAAGGGAAGCGGGTTTTACCTGACCGACTACGTCCGTAACAACGGAGGCGACGCAGCAAAGTCGGAGGCAGGATCGGAGTCTACGTCTGAAGCGAAGCCTGCGGAGTCAACCACGGCGGCTGCCGACTGACGGATCGTCATCCGTCATAAAACAATACCGGCGCGGTAGACCAAGATCTCCGCGCCGGTTATTTATACACACATCTTGTAGCGCCGGTACTCAGGTCGCCGCAGCGGCATCGACCGCGGCGCGCACGATGGCGGCGAAGTCATCCGCATTCAGGCTTGCTCCGCCGATAAGGCCGCCGTCGACATCCGCCTGACCCAGCAGCTCGGCTGCATTGGCCGGCTTCATGCTGCCGCCGTAAAGGATGGCGATGTCCTTCGCGGTGCCCCCATAGAGCTCCTCCAAGAGGCGCCGGATGATGGCGTGCACCTCCTGGGCCTGATCAGGCGTAGCTGTCTCACCCGTGCCGATTGCCCAAACCGGCTCGTACGCAACGACGAGGTCCGATCCGCTGCTGAGATCAATGTCTTTGAGCGCGTTGCGAACCTGGGTTTCTACTACTTCGCGCTCCCGGCCGGCGCGGCGCTCCTCCAGCGTCTCCCCTACGCACACGATCGGCACGAGGTTGTTCTCGAGAGCCACGCGCGTCTTCGCGTTCACACCTTCATCCGTCTCACCAAAATACTGACGCCGCTCAGAGTGCCCCAGTATGACGTATCGGCATCCGGCGGACGTCAGCATGCCGGCCGATATCTCGCCGGTATAGGCGCCGTCGGCGGCCTCATGCATGTTTTGGGCGCCCAGGCGGACGTTCGTGCCGCGCAGCGCTACGGACACCGCGTCGATACTGATGAACGGCGGGCATACCGCTACGTCGACGGTATCCACAGTTCCCACCTCCCGAGCAACACCCTCAGCAAGCGACACCGCCGATGCGATGTCGGTATTCATCTTCCAGTTTCCGGCAATCAGCATGATACAAACCTCTTTTTCTTAATCAGTCGTAAACGCGTCACGGAGCGCCAGCGCTATCCCCAAGAAGTGACATCATCTCTTGTTGGATCGCATAAACGGCCTCGCCGGGATAGCGCCCGACGATGGCTCCCTCCCGATCAATCAGATAGCGCGTGGGCAGCACGGCGATGCTATACGATTGCACCACCGGCGCATCCGCGCCCTCTTCGAGTGCAACGTGGTGGCCCGGCACATCTCGGTCTTCGAAGAACGCCTCGAGTATGGCAGGGTCTGACTGAAGGGAGATCGAGACGATCTCGAGGTCGTCTTCATAGGCCGAACTGATCGCGTTACGCACCGGGAGCTGCCGCAGGTAGTCCTCCGATGCCGGCGCATAAAACTCGAGTAGCACAAACTTCCCGCGGAAGTCGGCGAGGGAAATTGATTCGCCGTCCAGCGTCGTGAGGGACAGCTCGGGGGCGGGGCTCCCCGGCATCAGGTTGTCGATCTCGTACAAGACGGTGCCTGCCCAATCCGACCAGGGTGTGTTCGGATATGACTGCTGCATATTCCGCGCGGCGAGGCGGGCGTTACGGGCATCGAGGCTGTCCATGTGCGCCACGACCACCTCTGACTGGATGGCGGCGTGCAGGTCGCGGTCGTTTGTGCGGAGCTGATAGGCAAGCAGCAGATCAAGCGCAGCGGACTGTCCGTTAAGCCGCGCTTCGGAGCGACGTGCCGCACGGATGATGTCGATGTAACGCGGATTGGTCTCGTCGATATTCTTTGCCTGCGCGACCAGGAGCGAGTCGTTCCAGCCCTCCAGCACGATGATCGCCTCGGCCACGGCGAGGTCGGCACCGACCGTTCCCGGGAAGTTCTCTTCCAGGCTCCAGAGAATCTGGCTCACCTGATTGACCTGCCGCTCGATTCGCTCTTCATCGACCGCGCCTTCCTGCAGAAGTTCGACGAGACTGCTGTTGTGCAGCGCCTGCGTATTCTGGAACGCCAGCCATGCCGCATTCTCATGTGATCGAAAACGGATCGGGCGGTTGGATGTCGGCAGTTCGACAGCGAACGTGGCCGAGTCTCCATCTGCAATGATGTACTGATCGATGTGCAGAATCTGCCCCTCGCGCGCGATGATGACCGGGTAGAGTCCGCGCATAGGCGCCGACACATCCGTCTCAAATCGGCCCGATCGGTCGGTCACGGCGAATGCCAGGGTATCGATTCCGTCGAGGCCTTCATTCCCCACAATGATCTCGAATCCTTCGAAATTATCGGTGGCGTCGATCTCGGCGCTCACGGTGACCACGCCGGCGAGGTGCCCTCGCACGGACGTGTCCGTCCCCTGCGCTTGCGAGCGGCACGCGGCCACCGTACATAGCAGCGCGAAGATTAGCAGCAAGGATCCGCGGCGAGCGGAGCTCATTAGCGTCATAATGATTGATGATGGATGGATGTGCAGACGGTCAAGCGCCGCCGTCGAGATATTGAACGAGTAGCTCGCGGACGCGCTGGGGGTCCGGAGAACCGTCGAACGAGCGCATCACCTGGCCGATGAAAAAGCCAATGATGCTCGTCTTGCCACTTCGGTACTGTGCCACTTGAGGCTGATTTGCCGCAACGACGGCTTCGACAATCGGCAGCAGCGCCGAGTCGTCGCTGACCTGCAGCAGATTCAGCTCACGCGCCAATTCCTCAACGCCGTTTGGTCGATCCAGCATGGCTTCGAAAAGCTGCTGAGCGCCGGTCGAGCTTATGTCGCCATTGAGCCGCATCCGGATTAACGCGGCGAGGCGTACGGGCTCGATGGGGAAATCGGCTGCGTCGAGGTCGCGTTCTTTCAGCGTGCGCAGGACGTCGGTCATGACGAGGTTCGAGACGGCCTTGATCTCCTCTTTGTCCGCCGTCTCCGACGCCTGGTCTGACAGAGCGGAGACGGTTTCCTCGAACAGCTCGGCCACACGCCGTTCCTCGGTCAGCACGCCTGCATCATACTCCGGTAGCTTGAACTCGTCGATATATCGGCGGCGCCGCGACTCCGGCATTTCGGGCAACGACTGCCGCAGCTCCGCGATCCGATCTTCGTCCACCACAACGGGCACGAGATCTGGATCCGGGAAGTAGCGATAATCGTGCTCCTCCTCCTTCGTACGCATCGACCGCGTCTCGACCTTGTTGGCGTCCCAGAGACGCGTCTCCTGGACGACCTCTCCCCCCGCCTCCACCAGGCGGATTTGTCGTTCGATCTCGAACTCAAGCGCCCGCTCGACATGGCGAAACGAGTTCATGTTCTTCACTTCGGTCTTCGTGCCGAGCGCCGTCTCGCCGATTTTGCGAATCGAGACGTTGGCATCGCAGCGGAGCGAGCCTTCCTCCATGTTACCGTCGCACGCCTCGAGGTATCGCACCGTCTGGCGGATCTTCTGAAGGAATAGCGCGGCCTCGCGGGGCGAGCGGATATCCGGTTCGGAAACGATCTCAATGAGCGCCACACCCGAGCGATTGAAATCTAGCAGCGTAGCCACTGGATCCTGGTCGTGCACCGACTTGCCTGCGTCTTCCTCGATGTGGATGCGGGTGAGGCCGATTCGCCTGACCCTCCGCTCACCGCTCTCATCTTCTACCTCAACATCCACATGCCCGCCGTAGCAGATCGGCGTGTCGTACTGGGAAATCTGGTAACCCTTGGGCAGATCCGGGTAGAAATACTGCTTCCGTGCGAAGATCGAATGCGGCGTGATCTTACAGTTCGTAGCCAGGCCAACGCGGATGGCGTGATCGAGCACGGCATCGCTCAAAACGGGCAGCGTGCCGGGATGCCCAAGGCTGACCGGGTCGACGTTGACGTTTGCTTCGGCGCCGAATGCGGCGCTCTCCGGACTGAAGGCTTTGCTGTTCGTGAGTAGCTGGCAATGGACCTCCAGCCCGATGACGGCCTCGTATTCGTTGTGCAACATTGTGTGAGGATGTGGGATCGACGGCATCAACGTAACGTACGACGGCGGCCCCGAATTATGCCGTGCCCCGATCCATTTTACTCATTTCAACATGCGATTCGCGACGCTCTTCCTGATCCTCGCCGCAGTTCTGTCGGCGTGCAACGGCTCGTCGTCGCCCGGCGATGCCGACAGTGGAGAATTCGGCGATGCATTTGAAATTGTGACGGGGCCGCATCCCTCCATGCCGGATGATCCACCGATCGTCAGAAATGATTCGTTGATCGTGATGGTGCAGTACGGAGGCGGCTGCCGCAATCACGACTTCGACCTCGCCCACCGTGTGCGTCGCGACACCGCCGATGTCTGGCTGACGCACAATGCGAATGAGGATCCGTGCCGCGCCATGATCACCGATCGGCTGAGCTTCAGTCTGCCGTCGCGCGTAAGCTCTGCCACGGTGATCCGGCTTATCGGCCCCGACGGCGGCCCGCCGCTCCCCATTGCACGTGTCTCAGGGCAGTAAGGCGGCTCGCCTTAAAGTCCGAACTTGCTCATGACTTCCTCGGCGTGGGCGTCGGTCTTCGGCCGTTTGATCACCTGCACGATCTTACCCTCCTCGTCGATCAGGAACGTTGTGCGCTTGATGCCCATGAACTTCTTGCCGTAGAGGTTGCGTTCGCCCCACACGCCGTACTTGCCGAGGATCTCTTTCTCGGTATCGGCGATGAGCGGAAACGGCAGGCTGTATTTCTCCGCGAATGCCTGGTGAGACTCGACATCGTCGGCCGAGACACCGATCACCACGATGCCGGCGTCTTGAAGGCGGCTATAATCGTCGCGCAGGCTGCAGGCCTGTTTGGTGCAACCCGGCGTGTCATCTTTGGGATAGAAGTAGAGCGCAACCTTCTTACCGCGGTGATCAGACAACGTAACGGTCGAACCGTCCTGCGTCTTACCGGAGAAATCCGGTGCAGCAGTGCCGGCTTCGGGCATCACAGTGGTGGCCATGAAAGCTCAGGTTAATGAATGGGAAATGCGCCGAGCTTACGCTCTGGACGGCGGAGTGTTTTGGGCGGTAGTTCGAGTTCTCAGTAGCTCAACGTCCGCCGGACCGCATCGTGCAGGCGGGAACGGGCGGAGTAGATCTCGCGCTCAAGATTGCGCGCGGCAGGCACGGGCGTATCGAGCGATGCCACCCGCAAAGGCGGGGCATCGAGATAATCGAACGCCTCTTCGGTGATGCGGGATGTAAGCTCGCCGCCAAAGCCGCCACTCAGCGGCGCCTCGTGCAGAACGATAAGGCGGCTTGTTTTCTTGACGGACGCCAGGACCGTCACCAGGTCGAGCGGAGCGAGCGTTCGAAGATCAACGATTTCGATCTCGATACCCTGGGAAGCAAACGCGACAGCCTCTTCTTCGGCCCATACTACGCCGGCGCCGTACGTCACGATGGTGAGGTCGCGGCCTTTGCGCGCGATGCAGCCGCGGCCGAGTTCACCACGGACAGGCGCTTCGTCGACATCGCCGCGGAGCGAGCGATAGAGCAGCTTGTGCTCAAAGAAGAGCACCGGGTTCGGATCGTCGATCGAGGCGAGCAGCAACTGCTTCGCATCGGCTGGAGTGGAAGGCACAACGACTTTCAGTCCCGGCACGTGGGTGAACCAGGCTTCCATCGATTGCGAATGAAACGGACCGGCACCAAGCCCGCCACCGAAAGGCGCGCGAATGGTGACATTGACGGGCGCACCCCATCGGTAATGGGTGGTTGCGAGGTTGTTCACGATCTGATTGAATCCGCACGCGATAAAATCCGCGTACTGGATTTCGAGCACCGGCTTGAATCCTCCAAGCGCAAGTCCAAGCGCGGCGCCGACGGCTCCGCTTTCGATAATCGGCGTGTTGCGGATGCGCTCCTTCCCAAATTTCTCGACCAGTCCTTGCGTCGCCTTGAAGACGCCCCCGTACTCGGCGATGTCCTGCCCCATGATGAGCACGCGTTCGTCTGATTCGAGCGCTTGATGCATGGCCTCGGCGACGGCATCGATAAAACGGATGGATCGTTTTCGTCCCGGGGCTGAAACGGTAACGGGAGTCGCCGGCGCGAACACGTCGCCGAGTTCGGTCGAGGCGTCACTCGTTGGCTCGGGCCGGCTTAGCGCATAATCGACGGCGGCCTCGATCTCGGCAGCACATTCTTTTCGGGTCGACTGCAGCTCTGCCTCAACCGCAATGCCGTTCTCAAGGAGATGCTGCTCGAACCGGGTGATGGGATCCCTGGCCGTCCATTCGTCGATCAGATCGTCCGGTACGTACCATGTACCGGACGCCTCCTCATGGCCGCGGACGCGAAAGGTCTTGGCCTCGATCAGTGTTGGCCCTGCGCCCTTGCGCGCGCGCTCGAGCGCCCTGCTCACCGCCGCGATGACGGCAAGCACGTCATTCCCGTCGACCGCGATGCCGGGCATCCCGTAGCCTGCGGCTGCATCGGCGATATCGTCGACGGGCACGGCCTCGCGCGTAGGCGTAGACAGGCCATATCCGTTGTTCTCCACGACAAAGACCACGGGCAGCTTCCATGCAGACGCCAGGTTGACCGCTTCGTGAAAATCGCCCTCGCGCGTCGATCCCTCCCCTACAAAAGCCAGCGCTGCAAAATCCTCACGGCGCAACTGCGAGGCGAGGCCCAGACCGCATGCTACAGGAAGCATCGCCGCAAGCTGCGAGATCATTCCGACGATGCGCTTCTCGGGAAGGCCAAAGTGAAACGTGCGGTCGCGGCCGTTGGTGAAACCGCCGTCGCGGCCCATCACCTGGCAGAAAAGCCGCGGCAGATCAACGCCGCGCGTGGTAAACACGCCCAGATTACGATGCATCGGCAGCACGTAGTCGTCATCGCGCAGCGCCCACGCGCAGCCCACGGCGATGGCTTCTTGTCCGTAGCCGCTGAACCACTTGGAAATTCGCCCTTGTCGGATGAGCCGGAGCATCTTCTCCTCTGCTGCGCGCGGCAGATAGAGCGCGCGGTAAAGCCGGAGGAGATCCGCGGATGGAACGGATCTGCTCTCTACATCTGACGCCGAATGGGCCACGTCTTGGGTGCGATCAAGGCGGATCAGGAAGAGGTCGGCACGTACCAGCCGACGGTTCGTGTACGTGCGCGAAGATACTTGCCGGCCACGTGCTGTACATCCTCAGCCGTGACCCGCTCGATACGATCGAGGAATTCCGTGTAGAGCCGCCAGTTGCCCACCGCAATCATCTCGTTCAGTTGGGCGGCGATGGCGAACGCTCCGTCGCGTCCAAAAGCGGTCTGGGCACGGAGCTGACGTTTGGCCCGTGTTACTTCGCCGTCCGTCACGCCGTCCTCGGCGATCTGCTGCAACTCATCGAGGATCTCCTTCTCGACTTGCTCGTGTGTCGCATCCGGTGCGAGAAAAGCGAGGGCGAGGACGAGACCGGGATCGCGGTGCCGTGAAGTTGTGGCGCCGACGCCGGCCGTCAGCCCGTTATCGGTGAGACGTCGATATAATCGGCTGCCCTTGCCCGACGACAGGATCGTGTCGAGCACATCGAGCGCGTCGATGTCTGCATGAAGTGCATCGGGAGACTTATGCGCGATCATGACCGCGCCGAGCTGCCCCGCCTGTTCGACTAATACCCGGCGTTCGCCCTGTTGCGGCGGCTCAGCGGTAACCTGTTGGTCGATATGATCAGGCCCGGCCGGTATCGATCCGAAGTGCTCCTGCACGAGTGAGAGTGCACGCTCCGGCGGGGTGCTGCCGATGACGGATATGGTGGCGTTCTTCGGCCAGTAATAGGCGTCGTAAAAGTGCCGCAGTCCATCGGCGGTCACATTCTCGACGTCACTGCGCCAGCCGATGGTAGGGTGCCCGTACGGGTGCGCCTGGAACGCTGTCGACCAGAGGTTGCGGTACAGCAGCATGTTCGGGCTGTTCTCACCCCGATCCATCTCGTTCAATATCACCGTACGCTCGCTCTCGACGTCGTCCTCATCAATCAGCGCGTTGCGCATACGATCCGCTTCGATCTCCACGGCAAGCGGTAGATGTTCGTCGCCCAGGAGCTCGTAATAATTCGTGCGGTCGAGCCACGTCGTCGCGTTGACGCGCGCACCCACGCGCTGCAACACGTTGAACACAGAGGTGCCGTCCTTCGAATTGAACCGCGCTGTCCCCTTGAACATGAGGTGTTCGAGGAAGTGCGTGGCGCCGGTCAAGCCGCCTACCTCATTGCGGCTGCCCACGTGGTATGTCACCATGAAAGCGGAGACCGGCGGCCCCGGCAGCGGCATCACGAGCACGCGCAAGCCGTTCGCGTTGAGCCGATACTCGGTGATCCCGCCGGACTCACCGACGGTCGTGAACTCATTCAGTACGGCCGATGCGATCTTCAAAGCGGATATATGTATCGTTCAAATTCAGTGTGCCGTGCGTACCTGCCCTGTCAGTGGGCATCCAGCCAGTTGTCGCCCACGTTGATGTCGACCTCGATCGGCACCGTGAGCGGCAATGCGTTGACCATCTCGTCCTCAACCATCGCGCGCAGCTGGTCCAGCTCATGCTCCGGCGCTTCGAAGACGAGCTCGTCATGGACCTGCAGCAGCATCTTCGACTCGAAGTTATCGTCAACCAGGCGCCGCTGGATGCGGATCATCGCGATCTTGATCATGTCGGCCTGGGAGCCCTGGATCGGCATGTTCACGGCCACGCGTTCGGCGAATGACCTCACCGTGCGGTTGCGCGAGCGGATCTCCGGCACGTAGCGCCGCCGGCCGAGCATCGTCTCCACGTACCCCTTTTCCCGTGCCGACTCCACCTGCTCAGCCAGGTAGCGTGACACCTTGGGATACGATTTCTGATACTGCTCAATGAGTTCGTTGGCTTCTCCGGTTGGAATCCGCAGCCGCTGCGAGAGTCCCCACGCTGAAATTCCGTACGGGATGCCGTAGTTGACCTCCTTCGCCTTGCTGCGCTGCTCGCGGTTCACCGCCTCCATCGGGATCCCAAAGATGCGAGATGCCGCCGAGGCATGGATGTCTTGCCCCGTCTCGAACGCCTCGCGCAGCGCCTCATCCTCACTCATCGCCGCAAGAATGCGGAGCTCAATCTGGACGTAGTCGGCCGCCAGGAGCTTCCATCCCTTCCGCGGGACGAACGCTTTGCGGATCTCCCTCCCCTTCTCCGTTCTAACGGGGATGTTCTGCAGGTTCGGGTTCGACGAAGAAAGCCTTCCTGTGGCGGCCACCGTCTGGTTGAAGCTCGTATGCACCCGCTCGGTCTCGGGATGGACGAGCGCACCGAGACTGTCGACATAGGTGCCCTTGAGTTTCGATATCTGGCGCCAGTCCAGAATAAGCGCCGGCAATTCGTGCTCGGTGGCAAGCTGTTGGAGTACCGATTCCTTTGTCGACGCCGCTCCTTTCGATGTTTTCGACACCACGGGCAGCTTCAGCTTCTCAAACAGTATCTCGCCGAGCTGCTGTGGCGATCCGATGTTGAACTCCTCGCCGGCGGCTTCAAAAATCTGCAGTTCCAGCTCATTCAGGTCGGCCTCCATCGTCGCCGAGATCTCGTCCAGGAGTATCGGGTCGATGCTGATGCCCGTGAGCTCCATCTGCATCAAGACCGGAATCAGTGGGAAGTCGACTTCATTGGCGATGCGGTCGAGGCCGTGTTCTTCGAGCACCGGCGCGAAGAGATCGGCTAGCCGAAGCGCGATGTCCGAGTCCTCGCACGCGTAAGGACCACACGAGTCAACCGGCACATCCCGCATGGAGATCTGGTTGCGACCGCTGCCAATCAGGTCAGTGATCGGCACCATCCGGTAGTTGAGGTACTTCTTGGCGAGTGCATCGAGGCCGTGCGGCTCCTCGGGTGCGATCAGGTAGTGCGCGACCATCGTGTCGAAAAGCGGCCCGCGTACGTTCACGCCGTGCCGAGCCATCACCATCAGGTCATATTTCAGATTCTGGCCGATCTTCGGCACGTCGCTCTCCAGGCACGGCCTCAGCATCTCGAGGACGGTCTTCGTCGGCGTGCCGTCCGGCAGCGGCGTAGGCACGTAACACGCCTGCCCCTTCTCCCACGAGAACGAAACGCCGACGAGCGATGCCCACATCGCGTCGGTACCCGTCGTCTCGGTGTCGAAAGCCAGGCGCTCGTGTTTGCACAGCGTCGCCGCCACCCGCTCCAGCTCCTCCCGATTCCGCACGGTATGGTAATCCACCCCCTCGGCGTCGTAAAACTCTTCCGGCGAGGCATCCGCAGGCGCCGTCGCGCCATCGGCCGACACCTGGCGAAGCTTGATCTGCTCGTCGGGCCGGCGGACGCGGTCGAGCAGCGTCCTGAATTCCAGCTCTTCGAAGAGCGTCTCCAGCACGTCGAGTCTGGGCTGAGTCCGCTTGAGGATGTGCCAGTCGAGGTCGACGTCGCAATCCTTTTTGATCGTCACGAGCCGCTTTGAAAGGATGGCGTCGTCGCGATAGTTCTGTAATCCCTCGCGCGCCCGCTTGCCCTTGATGTCGTCGGCGTGCTCGAGCAGTGTTTCTACCGAACCATATTCCTGGATCAGTTTCATCGCCGTCTTCTCACCGATGCCCGGCACGCCCGGCACGTTGTCGCTCGCATCACCCATGAGCGCGAGCACATCGATGAACTGCGGCGGCTCGAGACCGAACTTCTCTCGGAAACGCTCGAGTGTGATGGGATCAAACTCCTCACCGCGATGCGCCGGACGGAAGATCGAGACGCGATCGCTGATGAGCTGCTGGAAGTCCTTATCCGGCGAGACGATCACCACTTCGGCGCCGTCGGCCTCGGCGCATGTGGCCAGCGTGCCGATGACGTCGTCGGCTTCGACGCCGGAACGCTCGATCACGGGGATATCGAGCGCCTCGACGATGCGTTTAATCGTCGGAATGTTGTCGCGCAGATCCTCCGGCATCGGATCGCGATTCGCCTTGTATGCGTCGTACATATCATCGCGAAACGTGCCCTCGCCGTCGAGTGAGTCGAACACGACCGCCATGTGCTCCATCCCATGATCCTCGATCAGCTTCAGAAGCGCCGTTGTGAATCCGTACGAGGCAGAGGTGTTGACGCCTTTGGAGTTAATGAGCGGCCGGCTGATGAAGATGAAATGGGATCGATACGCGAGCGCCATCGCGTCTATCAGATAGAGTCGCTTCGTCGTCTCGGCGGTCGGTGTGGTAGAAGGGGACATGAGGTGGGGATGGTACCTTTGGAACCGGTCACGTGCCTGCTCATATGCGATGCGGCGTCGATAGACCGTACGTCGGCGGGCGCGGCGCGCCGTCAGCCGATCATTGGATTGGAGTTCGCTGGTCTGTTAGAGCGATGCCAAATTTAGGTTCCGCGCTTCGAATCTGTCTCAGAGGACGCCACGCTCCGTCCATCCCATCAACATGACAAAGCAGCCCGACACATCGTCCCCCCACCGGCTTCGGAGAGTCCTCGTGACGGGTGGTGCCGGATTCATCGGCTCGAACTTCCTGCTGCGGATGGTACCCGCGCACCCGGACGTCAGGTTCATCAATCTCGACGCGCTGACGTATGCCGGCAACCTGATGAATCTTGTGGATGTGGAAGACGCGCCGAACTACCGCTTCGTGCACGGAGATATCCGCGATGCCGATCTCGTTCGGTCGCTTTTCCGGGAGCACGACATATCGTCGGTCGTGCATTTCGCTGCCGACAGCCACGTCGACCGGTCGATTATGGCGCCAATCCAGTTTGTCGAGAGCAATGTGCTCGGCACGGCCACGTTGCTTGAGGCCGCCCGCGAAGCCTGGGGCGACGACACCTCGCGGCGCTTTGTGCACGTGTCGACCGATGAAGTCTTCGGCAGCCTCGGCGATGAAGGGCTATTCGAAGAGACCACGCGCTACGATCCAAAATCGCCCTACTCGGCATCCAAAGCGGCGAGTGACCATCTCGCGCGGGCATACGAGCACACGTTTGGGCTGCCGGTCATCATCACCAATTGCTCGAACAACTACGGTCCGTTTCAATTCCCCGAAAAGCTGATCCCGCTGGTGATCGCCAATGCTCGTGATGAGAAGGACATCCCGGTGTATGGACAGGGTCTGAACGTGAGAGACTGGCTCTATGTGGGCGATCATTGTGAGGCCGTTGAACTCGCCCTTACCCGCGGCCGGGTCGGCCGAACGTACCTGATCGGCGGCAATGCGGAGGTTCGCAATATCGACCTCGTCAAACGCATTGCGGATCTTGTGGATGACGAGCTCGGGCGCCCGAAAGGCACGTCTCGCTCGCTGATCCGCTTCGTCACCGACCGGCCCGGTCATGACTACCGCTATGCGATCGACTTCAGCCTGACGAAGAAAGAGTTGGGATGGGAGCCGCGCCATGAACTCAAGTCGGGGCTTCGCGAGACCGTTCGATGGTATCTCGCTAACGAAAGCTGGCTGCGACGGGTGATGGATGATTCTTATCGCGATTATTATTCG
>Ga0209487_1002988_pt1 | contig 13495 bp, 11 predicted proteins | sample Poulit2012_FD_187524 | JGI IMG/M metagenome (GOLD analysis project Ga0209487, IMG submission 187524) | Agricultural soil microbial communities from Georgia to study Nitrogen management - Poultry litter 2012 (SPAdes) (version 2) | ecosystem: Environmental > Terrestrial > Soil > Agricultural land... | reverse complement strand
CGCATCGGCCTAAGTCTGGATGCCGCCCTGGCGGCGCTACCGCCCGGCTCTGATCAGAACCGAGTGCTGCTTGTGGACAATGTCAGCGCGGAGGCCGCGTTGGCCCACCTTCAGCCCCTGCTGCAACTAACAGAACCGGATGAGTTGCCCGGTCGGCGCCACTTGACGGGCCCCGTACACGCGCTGGTGCTGGTGAATCTCTATCCCAGCCAGCCCCTATCCACAACCCAGTTACAGGCGTTGTTTGCCGTGCCCGAATTGCCCGTGCTGGATCTGTTTCCTGGCCCCGACAGCGCGCCCAATCGACAGCAGCGCCAGCTTCATCGGGGGCTGGCGCGCCAGCAGAATCTGGCGCACTACCAAGCGGTGCTGATGCCGCCCGCCACCGCGGCGAATGTAAACAATCAAAGCGCGTTTTGGGCACGGCGTCTGCAGGGCTTTATGGGCCACCAAAACAGCGCCGCGACACTGAGCCCCAACGCCACTGAGTAAATCGTTGCCACCACCGTGCCCACCCGCTTTAACGGAAGCTGCCAATCCAACAAAAACCCCTTGAGCCACTTTATTTGCATCAAAGACGATGAAACAACTTCCCCTTGACATTTGACCAGGGTCAACACATAATTTTTGCATCATTGGCTATGAATAGGCGGGTTCGTGAAGCTTAAGCAGGTGGCAATCATTAATGCAGGCTATCCATTCCGAGGCAAAATCCCTGAAGTGCCAGGCTCTGCTGTGGTCGCGGTTCAGATGAAGGATGTCTCGCTAACCGAAGGGATTCGCTGGTCAGGCTGCTTAGAAACAGAGCTAACCGGCAAGCGTGAACCCGACTACCTCACCACCGGTGATATCTTAGTGGCCGCCCGTGGCAGCCATAACTACGCTGTACAGGTGGATCAGTTATTGGCGTCTACAGGCAAACAGGCCGTTGCTGCGCCGCATTTTTTTGTGGTCAGCCTGCAGAACAACGACATTCTTCCTGAGTTTATGGTGTGGCAGCTGAATCAGGCACCGGCTCAGCGTTATTTTGAACAGAATGCCGAGGGCACCTTAACAAAAAGCATTCGCCGCAGTGTACTGGAAGATGCCCCAGTTGTTGTTCCGCCACTTGCCAAGCAGCGAACAATCATTGCGGTGGCCAGCACTCTGCGTGAAGAGCAAAAGCTGATGCAAAGACTAGTAAACAACGGCGAGCGCATGATGAGCGCGGTTGCCAGAGATCTATTCGACAACAAGGAGGTTTTTCAATGACTCAGCCACATCAATCATTTGAATCACTTAAGCAACATACAGAAGAAGGGCACGAGTTCTGGTCCGCACGGGATCTAGCACTCACATTGGAGTATCGCGATTGGCGTAATTTCCAAAAGGTTATAAAGAAGGCGATACAGTCCTGTGAAGGAAGCGGTCAACCCGCCAGTGACCATTTCGTTGAGGCCACCAAAATGGTCTCCTTAGGCTCAGGCTCCCAGCGTGAACTCGACGATATCCAACTATCCCGCTACGCCTGCTATCTGGTCGTACAAAATGGTGACCCGACCAAGCCAGTGATTGCAGCAGGCCAAACCTACTTTGCCGTACAAACCCGACGACAAGAGCTGGCCGATGACCAAGCATTCCAGCAACTTAAAGAAGATCAGAAACGGCTGTTTCTTCGCAATGAACTGAAAGAACATAACAAGCAACTGGTCGAAGCGGCCCAGCAGGCTGGCGTTGCCACCAATCTCGATTTCGCCATCTTCCAAAACCACGGCTATAGAGGCTTGTATGGCGGATTGGATCAAAGAGCTATCCATGCTCGAAAAAGCCTAAAGAAAAGCCAGAAAATTCTCGACCACATGGGCTCGACCGAGCTAGCGGCCAATCTATTCCGCGCCACTCAAGCAGAAGAAAAGCTCCGCCGCGACAATGTTCAGAACAAACACCAAGCAAACCAAACGCACTATGAAGTCGGCCAGAAGGTTCGCCAAACCATTGCTGAACTGGGCGGGACGATGCCTGAAAACCTGCCCGCACCAGAGAAAAGCATCAAACAACTAGAGTCGGCAGCAAAGAAGTTGAGCGACAATAACGACCAGGACACGAAATAATGAACGATAAGATCAATCAAGACAGTATCAACAAGGCGCTATGGAATGCCTGCGATACCTTCCGTGGCACTATCAGCGCCGACACCTACAAAGACTTCATCCTTACCATGCTGTTCCTCAAGTACATCTCGGACGTCTGGCAGGATCACTACGACGACTACAAAGCTGAGTACGGCGACGAGCCGGAACTGATCGAAGAGATGATGAAAAACGAGCGCTTTGTCTTGCCTAAGGCGGCCAGTTTCTATGCCCTGTACGAACGCCGTCACGAACCCGGCAACGGCGAGCGCATCGACCAGGCGCTGCACGCTATTGAAGAAGCCAACGGCACCAAACTGAAAGACGCCGGTAAAAGCGTGTTCCAGGACATTTCGTTCAACACCGACAAACTGGGTGAAGAAAAGCAAAAGAACACCATTCTGCGCCACCTGCTGGAAGACTTTGCCAAACCCGAACTGAACCTTAAGCCCAGCCGTGTCGGCACGCTGGATGTGATTGGTAACGCTTACGAATACCTGATCAAAAACTTCGCCGCCAGCGGTGGCCAGAAAGCCGGTGAGTTTTACACCCCGCCCGAAGTATCCGACTTAATTGCCGAGCTGCTCGACCCGCAACCAGGCGACAGCATCTGCGACCCCGCTTGCGGCTCCGGCTCACTGTTAATGAAGTGTGGCCGCAAAATTGTGGCCAACCACGGCAGTAAGCAATACGCCCTGTATGGGCAAGAAGCCATTGGCTCCACCTGGTCGCTGGCCAAAATGAACATGTTCCTGCACGGTGAAGACAACCACAAAATCGAATGGGGCGACACCATCCGCAACCCCAAGCTACTGGATAAAAACGGCGACTTAATGCTGTTCGACATTGTTACCGCTAACCCACCGTTCAGCCTGGATAAATGGGGCCACGACGAAGCCGAACACGACAAGTTCAGCCGCTTCCGCCGTGGCGTACCGCCCAAAACCAAAGGCGACTACGCCTTTATCCTGCACATGATCGAAACCCTGAAACCGAAAACAGGGCGCATGGGTGTGGTGGTACCGCACGGCGTACTGTTCCGGGGTTCCAGCGAAGGCAAAATCCGTCAGCAACTGATTGAAGAAAACCTGCTCGATGCCGTAATCGGCCTGCCGGAAAAACTGTTCTACGGCACCGGCATTCCGGCGGCGATTCTGATTTTTAAGAAAGAAAAAAGCGACGACAGCGTCATGTTTATCGACGCCAGCCGCGAGTTTAAAGCCGGTAAAAACCAAAACCTGCTCACAGAAGATAATATCGCCAAAGTGGTTGAGACGTATCGTGCAGGCAATAATGTCGATAAATACGCCTACGTCGCCAGTCTCGAAGAGATCAAAGAAAACGACTACAACCTGAACATCCCGCGCTATGTCGATACCTTTGAAGAAGAGGAAGAAATTGACCTGATGGCGGTGCGCGCCGAGCGTGAGCAGCTAAAAGCGCAACTGACTGAGCTGGAAACCGAGATGGCAAAGTATCTTGAGGAGCTGGGATATGGCGCGTAGTTTAGCTAAAGACGCCATCCCTACTGGGTGGAAGTACGACCTGCTGGACAAGTTTGCAATCCGTTGCAGCGGTCATACACCGAGTAAATCTTTTCCTGAATACTGGGATGGAGGGATTAAATGGATATCCCTTGCAGATAGCTTTCGCTTAGATCAAGGGTATGTCTACGAAACAGAAAAGGAAATATCTGAAGCAGGAATAGCGAATAGCTCCGCTGAATTACACCCAGCAGAAACTGTCGTTTTATCGCGTGACGCTGGCATAGGAAAAAGTGGCGTTATGGCTGAGCCCATGGCGGTTAGCCAACACTTTATCGCGTGGAAGTGCGACAACACAGAAAAACTAAACAGCTGGTTTCTGTATAACTGGCTTCAGTTGAATAAGGCTGAGTTTGAACGCCAGGCTGTTGGTTCAACGATTAAAACAATTGGATTGCCGTATTTTAAAAAGCTAAAAATCGCGGTTCCACCATACAGCGAACAAAAGAAAATCGCCAAAATCCTCTCCACTTGGGATAAGGCCATCACCACCACCGAACAACTGCTCGCCAACAGCCAGCAGCAGAAAAAAGCCCTGATGCAACAACTGCTAACCGGAAAAAAGCGACTGCTGGATGAGAATGGGATTAGGTTTAGTGGGGAGTGGAAAAAGGTAAGACTAGGTACTGTTGCCGATATGAATAGCGGTGGTACGCCAAAATCCAATATCGAAGAATATTACGGAGGAAATATTCCGTGGGTATCTATTGCTGACATGACGAAGCAAGGCAAGTGGATTGCTTCAACTGAAAAATACCTTACCGAGCTTGGCTTGGAAAATTCATCAGCCCGTATTTATCCGAAAGATAGTGTTCTTTATGCAATGTACGCATCGATCGGAGAATGTAGCATAGCGCAAGTCCCTTTGAGCTCCTCTCAAGCAATTTTAGGTATTAGACCTAAATCCGAGCTTAACTTTGAATTTCTATATTTCTTCTTGAATTCTTTGAAGGAAAAGATAAAACTTCAAGGCCAACAAGGGACTCAATCAAATCTAAATGCAGGGATGGTTAAAGACTTTCTACTTTACCTGCCCGGTATGGAAGAGCAAAAAAAAATCGCCGCCGTCCTGTGCACCGCCGATCAGGAAATTTCCGCTTTGCAACAGAAACTCGATGCCTTTAAGCAAGAGAAAAAAGCCCTGATGCAGCAGTTACTGACGGGTAAGCGACGGGTAAAAATTGATAATAAGGAGGTTGCGTAATGGCAAAAGGTAAAAACCAACACGTAGTGAAACACCTCGATGGATGGGCTGTAAAAGGCGCTGGCAACTCAAAAGCGACCAAGGTCACCAAAACACAGAAAGAAGCCATCGAAATTGCTGAAGAGATCGCTCGTAATCAGCAATCCGACACCAAAATTCATGGCACTGATGGAAAAATCCGAGCTGGTAATAGCTACGGTAATGACCCTCACCCACCGACAGATAAGAAGTGAGGCAGCAATGGCGTTGAAGTTTACTGGTGCGTTTGCGGATCTCACCACCAAGTTAAGAACACTTGGTGGTCAATGGGACGAATCGCAACCGAACAAAAAGGTGCTTCGCCTTAATGGCGGAGTGATGAATTGGTTCGAATCTACCGGCTCCATCAATTTCCAAGGTAAAGATCCAGGGAAAGCGACTTTGGAGCATGAAGTTCCAAATCTTCTTTATCCTGATGAGCCCGTAACGGTTGGCACACCAGAAGTTACGATTAGCTTACCAGAATCAAACTCGACGATCGCCGACCAAACCCAAACGATCGAGCGAAAATACCTCACCACCGGCATCAATGAAGGCGAGTTGATTATTGGTATAGTCAGTGCGGTAGGTACGGAATATAAAACGGTGACCAATACCCTTATCGATCGACTTCAAGGTTTTGGATATACGGCACGAGAGGTTCGTGTTTCGGCATGCCTGCCAAATTTTAAAGGAACTGATGAGTATGAGCGAATCAAGCATTATATGCAGGCTGGCGATTCACTACGGGAGGCTAGTGAAAATAACGCTATTCTAGCGGCTGGCGTTGCGAAAAGGATAGCTGATTCAAGGGACCGTTCAAACCCAAAGCGGGCTTATATTGTTAACTCTCTGAAGCATCCTAGGGAAGTTGAATTTCTCAGAAAAGTCTATGGCGACGGATTTTACCTAATTGGTATTCATGCCGATGAAAAAAGGCGGCACCAATATCTGACCAACGATAAAGGGATGACTCAAGCGCAAGCTGATGAGCTGATTCGTATTGATGAAGATGAAAATCTTAGTCACGGCCAAAAAACGCGAGACACGTATCACCTAGCCGATTTTTTCTTAAACCTGGGTAGCAATACCGATCAGGTTAAAAACCAGCTACAACGATTTTTAGAGCTGATTTTTTCTCATCCATATAAGAATCCAACATTTGACGAATTTGCGATGTTTATGGCTTTCAATAGCTCCGTGCGCTCCGGAGATTTATCTCGCCAAGTAGGAGCCGTAATTAGCCGCGATCAACAAATTATTGCTACAGGAGCAAATGATGCTCCTAAATCAGGTGGAGGACTCTACTGGGCAGAGGTAGACGAGATAACTGGCGAGGTAAAAGACCACGAGGACGGTAAAGATTACACCAGAGAAGGCGACTCTAACAAGCGAGCGCAGGCAGAAATAATACAGGAAATTGCAAGAAAGCTGGTCGACAAAGGACTCGCAAATGAACAAAAAGAGCCTGAAATTCATAAAGTGTTGAAGGAAAGCAAAATATCTGACCTGACCGAGTTTGGTCGAGTCGTTCACGCAGAAATGGATGCTCTTTTATCGTGCAGCCGTGCGGGAATACCAACAAAAGGCTCAACGCTCTACTGCACTACCTTTCCATGCCACAATTGCGCGAAACATATTATAGCCGGTGGAATAAATCGAGTGGTTTATGTAGAACCTTATCCTAAAAGCCGTGCACTCGACTTTCATTCTGAATCCATACACCTCAAGTCTGAACTCGAAAAACCTACTGAAGAAACAAGTAAGCTAGTAACTTTCGAACCATTTATCGGTGTAGGGCCTAGACGTTTCTTAGATTTATTCTCAATGAGCCTTGGTGCAGGCTCAAAACTGCGCCGTAAAGACAAAGACGGGAATACCGTAGAGTGGGATAAATCGAAAGCACCAATAAGAACCCCCTTGATAGAAAAATCGTACCTTGAGATTGAGCGGGCAGCATCAGAGATGTGGGGCGAGCACTCCCAAAACGATAGCCTATGTTAGAGAGCGCACCTCGATTTCAGGGGCTGAAGAGAGATAACGAATGACACAATACACTCCCAAATTTCAGGAAGAATACAGCGCCAAATTACCGGCGCTGACGTTGTTGACCAACCTCGGGTGGTCGTTCCTCTCTCCTGAACTCGCGTTAGCTGCCCGTGGTGGCAAGGCCGATGAAGTGGTTTTACGCCAGGTGCTACGCAGCGAATTGAAGAAGCGCTCGTTTAACTTTGCTGGGAAGAGCTACCCGCTGTCTGAAAAGGCTATCGACAACCTGATTGCCGAGGTATGTAGCCCTGCACTTAACGAAGGCTTGTTAACCGCCAATGAGCGCCTGTACAACCATTTGCTGTATGGCATCTCGGTGACCGAGTTTGTCGATGGTAAAAAGGCTAGCCCAACGGTTGCGCTAATTGACTGGCAAAACCCAGCCAATAACAGCTTTGTATTCACCGAAGAGTTTACCGTTACCCGCTCTGGCGGCGTAGAAAGCCGCAGACCGGATATTGTCTGCTTTGTGAACGGTATTCCTCTGGTTGTGATTGAGGCCAAGCGCCCAGATGGCAATGCGAAAAAAGGCCCCACCATTGACGAAGGCATTTCGCAAAGCTTACGTAACCAACGCCATGATGACGTTCCGTTATTGTTCGCCTATAGCCAAATGTTGTTATCCATAAACGGCAACGAAGGTCGCTACGGTACCTGTGGCACACCCGCTAAGTTTTGGGCCGCCTGGCGTGAAGAAGACATCTCCGATGCCGAGATGTACGCCATCAAAAACAAAACGCTCAAAGACGAACAGCTGGCAGGCCTATTCAGCCACCGTCCGGCAAAAGACCTGGATTGGTACCAGAGCCTGACCGCTGCTGGGGAGCTTGCTGTTACTGGTCAAGACCAATTACTGATCAGCTTATTAAGCCCGGCCCGGTTGCTGGAGATGACCCGTTACTTCACCTTGTTCGATAAAAAGGCTGGCAAAATCGTTGCCCGTTATCAGCAGGTATTTGGTATTAAGCGCCTGATTGAACGTATCAATACCCGAAGTAGCACTGGTGGCCGTGAAGGCGGTGTGATTTGGCACACCACGGGTTCGGGTAAGTCATTCACTATGGTGTTTTTAAGTAAGGCTCTGATTCTGCACGAGAGCCTGAAGCAATGCCGTATTGTGGTAGTGACTGACCGGGTAGATTTGGAAACCCAGCTCAGCAAAACCTTCGCCTCGGGCGGCGAGCTGGCCGGAAAAAAAGACAAAGAAGCAGCAATGGCGACCTCTGGTAAACGCCTGGCTGAACAGATTGGTAAAGGCACAGAGCGGATCATCTTCTCACTGATCCAGAAGTTTAATACCGCTACCAAAATGCCAGAGTGTGTGAACAACAGCTCTGACATCATTGTGCTGATTGACGAAGGCCATCGCAGCCAAGGCGGTGAAAACCATATCCGCATGAAGCAAGCGCTGCCCAATGCTGCATTTGTCGCCTTCACCGGCACACCACTGTTAAAAGACGACAAGACCACCAATAAGTTTGGCCCCATTGTGCATGCTTACACCATGCAACGCGCGGTGGAAGACCAGACGGTAACGCCGCTTCTGTATGAAGAGCGTATTCCCGACCTGGATGTGAATGAACGTGCCATCGACAGTTGGTTTGAGCGCATTACCGAAGGGCTTTCAGACGAGCAAAAGGCCGACCTAAAGCGCAAGTTTGCCAAAAAAGGCCAAGTATACGGTGCCGATGATCGTATTCGTTTGATTGCCCTGGATATTGCTAACCATTTCGTAAAGAACATCGACGAAGGTTTGAAAGGCCAGTTAGCCTGCGACAGTAAGGCCTCTGCGATCAAGTACAAAAAGTATCTCGACGAAGCTGGCTTGTTTGAATCTGCCGTGGTGATGAGCCCGCCCGATAGCCGTGAAGGTAATACGGCTGTTGATGAAGCCACCACACCCGAAGTGACCCAGTGGTGGAAAGACAACGTGGGCAGCCAGGATGAACAGGCTTACACCAAACACCTTATCGAGCGCTTCGATAGAGATGATTCACTGAAGATACTCATCGTGGTTGATAAGCTGCTCACCGGCTTTGATGAACCGAAAAACGCTGTGCTGTATATCGACAAACCCCTGAAAGAGCACAACCTGATCCAGGCGATTGCACGGGTAAACCGCCTGCACCCGAAAAAGAAATTTGGTCTGCTCATCGACTATCGCGGCATTCTGGCGGAACTTGATACCACCATCCAAAAATACCAGGATCTGGCCTCCCGTACTCAGGGTGGTTACGACATCAATGATATTGCTGGCCTCTACAACCAGATGAGTACCGAGTACAAGCGCCTGCCACAGCTTTATAAGCAGCTATGGGCCATATTCGATGGCGTGAAGAATAAGAACGACATCGAGCAATTGCGCCAGGTACTGGTACCAAAGATTGAAGAGCGTGGCGGAGATCCGTCAGCGGGTATTGCTGGAGAGCTGGTTGACGTGCATATAAAGGTGCGTGAAGACTTCTACGAAGCCCTGACGGCCTTCGCCAGCTGCTTGAAGGTAGCGCTGCAATCCGCCACTTTCTTTGAAGACAAGAGCTTTAGTGATCAGGATCGTCGTCACTACAAAGAAACCGTGAAGCAATTCTCCAGCCTGCGTCAATTGGTGCAACAAGATGCGGGCGAAAGGATTGATTACGACGAATACGCCGAACAAGTGAAAAAGCTGCTGGATAAGCATGTGGTGGGTGTCGAGGTTAAAGAACCCGGTGGCGTGTATGAAGTGGGCAAGATGGGACAAAAGCAACAGCCGGAAGACTGGAGCGAAGATAAAACCCGCAACGAAACCGACATCATCAAAACCCGCGTAACCCGAATGATTGAACAAGAGCTGCGGGATGACCCTTACGCTCAGGAAGCGTTTTCCAAGCTGCTGCGCCAAGCTATTGAAGAGGCCGAAAAGCTATTCGACCACCCACTGAAACAGTACATGTTGTTCCGTGAATTTGAAGAGCAAGTTCAAGACAGGCGCTTAAACGACATACCTGATGCATTTGCCGGTAATCGCCATGCTCAGGCTTACTTTGGCGTCTTCAAGAAAGTTCTTCCTGAAGCTTTGGCTGTGTTGGACCAGCAAGTTCAGGATAAGTGGGTCAAAGTCGCCTTTGAAATTGACCAGGCTGTAGAAACCTCCGTTGCAGAGAACTCCATCAACCCACAAAACATTGAATCCGATATTCGTAAAAAGCTACTGCCGCGAATGTTCCAGGAATGCAAAGCCATTGGGGGCGGAATGGATCAGGCCAAGAAGATTGTTGAGATGATTGTTCAAATCACTCGGGTCGGGTTGAACGGTGCTTGAACGGATATAACCAGATGAATGTGCCGATTAAACCTCAAAGTCAGATCATGAGCTTTTGCTACGGCGACGAGCAGATTACGTTTGAGCGAGTTAAGCGCCCGCAAGCAACAGGTAAGGTATTAATCAAGGTACATCCCGATTGTCGAGTAATCGCATCGGCTCCTGAGGGAGCTGAAAACGAAGCCGTGTTATCTGCTGTTAAAAAGCGTGGGCGTTGGATATACGAACAGCTTCGAGATTTCCGCAAACAGCTTGAATTCACCACACCTCGGCAATACATCAGTGGTGAGAGCCATTACTACCTAGGGAAGCAGTACCTGCTGAAAGTGATTGAAGCGCCTGAGCAGGTTCAAGGCGTGAAACTGCTACGTGGCAAACTGGAAGTATCAGTACGAGCGAAGTCCACCGACAAGGTGAAAGAGCTACTGACTGACTGGTACAAAGCGCGGGCCAAGGAAACCTTTTCTAAGCGCCTCGATGCCATGCTAGAACAGGCCCTTTGGGTGGATGAACGCCCTCCACTACGTATTCGGACGATGCAAACCCAATGGGGCAGCTGCTCACCTAATGGCCGAATAACCCTGAACCCTCACCTAGTTAAAGCGCCGCGTGAATGCATAGATTATGTGATTCTGCATGAGCTTTGCCACATTGCGGAGCATAACCACAGCGAGCGGTTCTACCGGCTAATGGGCCAGGTAATGCCGAAGTGGCAAAAAACAAAAGAACGTTTGGATGGGATGGCTTCTGTTATCGCAAATTGATTAATGAAGACGGTTCTACAAAGTACAACTGGGACGCCGAAATAGATATCGAACAAACTTGGGAGAAAATCTCTATAACATTGCCGCACATTGCCTTTCGTCAAAGGAGCGTGCCTCCCTAGCCGGGAAGATGACTCTGGCCCGCTGAGTTTCTATCCAGCCGCTCACGGCTTCCCCTCCAGGACGTCGCGAATCAGCCGTTCCATATGTTGGTAATCGCCGTCCCGTCCTGCTTGAATGGATTTGAAATAAAAATCTTTGTGCTTGTCCCACAAGCTGTAATCCAGTGGTTGGGCACCAGCTGTTCATCGTCCATCGCGGGTAGCTCGGCAAAGCGCGCAAGGTACTTCGTGTCGAACTCCTCGGCCAATCGGGGAATCTGTATCGGCGAGGCAAACCGGATGTTCGGTTTGGACATGTCAACGGTACGCGTCTGTCCTGCCCAGCTATAAACATTGCCTAGCCAGGTGCTATGCCATTGACAGACTGCTCGGAAATCGAGCGCGTCTGGAAAATTATCAAAAACCAGGACATAGAGATCGGCAAGCAAGTCCGTTTCGAGGATGTTCATTTCCTGCGGGTCAGTAATACCCGGGATATTACGTAGCACCTTGTCATCCGAGCCTGACTGGTACTCACCTTCGCTGCTGGTAACGTTGTAGCGCCCCATGCTCAGTGCCTCATTTGTTGTTTGGCGTGTTCATAGCTCGTAGCCCAGCCCGCTAAGATTGCGCTTGACCTCCTACCCCAACCGCGCACTCTCCGCAAACTGCTCCCTTAACTGCTCAGTCAGCCGGGCCATCTTTTCGATAAAGGGTTCGCCGTCGTCTTCCTGTTCTGCGGCACTTATATAGCGCCCCGGCGTTAGTACAAAGCCGTGCTTTTTGATTTCGTCCAACGTGGCGGATTTGCAGAAGCCGGGAATGTCTTTATAACCCTCTGGATTCCCGCCTTCGCACACTGCTGTCCGGAATAAATTAGGAGGAGTAGCTGAAAGGGTTGCAGGCCAAGGCTTTGGAGATAAACTCCGAGTTGACGACTCAAAAAGCACGAGGCCTGCAACATGTATAGAAATACCCGATTTGCCGAAGTAATGAAAGCCCTGCCGCGAGGTCAATTCGAAAAATTGGTCGACCAGTACGGCGCGGACAAACACAGCAAGGGTTTCCGCTGCCATGATCAGTTGATGGCCATGGTGTTTGGCCAACTCACCGGCAGTCGCAGTTTGCGCGAGCTAGAGCTCGCCTTTAATAGCCACCGCACCAGCCACTACCACTTGGGGACACGGCCAGTGAAACGCTCGACCCTGGCCGAAGCGAATGCCAAGAGAGATTCGCGCTTATACGAAGCTTTGTGTGGTCTATTGCTCAAGCAGGTACACCGAAAAGCACGCCGCGAGATCACGAACATGCTGTATTTGCTGGACTCAACTCCCATCCCGCTCAAGGGCCTCGGCTATGACGACTGGGCGGCCCAGCAACGTACCCACCGGACCCAAGGCCTGGAAGTGCACATGCTTTACAGCCCAGAACAGACTGCGCCGGTGTACAGCCAAATCACGTCGGCGAACGTCAACGACATCGAAGATGCCCGGCGCATGGACTTAGAGTCCGGTGCTACCTACGTCTTCGACAAGGGCTACTGTGACTACAACTGGTGGCACGAAATCAACCAGACCGGTGCAATGTTCGTTACCCGGTTCAAAAGAAATGCCGCCCTCAAAGTCCTTAACGTAAACAAATCCATCGACGCAAAAGAGGCGCCTATTCTGACTGATGAGTGCGTCCTGCTCACTAACCGACACCCGGGCGGAAAGCGCCGCAACCAGTATGACGTAGCACTGCGGCGCGTCACCGTGGCTCGGGAAGGAAAGACTCCACTAGTGCTGGCGACCAACGATTTTAAGCGCTCGGCGGCCGAGATCGCTGAGCTGTACAAAGCCCGCTGGCAGATTGAGCTGTTCTTTAAATGGTTGAAGCAGAACTTAAAGATAAAGCGCTTCTTCGGGCGCAGCGAAACGGCGGTGAAAACCCAAATATACATCGCCCTAATCACTTATCTGCTGGTCTGGTTTTACCACGCTCGAGCAGGTGTAACGGACACGCTGCGAGAGTGTGTTGTTCTGCTAGGCGCCACGCTTTTCCAGCGCCCAGAGACCGATTACAGCGTCTGGAAGAGGCGACAACAGAGGCGAACTGAGTTCCTGAAAAAACAGGGGTGCCTGTTGTGACGAATTTATTCCGGACAGCAGTGCGCGAAGGCGGGGATCCAGGTTTTAATTTGCGGCGTGCCTAACCCTATGGATTCCCGCCTGCGCGGGAATGACGAGGGTGTAGCGGGAATGACGAGGTGTCGCGGGAAGCACGAGAGAAACGGGAAGGACGAGGGTATAGTGCGGTATGTTTATGCTGGAAGAACGCTGCTTTTTCGTCATCCCCGCGTAGGCGGGGATCCAGTGTGGAACGATGTAGTCAGCGGCCGTTACCAGTGGTCATCCCCGCGCAGGC
>Ga0209487_1002987_pt1 | contig 13496 bp, 13 predicted proteins | sample Poulit2012_FD_187524 | JGI IMG/M metagenome (GOLD analysis project Ga0209487, IMG submission 187524) | Agricultural soil microbial communities from Georgia to study Nitrogen management - Poultry litter 2012 (SPAdes) (version 2) | ecosystem: Environmental > Terrestrial > Soil > Agricultural land... | reverse complement strand
CGGTTTCGATGTAGAGCACATGAAAAAAGCAATAGAATTTAACGAAAAGAATCAAGGTGAGAAAATCCGCGGTGGAAGTACTATTTCTCAGCAAGTCGCCAAAAATGTTTTTTTATGGCAAAAAAGATCTTGGCTAAGAAAAGGTTTGGAGGCTTATTTCACTTTTATGATCGAATGGATTTGGGGAAAGGAGAGAATTTTGGAAGTTTATTTGAACGAAGCTGAAATGGGCATTGGGACTTTTGGAATTGAAGCTGCTTCTCAGAGATATTTCAATAAATCAGCTAAAAATTTGACTAAAAATGAAGCTGCAAGAATAGCTGTAAATCTTCCCAATCCTAAAAAATACAGAGTAAATCCACCCAGCCCTTATGTTTCAAAACGAGCAAAATGGGTAGAGAGACAAATGAGAAATTTAGAATCAGATTCAGCCATCAAAGCATTGTTGGATTAATTTCTTAGAAATTTCCACCTTGAATATCCACTTGAATTTTTAGAAGAGCACCATCAGAAGGCGAGCTTTCTTCTGTGGATTTTTTTACAATAAACTCTTGCAATTCCTGAGCACTTGCATCTTCACCCAATTCCACAGCACATTCTCTGATGAAATTTTGAGTAGCATTTTTTGCAGAATAGATAATTTTCCAAGTTTCAGGACTCACGTAAATTTGTTGACTTAGATTATGTTCCCATTCGCTTTGAATGGCTTGGATCAATAAAACCTCATAGTTTTTTGCAGTTGATTGAGCTGAAATTCTTCTGATCAAAGCCGTTGGTTTGATTCTTTCCAAAAACAAAGCCATGCGTTCATATGCGCTCAATCGCTGAGGCGTGATATGATCTGTACTTATCTTTTGAATTTCTATTTGTCTACGAAGGTTTTCGTTGTTCAAGAATTTTTCGATGAGTACATAAGCAATTACTGCAACTAAAATTCCAGGCAAAATTGATATTAAAACAATCAAAGCTGTATTGGTATCCATTTTTATAATTTAATTCAGACAAATATAGAAATCATTTCTAATTACATCCAATGTAAAATCTATTTTTGTGAGTACTCATTCATTCCTCTAAAGACTTATAAAATTTAGTCTTAACGATTTTAAAGTTCTCTTAAAATTCCTTAATTTCGCAATAAAAATTCCCTATGTTAAATAATTTGAGCCCTAAAGAGCTAGTACTTGAAAAAATTAAAGAAAAAGGTGGATGGGTAAACACTCATGCACATTTGGATAGAGCTTATTCGTTGACCGAAGAAACCTTCTCATTTACAAATTCATATTTAAAAGAAAAATGGCATTTAGTGGATGATATGAAAAGAAATTCAACCGTAGATGATATCTATGCGAGAATGGAACGTGCCATAAACCATTTTTTAGAGCAAGGAGCACAAGCGGTTGGAACTTTTATCGATGTGGATGAGGTGATCGAAGATAGAAGTATTTTAGCTGCACAGCGTTTGAAAGAAAACTACGGAAAAGATATAGAAATTCGTTTTGCAAATCAAGTGTTGAAAGGTGTAATCGATCCGAAAGCACGCGAATGGTTCGATATGTCTGTTCAATTTGTTGATATCATCGGAGGTTTACCTGCAAAAGATTTTGGAAGAGAAGAAGAGCATTTGGATATTTTATTGAGCACTGCCAAAGAACATGGGAAATTAGTTCACGTACACGTGGATCAATTCAATACGGATGAAGAAAAGGAAACTGAACAGTTGGCAAGAAAAACTATTGAACATGGGATGCAAGGAAAAGTAACTGCTGTTCACTCGATCTCAGTTGCAGCTCATCCAAAAAAATATAGAATGGAATTGTATGATTTGATCAAAGAAGCCGATATGCATGTGATTTCATGTCCAACGGCTTGGATCGATCACAACAGAACTGAAAGATTGGCACCGAGTCATAATTCAGTAACACCAGTAGATGAAATGATTCCAGCGGGAATTACAGTTGCATTTGGAACGGATAATATCAACGATATTTACAAACCTTTCTCAGATGGAGATTTATGGACTGAGCTTAGAGTGATGCTTGAAGCTTGTCACTTTTATGATGTTGAACAATTAGCGAATATTGCTACTGTTAACGGATTGAAAGTTCTTGGTATAGAGAAGTAAAATAACTAAATTTACGATAACTTTAATCAATAGAGGCAGGTGTTCTATCTGTCTCTATTTGATTTTAAATATAAGAGGATATGATTTTAAATGTAAAAAATGAAACTTCTAAATTAGAAGCTGTGGTTTTAGGAATTCCAGAATCTATGGGACCAGTTCCTAAACTCGAAGAAACTTATGATGCTAAATCATATGAAACAGTTAAAAACAATGATTATCCTACCGAAGAGCAAATTACATACGAGATGAACGCATTTGAACAAGTGCTTCTGAAGCATGGAGTTCAAGTGTTTAGACCTTGGGTAATTGAGAATTGTAATCAAGTGTTTGCACGTGATGTGGGTATGGCGATTGACGATAAATTTGTTATTGCCAATATTATCCCAGACCGTGCCGATGAACAAGAAGCGTACGAACGTATCATAAATTCAATTGCAAAAGACAAAGTCATAAAAGTTCCTGAAAATGTTCATGTCGAAGGTGGAGATGTGATTTTATGGAATGAATTTATGTTTGTAGGCTGTTATAAACAAGCTGACTATAAACAATACAAAACAGCGAGAACAAATTTTGAAGCCGTTCAATTCTTTAAAGAACTTTTTCCAAATAAATGGGTGATCGATATGGAATTGAAAAAAGACGATTTCGATCCATACAACGGAATTCTTCATTTGGATTGCACCTTTCAACCGGTAGGTCATAACAAAGCCATTATTTATAAAGATGGTTTTCAAAATAAAATGCATTATGATGTGTTGATTTCACTTTTTGGTAAAGACAATGTATTTGAAGTGACCAAAGAAGAAATGTATTGGATGTGTCCAAATGTTTTTTCAATTTCACCAGAAGTTGTTGTTTCTGAAAAAAACTTTACTCGACTCAACAATCATATGCGTGATGTTTGGGGAATGACCGTTGAAGAAGTTCCTTACAGAAATGTCTCTAAAATGGGCGGACTTTTGAGATGCTCAACCATGCCGCTGATTAGAGAATAAAATTTAAATTAAAACGTTTAATAATAGATTAAAGATTCAATTATGAAACAATATTCAGACACTATACTCATGATTGAACCGGTAGATTTCCGATTCAATTCTCAAACTGCAGTCAATAATTATTTCCAAACAAAACCTGAAGATGATAGCGCTGCTCAAGAAAAAGCTTTGAAAGAATTCAGAGGAATGGTCGCTAAATTGCGCGAACATGGCGTAAATGTAATTGTTCTGCAAGATACTTTAAAACCTCATACACCTGATTCGATTTTCCCAAATAACTGGATTTCTTTTCATGAAAATAAAATGATCGCTCTCTATCCGATGTTTGCAAAGAATAGAAGAGTTGAACGTAGAGAAGATGATGTACTCGCTTTGTTGGAAGAAAAAGGTTTTGAAGCAGAGGAAATTATGGATTATTCTTCAGCCGAAGAAGACAATGTGTTTTTGGAAGGAACTGGAAGTATAATTTTGGATCGAGTGAACAAAATCGCTTATGCTTGTGTTTCGCCGAGAACCGATGAAGAATTGTTTTACGAATTTTGTGAAGATTTCGAATACGAACCTGTGTTATTTGAAGCGAATCACACCGTTGACAATGAAAGAAAACAAATCTATCACACCAATGTTATGATGTGCGTGGGCGACGAATATGCAGTCATTGCTTTGAGCACTATCGATGATAAAACTGAGAAAGAATTCGTGATCAATAAGTTGACGAGTTCAGGCAAGGAAATTATCGATATTACCGAAGAACAAATGCATCAATTTGCGGGCAATATGTTACAAGTGGGAGGAATTGGAAATTCTAAATATTTGGTAATGTCAGAAAATGCATACAATTCTTTGACGCAAGAACAAATCGATCAAATCGAAAAATTCAACCCAATCATCAAAGTGGATATCAATACGATAGAAACTTTGGGTGGAGGAAGTGCACGCTGCATGATGGCAGAAGTGTTTTTACCGAAAGCTTAAATAATTCATTATACTTAAAAAACAAAACCTTTGATATTTTCGAATATCAAAGGTTTTTGTCATTTAAAACCTCATTTTTAGAAATAATTCTAAACTTATTTGTTAAGAAAATCTTTCAATTTCTCAGTAAAATAAAACAATACCGACATCACCAACATCATCACAATTCCACTACCTATACCGATCAATAGAGAAGTCGATAAAGAAAAACCTTGGTAAATACACGAAATACTTACCCATCCCATCATCGATAAAAAAGCACAAATATTTTTAAAAGAAAAAAACCTTGAAAATATCTTTTCTCGTTTTCTCCTTGGATTTTCTACTATAACTGTCGTCAATAATTGTAGCAAAAACAATATTGTAGCGATGATCGAAACTGACCAAAGAATTTTTTCGTACCAAGATAATGTTTCAAGCCAATCTAGCATTTTACTTTTTTCAATTCTTAATATTGGCTTAATTGATTGAAAATTAAGCCTTTAGCTATTCAGGTCAGTTGGTCCCATTTTATCTAACGCAAAATGTGGTTGCTAAATTATAAAAATCTTTAAACATTTTAACATTTCAATAATATTTACTTAACAAATAAGCCGATTTTATCACAATTTTATAACTATTAATGAATTTATCTTTCCCTATTTTTGCAACTATGTTATTGAGATTGTCTTTTTTCCTGTTATTCGCTTTGATTATTGAATTATATACTTATCAAGCGATTAAAACTACTTTTGAAAACAAATGGATCATAAGAATTTATACGATTTTCAGTTTACTGACAGTTTTATTTCTTGTGATTTCATTCAGTCGATTTGACCGAACAGTAGGGCAGAATCCATCGACCTTAATGACAATCGGCCTATTATTGTTGGTGTATGTTCCAAAATTACTCATCGGAGTTTTTATGTTGTTCGAAGATGTTTTCCGAGTAGTATTTGGTTTGATTAATTATTTCACAGATTCAGCTGAATCGAATTCATTTTTGCCCAGTCGAAGGAAATTCATAAGTCAAATGGCTTTGGTTGTTGCGTTTATTCCTTTTTCTGGATTGATATATGGAATTTTCAAAGGAAGGTATAATTACAAAGTGATCAAAACACCAATTTATTTTGATGATTTGCCGGACGAATTCGACGGATTTAAAATTCTACAAATTTCCGATTTACATTGTGGAAGTTTCGACAACAAAGAGAAAATCCAATATGGAGTGGATTTGATCAATCAACAAGATTTTGATATATTGGTTTTCACCGGAGATTTGGTCAATACGCATGCAGAAGAAATGGACGAATGGTACGATGTATTTTCAAAAATTAAACAAGGAAAATTCGGAAATTACTCGATTTTAGGAAATCATGATTATGGTGAATACATCAAATGGCCATCTTATAAAGACAAACAAAGGAATTTTGAAGGAATTAAAAGCATCCACCCAAAAATAGGTTGGGATTTATTGTTAAATGAACATCGAATTATAAAAAAGGGGAATTCAGAAATTGCACTAATTGGAGTAGAAAACTGGGGCGCTAAATTTCAACAAAAAGCAGACTTAGCAAAAGCCATTCGCGGCGTTGATAAAAATGCATTCAAAGTCGTTTTGACACATGATCCATCGCATTGGGATTTGGTGCTTCAAAACGATCCGTTCAACTATCACCTCACGCTTTGTGGTCACACGCATGGGATGCAATTCGGGATTGAAATTCCAGGTTGGATCAAATGGAGTCCAGTGCAATATGTTTACAAACATTGGGCAGGTCTTTATGAAAAAGGAAAACGTTATATTTACGTCAATCGCGGATTTGGCTATCACGCTTATCCAGGAAGAGTTGGAATTTGGCCGGAAATAACTATACTCGAGCTAAAAAAGAAACAAATTTCGTAAATTTGAGCGATGATTTCACTAACAGAAGAAAATTACTTAAAAGCTATGTTCAATCTTTCACAAGTAACAGGTGAAGTTTTTGTGAATGATTTGAGCAAAGAATTAGATATAAAAATGCCAAGCGTAACCAGCATGGTCAAACGTTTGGCTTCTAAGGATTTAGTCAATTATCAATCCTATAAGCCGTTAACACTGACCGAAAAAGGAGAAAAGTTGGCGTTGTCCATCATCCGAAAACATCGATTGACAGAAATGTTTTTGGTCGAAAAAATGGGATTTGGTTGGGAAGAAGTACATGAAGTTGCCGAACAAATCGAACATATACATTCGCCAAAATTCTTCGCTAAGATGGACGAAATGCTCGGTTATCCAACCGTCGATCCACATGGTTCGCCCATTCCAGATTCGCATGGAAATATTCATCAAAAAACGTATCAAAATTTAGCCAACTTCAATAAAGGCGATAAAGTTAAATTTGTTGCAGTAACTAATTCCAGCGATGATTTTTTGAAATTTTTAAATTCAAAGGAAATCAATTTAGGTTTGGTTTTAGAAATTTTGGACAAAGAAGACTATGATCATTCGATGACGATTTCTTTCAACGATAAAACCATAGTTTTAAGCCAAAAAGTAACCCAAAAAATTTTAGTAGAAAAACAATAAAATGCCATTAGAAGAAACGATTTGTGCTACAGCAACCGCTCAAGGTGTTGGCGCTTTGGGAATCATCAGAGTGTCCGGAAAAAATGCTTTTTCGATTGTAAACCAAGTTTTTAAAGGTAAAGATTTGACCAAGGTCGATTCTCACACGGTCAATTATGGATTTATTGTCAAAGGTCAAGAAATTATCGATGAGGTGATGGTTTCAGTGTTTCACGCACCCAAAACTTTTACCGCTGAAAATTTGGTCGAAATTTCTTGTCATGGTTCGCCTTATATTCAACAACAAATCATCGATTTATTGATTCAAAAAGGAGCGCGTTTGGCACAAGCCGGTGAATTTACCCAAAGAGCATTTCTGAATGGAAGAATCGATTTAACACAAGCCGAAGCAGTAGCAGATCTAATTGCAGCAGAAAATAAAGCTTCTCATCAAATCGCATTGAATCAAATGCGAGGTGGAATTTCTACTGAACTGAATCAACTAAGAGAAGAATTGATCAACTTTACAGCTTTGATCGAATTGGAATTGGACTTTTCGGATGAAGATGTAGAATTTGCTGACCGTAAAGAACTCGATGAATTGGTTCAGAAAATTAAACAACAAATCAACCAATTGATTTCTACTTTTGAATATGGAAATGCAGTAAAAAATGGTGTTCCAGTTGCGATTATCGGAAAACCCAATGCTGGAAAATCTACTTTATTGAATTATCTTTTGAACGAAGAACGAGCGATTGTAAGTGATATTGCCGGAACTACGCGCGACACCATAGAAGAAACCATCAACATTCAGGGCATTACTTTTCGATTGATCGATACTGCAGGAATACGAGAAACTACGGATACCATCGAAGCCATAGGAGTAGAAAAAGCCAAAGAAAAAGTTGCTCAAGCCAAAATTGTCATTCATTTGTACGAAGATGACACCGAGATTCTGGATGAATTGTCCGATATGTTGGAAGACAAAACAGTTTTCAATTTGATGAGTAAATTGGATAAATATCCAGAAATGAGGCAAACGGACAACGCTGATTTATCGCAAAACATCAAAGACTATCATCATTTTGGAATATCAGTCAAGGAAAAAATCAATTTGGATCGATTGAAATCAGAATTGGTTGAAGTCGTAAAATCAGGCGTGGACGAAAACGCAGTGATCATTACCAACAGCCGTCACAAAGAAGCTTTGATGCGTGCTTTACAAGCCATAGAAGATGTCGAGAACGGAATGAAAATCGGCTTAACTGGCGATTTATTGGCCTTTCATCTCAGGGACACCCTTCGACACATTGGCTCCATCACCGGTCAAATCGATGTCGATAAAGACATACTCGGAACTATTTTCGGGAAGTTCTGTATCGGGAAGTAACTTAGCTTCTCTTTGTTGTTAACTATCTGTTTTTGTTGCACTTAATAGTGATTTGTTTGTTGTTATTTGTTGCCAAATTGCCTTTGTTTGCTTATATTTGTTGGTGAGTTGTTGCCCTTGGCTTGCATTTGTTGCCAAAGAATTAAACGACTCATAAGAGTAGTAAGCCAATAAATAACCTCTAAACTAACAAATTATGAAAGTAACATTAAGGCAGCGCAAAAAAGGAAATACAATATCTCTTTATTTAGATTATTATGAAAAAGGAAAAAGAGAGTATGAGTATCTCGGCTTGTATTTGGTACCTAAACCCAAGATAGGAACACTTACAAAATCTCAAAAAGAAGAGAATAAAAAAATCTTAGAATTAGCGGAAAGAATACGAGCAAAACGCTTGTTAGAAGTCCAAAACAATATATATGGATTTAGAGACAAAGAAAAGCTTCGTGCAGATTTTATGGATTATTTTGAAGCCTTATGTGAAAAGAAATTAGCGAGTTTAGGGAACTACGGTAATTGGAAGAGTACTTATGGGCATTTAATAGCATATTGTCCTAATGGTGTTACATTTGAGAAACTCAACAAAGAATGGGTTCAAGGATTTAGAGATTATTTAGACCAAGAAGCTGTAACGAAAACTGGGCAGAAGCTTTCACTAAATACAAAATATTCATACTTCAATAAGCTTCGAGCAGCTTTCAAACAAGCAATTAAAGATGGTATTATAACATTTAATCCGATGGATCAAGTTGAACCATTTCCCCAAGATGAACCTAAACGAGAGTTCTTAACCCTCGAAGAATTAAAAACACTTTCCCAAGCTCATTGTAAAAACGATTCATTAAGACGTATGTTTTTATTCTCTTGTCTCACCGGTTTAAGATGGTCAGATATTTCAAAGCTGCAATGGTGTGAAGTTGAATATTCTGAAAAATTAGGAAACTTTCTTAGATTTAGACAAGCAAAAACAAATGGAGTGGAAACACAGCCTATTTCAGAAGAAGCAAGAAAGTTACTCGGGGAACGTGGAAAAGAGGATGAAAGAGTTTTTCCAAATTTCAAATATGGAAACTGGAATAAAACATTGTTAAAGGACTGGTTATGGGAAGCAGGGATAAAAAAGAAGATAACCTTTCATTGTGCCCGACATACTTATGCTACCCTACAACTTACATTAGGAACAGATATATATACAGTTTCAAAATTGCTTGGACATAGAAATTTACAAACAACTGAAATCTATGCCAAGGTGATAAATGAAAAGAAAGTAGAAGCTGCAAATAAAATTAACATAGGATTATGACAGGGGAAGTAGATATTTTAAACGATATACTGCACCAGGACTTGGGACCTTGGCTAGAGCATAATCAAAATGATGAGGTCTTTGCTTCAAAGTTTCGTGGTTTGAGGGAATACACCTCCGAACATTCTTTACAGTTTAAAATTGACATTACACGGCCATTCGATAACAAAACAAAATACTATTCACGACTTATCTTGAATGCCGTTAAATCCGAGTTCGATAGAATCTACAGAACCATTGATGAGGATCGTAATGAAAATCTCATACTCTACCACCTAAATAACATTCTCAACAAGCGGTTAAAAACTCATTTAAGAGACATTGGAAATCTCATAAAGCAAAAAGATTACGAACTCGCATACATCGACACTAAAAATACATCCTATCAAATAGACCCACAACACAAAGCAGACACCTATATAATACAGTATCTCAAGCTCGCTCTAATGCAGCTGTATTTAGAAGTTCAAGAAGCTTTCAAAGATTGGGTGTATGATGAATTCATCGTTGAAGATTTCTATACACAACTTTTAAATGAACCCATTCCCGAAAAACTACCTATAAGCAAAATTCAAATTCTACAAATAGAACCGGAACCCGTCCAAAAAACAAAAACTAAAAAAACGGAAACCTCTATTCAGTTCAATTCTTTCTTTTATAAACAATACAACACCAACCCGGATAAAATAAACGATTTGTGGGATAGCCTAAAGCTGAACAATTTCATTTGTCCGGACACGCCATTACCAACATTCAAAAAGATTTTTTCCGGTACAGAAATCAATACTCCAGTAAAGTGGACTGGAAATATCAGTGAACTTTATTACTTCGTAAAAAGCATTCACAATGACTTCAAGCTTGTCGAAGATATGAAACAAAAACAATGGCAAGTAACCTGCATTTGCTTTGTAGATAAAAATGGAGAACCGTTTGAACGTTCAAAATTCAGATCATTAAAACGCCCAAATCTAACAGGTGATAAAATAGATAAAGCCGTAAATCTATTGAAATAGGTTACTCTGCACTTTACACCTCCTATTCTTTTTAAGTTTTTCTTTACCCTTTATTTCTGTCAAACAACTGTATTTGCTTTTGTTTGACCACTCTGCACTCTGCACTCTACACTGCACCTTGTATAACCGGCCCCTAACCACTTGTTTCTCAGTCTAATTTAGCCTTGTATTCGGTAGTCGAATATGACTTTTGGCCAAAAGTCTTTTTTAAATTTTTAAATCATTTATAAAATGCAAGAAATTTTAAGAAGGCTTGAAATTATAGAAAAGCACGTATTAGATCAGAACATTATTTTAAAAAATGTTCTCAGCTTCAACGAAGCTTCCCATTATTTAGAACTTTCCCAGTCACATTTATACAAATTGACTAGTACTGGAAACATTCCTCATTACAAACCCAACGGTAAGAAAATATACTTTAACCGTGAGGAATTGGATCAATGGTTATTGCGAAACCGCAATACCACACAGGAGGAAATCGACAAGCAAGCAGCTGATTATCTAATCAAAAAAGGGAGGATTAAGCTATGACTGAAATAATCGATTTACTCGTGGCACTCTCTCAGGAAGTTAGAGACCTAAAAACACGTATTGAATTGCTAAATGCAACACGAGTTGAAAATCTGAAAAATACGTGGATAGACAATCAGGATGTTATGCAGATGCTGCACATTAGTCCACGCACCTTGCAAACATTACGAGCCAACGGCACAATTCCTTACAGTAAAATAAGAGGAAAGTTTTACTACAAGGTGTCTGACATTGAAAAGCTGTTACAGGCAAATTATTACAACCCAAATTTCAAATGCGATGGAAATAAATAAAGAAGCAATTCTAAATAAAACGCATTATGGGCTGAATATTTATGCCTACGTCCTACGACAGTATTATCCCGAAATAGTCCTTTCCCTAAAGGGAAGGGACTGCGGGATAACCCGTAACCCCTTCAATGGTGGAAAAACAACATTACAAATTAATATTGTTGATAATGTTGCCCGGCACTACGATACGGAATTGACCGATTTTAAAGGCGATATTTTCGATTTCGCTTCCTATCATTTTAAAACTCTGAAAGAACAGGATTTATTGATAAAACTCAATGAAGAATTGCATTTGCGTATTGGTCAGAAAAACGGTTTTTACAATCAGGAAGAAGTGGTATTTACGGAACCCGAACCCGAAATTATAAAGCCAAAACCACCAGTATTCAGCTATTACAAAAAGCCTGTTACCAATGTAACACCTACAAAAGAGATAAACTTGATAGAGGTTTACAACCTCATCCAAGGCAATGAATTTGCTACGTGTACAAGTACACTTCGCAACATTCAAGATGTAAAGGAAGCCCGAAAATATAAGGCGTTCAATTTCGATTATGTCACATTTTCGGGAATCTTTTCTAAAAGAAACGAAGCCAATCTTCAAAATCATTCGGGGCTACTTACAATTGATTTTGACAAAATTAAAAACATTGAAAATTTGAAGGAAACTTTGCTTAATGATCAATATTTCGATACAGAGCTTATGTTTACATCACCTTCCGGTGATGGACTGAAATGGGTTATTCCAATTGAATTAACCCAAGTAAAACATCAAGATTACTTTAGGGCAGTAGCCAACTATATCCAATATACATACAGTATAGAAATAGATGGTTCGGGAAAAGACATTTCAAGAGCCTGTTTTTTGCCACATGATCCCAATGTATTTATCAATCCTAAATATTTATAGAAAATGGCCAAGAAAGTATTTAATCCGTTGGAGTGGATGGAAAGACCAACCCAACAACAGCAACATACAGAACAAAACCACCAATCAGTTACAGATAACAATTCAGAAGTTGAAAAAGTCATTCAGAATATAGAAGCTAATCAAATTGATATTGCACCCAATTACAATGATTGGGTCAACATAGGCTTCGCCTTTGCAGATGAATTTGGGGAAACCGGAAGGGATTTATTTCACAGGATAAGTCGCTTTTACCCCCGATACAATGCAAAAGAATGCGACAAGCAATTTGACAATTGCCTAAAGTCAAAAGGACAAGGAGTTTCACTTAAAAGTTTCTTTTATCTTGCCAAGCAAGCTGGCGTTTCCATTGCTACGCAATCTCACGACACCCGCCCCTTTTCGCTTGCTAATCGCAAGCTGCAAAAGTCCGTTCGGCAAGCCGAAACTCAATTTGAGGAACCCATCCCGGAGGTTATGCCAACATTCCCCAAATCCCTATATCCTGAACTTCCCGAGTTCCTGCAAAAAATAATTGCAGTCGCCACCTCCGATGAAGAAAAGGATATTCTACTTCTTGGGTCTTTGACAGCAATCAGTGCTTGCCTTCCCAAAGTCTATGGCATTTACGACGGTAAAAAAGTATTCGCTAATCTCTTTCTTTTCATTACCGCCCAGGCATCCGCAGGAAAAGGGCGATTGGTGCATTGTCGCCAATTGGTTAACCCAATACACAAAGAATTAAGAGAAGAAGCCAAATTGCACAAACAACATTATGAGTTGGAATTGGCAGAATACAACACCAAAAAAGGAAAGGAAGAAGGGATTGAAAAACCATCAAAACCACCCGAAAAAATGCTCTTCATTCCCGCAAACAACAGCTCAACAGGTGCTTATCAATTATTAGGTGACAGTGATGGGAGAGGATTGATTTTTGAAACCGAGGGCGATACTTTGGCACACGCTTTTAAAAGCGATTATGGCAATTATAGTGATGGTTTCAGAAAAGCCTTTCACCACGAAACCATTTCCTATTACCGAAGGACAGATCGCGAATTTGTGGACATCGAAAACCCATGCCTTTCAACCGTACTTTCCGGCACACCAAAACAAATATCAGCTTTAATTCCAAACGCAGAAAACGGATTGTTCAGCCGCTTTATTTTCTACTATATGAATATAAAACCAGTTTGGAAAAATGTATTTGAAAGCACCACAGACAACGGTCTCGATGATTATTTCGAAGACCTCGGAAACCAGTTCTACGAACTCTACAAATTGCTCAAAAACAATGGCGAATTTCAATTTCAACTCACCGTTGACCAACAGGAACAATTCAACAAGTTCTTTAGTGAGATACAAGAAAAGTACCTCAATCTTCAAGGTTTGGACTATATGGCCACCATTCGGAGATTGGGTTTGATTGCGTTTCGTTTTTGTATG
>Ga0209487_1002986_pt1 | contig 13497 bp, 10 predicted proteins | sample Poulit2012_FD_187524 | JGI IMG/M metagenome (GOLD analysis project Ga0209487, IMG submission 187524) | Agricultural soil microbial communities from Georgia to study Nitrogen management - Poultry litter 2012 (SPAdes) (version 2) | ecosystem: Environmental > Terrestrial > Soil > Agricultural land... | reverse complement strand
CTGCAGTGTTTATTTGCCGACGCCAGCACGGCCTCTTGTGCAGCCATCCAGTTATCTTCCCGTTTGAAAGGAATGGTAAACACATGCAGGACAAAATCGTTCGTGAAACTCTCATTGATGACCGGCTCCGATACGAACAGCGAGTTGGGGATTACCGTCATTCTCCCGGTGAGCTGGTGTGTAATCTTTCCAGGCCCCACTTCCAGAATGGTGGTGGCAAGAAAGTTCTGATCGATCACATCCCCCCTGAAGTCCTTGATCTGGATCCGGTCACCGATGTTGAAGGAGCGCGCGCCTGTCTTCAGAATGGAGCCGGTGATACAGACAATCAGTTCTTTAGTGGCCACAACCAGCGCAACAGCAAGTGCCACGACCGAAAGAGCCAGGGTGCGCAGCTCCTCACCCCAGATCAGAAGAAGGCCCAGAATCAACAGCAGGATCAGACCATTTCTTGTCTGAACCAGCCATCTGCGTCTGAGGTCCCCCGCCACGATCCGTTTGCGGATGTACCGGGCGATGACCGACCGGAGAATGATGATGGAGACGATCAGCAGAACCGAGCTGATAATCAGGTTCATAAAGGGGGCTGAGAGATTGAAATTTTCTGTGAAGAGTTCTAACATGGCAGTGATCCGTTAAGCTACAGAGAAGCTCATATTATACGACAATAGACCGGCAGTGTTTCCGGTTTTTATACCTGTCAGATTAAGATATCCTGATCCTGTAACCTCACCCGTCCCAGCATCTTCTTATCTTTCGGGAACCTGCAGATGCTTTGAGTCGTTTGACATGGCGTTGTGGCGACCTGCGACTTGTATTGATCAGACAGCGAGTGAATGAATTTCTGGTTCAGACAAGAGAGGTAACAGAGAGTGCGTCCTGGGCAGCACAGCTGAGCATAACCATGACACTCTTTAGGCAAACAAGAACGAGGCAGTTTTGGCAGAAACAGATCAGAGAGCCACCTATCAACCCGTCGCGAAAGGGGAGCGCATCCATGTCCTGGACGCATTACGCGGATTCGGGATCTTTGGCATCCTGATGATCAACATTCTGGATTTCAGCGGGTATGGGTTCATGACGATGGCTGATCGTCAGGATCTGATGCTGGCAGAGTGGAATATGTTTTTCGACCGGGTGCACACCGTCTTTTTCAGGGGGAAGTTCTACTCTCTGTTCTCTCTTCTGTTCGGCATTGGTTTTGCAATCCAGATCATCCGTACGTCTGCAGCAGGACGCTCTCTGGGCCGGCACTTCAGCCGCCGTCTCTTTATCCTGTTTTTTATCGGCCTCATCCATCTCTGGGCGATCTGGTTCGGTGACATTCTGGTTCTCTACGCCATGTGCGGGATGCTTCTGCTTCTCTTCCGGAACTCCTCAGACCGGCGTCTTCTGTTCTGGGTACTGGTACTGATCTTTCTGCTGCCGGGTCTTCATGCTCTCTACCTGCATCTGACCAACGGTGGATACACAACCAGCATCTATCGCTGGCTCTCCAACAGCTGGATTGCGGCGGATCTTCCGCAAGCTCCGGAAGGGCGGGTTCTCTATCAGATCAAGGATCTGGTGGAGGTTATCCAAAGCTCGTCATGGCGTACGATTCTCTCATTTAACGCGCTGGGCCCACTCCTGCGGGGCTATATCATCGCTCTTGATGCTCGCTTCTTCAAAGTGCTTGGAATTTTCGTGCTGGGGCTGTGGGCGGGGCGTCAGCTCATCAACAAGTCTCTGCACGACAACAGGGATTTTCTGATCCGACTGGCGGGAATCGGACTGTTGATCGGTATCCCTATGAACATACTCCTGGCGATGGATCTTCCGGATCAGCTGGAGCCCGGCTGGTTTGTTCTAGTCAGGGACTCTCTTACCTCACTGCGCTACGTCATTCTGATGGCGGGTTATGTTGCCGTCTTTATGTTACTCTACCGGACCTGGTTCAGGCGGGTTCTTGACACACTCTTTGAAGCTGTGGGAAAAACCGCCCTGACCAACTACATTCTCCAATCTGTGATCGGCATTCTCCTCTTCTATGACATCGGCCTCGGACTCGGCAAGTATTTCGGTTCAGCCCTTCTCACACTCAGCGTTCTCGTTATTTTCGCTCTGCAGATCTTGCTCAGCACCTGGTGGCTGAACTGCTACAGATATGGTCCGCTGGAGTGGATCTGGAGGGTGCTTACCTATGGAGCATACTTGCCCAACCGGATTGTGAAGGAGAGTCGTGACTATGCAAGAAGTGGTCAGGTGGTGTAGCAAAGTCTGCAGCCTATTGTTGCAGAATATTGTCAAAGTGGATCCGTTCTTTCGAGTGAATTCAAAGAACAGATCACGTTATCTATATGGGGCAGAGGGTTCAGCAGGACGTACAGCGGAATGAGTTCAGATGTGTGGGTATGTCAAGAAGCGGAAACCACGCGATCATCAACTGGATCATCAGTCAGCTTCCGGGCCACTACTGTTTTTTGAACTGCGCTGAGCCCAAGCAGAACCCGTTTACAAGTGCCCGGCCGCTGCGGGAGTGGGGAGAATCCTACAGAACCAACATTCCGGGGTTTGATCTCTCCAGGGAGCAGAGAGGGCAGTTTTCAGAGAAAGATTATCTGCTCTACAGCTATGAAGACTGCTTTCTGGGAGGTCTGAACCATCCACAGTTCAGGAAGAACAGGGAGCGCTGGATCGGACGATCCGGAGAAGTGAACAGTCTGCTGATTCTTCGGGACCCCTTCAACCTGTTTGCCAGCCGGATACGGGCCGGTCTGCTTCTCGGGCACTATACCCACGGCACGAAGCCGATCTCCATCTACAACCTGAGGCGGATCTGGAAGCAGCATGCGAGGGAATTTCTGGGCGAGCGAAGGTATCTGAAGAGACGGGTGTTGGTCAACTTCAACCGCTGGACTGAGGAGAAAGCGTATCGGGCTGATATTGTCGCCCGGCTCGGAATTCCGTTCACCGACAGGGGCTTCAATCAAGTCAGTGACGTGGCTGGAGGCAGCTCTTTTGACGGGTTGAGATTGATGGGGCGAGCGGACCAGATGGATCTGCAAAACCGCTGGAGAGCCTATGAGCATGATGAGCGTTATTGGGAGCTTTTTGATGACGAGCTTGTCGAGCTCACCCGAAAAATTTTTGGAGAGATTGCCCCTGTCCGCTATTACGAAGCCTACGGTAAACAGGCTGAGACAGGGTGAGAGCGAGAGACTGTATGGTGGGACCTTCTGAAGATCCTGTCTGTCACTGGACCGCATCACTGTACGACCCGGGTGACTAAGAAATTCGGACCTTTTCAGGTTCAGTCATCGTCGTCATCGTCGTCATCGTCGTCATCATCGTCGTCATCGTCGTCGTCATCGTCGTCGTCGTCACTGCTGCCGCGGCCACCCTCGCTATCTCTACCGGGTCGAATTACCACCGCTGTAGTTCTCCTGTTGTTCTCCGGGCTACCATCCTCCAAGTTGTGGGAAGCGCGGAGTCTCTGCCGCCCTGGTGACCAGCCGTCAGCACTCCACCTGAATACCAGTTCAACAGCACTGTCAGCGCCGATGCCATCCATGGTCTGCTGGCCGATCTGCCTGTCGGGAGACCGGGTTGTGAGCGTGACCACCACGGGCACTTTTACATCGGCCGATCCCAGATTCCTGATCGTCACTCTGATCCTCTCGGTGCGCCCTGTGCGGATTGCAAATGGCGCTTCAAGATCCGTGATCGCCAGATCCACGCTGCTATCTCTGGAGTTATCACTCTCGCTATCCTCTTCCTGACCACCACTGATCCATCCTCTGCCACCGCTTACACCTGAGTCCTCCTCGTCTGAACCATTGTCGTCTGGCTCTCCGTTGTCTGCATCAGCATCACTCTCATCTGAGTCATCAGCACCTGAGTCGCCCTCCGGGACAGTCCCGTTCGATTCTGAGCCCTCTGTGCCGTCAGCGCCTCCAACCCCGGCAGCCTCATCGGAGTCACTATCGCCACTGCCGGAATTATCATCGGGATCCTCTTCAACCTCTCCGGAGGTCTGGCCCTCCTCAGGTTCAGCTACAGCTACAGTGGTTTCCATGGTGTGGTGCGTACTGCTGTTTGCCTCCATCTGAAGCGTAGCGATCAGGTCATACTCTCCGGAGGATACGTTCGTAAGATCCCAGCTGATACGAACTACCACACTATCTCCTCTCGCCAGTCCGCCCTCCACCAGGTGTGATCCGATCTCAAGACTGTCGGTTCTGTTAAACAGCGTCACGTTGATGGGTTCAGCTATATCCAGCTCCCCCTGATTGATGACAAGGATCTCCACGAGGAGAGGTATACCCGAACCCGAAGTAACAGAACCGGGAGTCTGAATGGCGGCGATACCGACATCACTGACCGGTTCAGTCATACCGGATTCATTGCTGAACATATCGCAGGACTGGATCACGAAGATCGACAGTACCAGCGCACTGATCCATATGAACAGGGAGTGTCTCATAGCTACCCTGAAGCTTATTGCATCTGCAACCGAAGTTAAATCGGAGAAACTGTGAATTAGTTGTCGCAGCTGTGCAGAAGTAAGCTATCACATGATGAGACAACACCGGGTTCTCTTTGTCCCACATGGTGTCATTAATCCATGAATCAGCCGGCTGAAATCATAAGAATGTTCTGCTGGAATCAGTACATGGGGGAATGATTTCCTGATAATTAGTTATTGAGAAAGAGTAACTGTGTCATATTCTGTCGTCTGAAAGTGCAGATATGATACGTGTCATGCCGTAATAAACGATAACCTGAAGGCATTTTAAGGCTCTTTACTGACAGAGAGACTAACAGAGAGGCTGGAAAAATATTTGCATATGCTGCATCAGAAAACAAAAGATAGCTTTATGGCCAGCAGGGTTCAGAAATTTTTACTTTTCGGGCTGATCTGCATCCTCACCGGCTATGTCGTGTATCTCTTTGCTCCCGACTATATACATCTGTTCGTTCAGGAGGATCATCTGGTTGAGGTGTTAAGCGCACTCTCTTATCTGGTGGCGTTTGCACTGGGGGTATGGATCTATAAGAATTACCGCAGATGGCGCATGTTCACAGTAGCTGTCATGGTTCTGGGTCCTCTCGGTTTTTTTAGTGAGCTGAGTTTTGGAGAGGATTACTTTGATCTGGATATGCCTGTCGTTTATGATGTGAAGATAGATGCTGCACACGATCTTGTGATGCTCAAATATGTTCTTATGGAAGAACAGATCGGGAAATCAGGAGTTATTCTTCTGGCTCTTCTGACAGGCCTGGCGTTGATTGCGCTTGTCTATTACAAAAGGGACTTCTTTAAAAAATTGACGGGAGATATCCTCCACTATCAGCCGGGTATTTTTCTGTTTCTGTTTGTCTTCTTTCTGGGCTCTGCCGTACTGATCGATCTGAAGGAGCACTATGTACCGTATGCTATCGTCGAAGAGCTGTTTGAGCTTTATGCAGGAATGTCCCTCTGTTTCTACTGTATAAGCTTGCACGAACTTGAAAGTGCGAACCAGGGATCAGGACGTGGTATCGATGACACTCTATTCAGACGTGTGATAGAGGAGCAGACGGAGGAATCGGAATCTGTAGCCTACTGAAAGGTGTGGACGTACTCGGTACATGGGCATGAAGGCAGTGGGTTTTAAATCGAGTTGGAGGGTGCGCCCAGTCCATTTTTCCTCCACTCTGGGCAGATGATGCCTCCTGTCCCCCTGTTTGTCAGACGGGAGGTTCAGTGACGCATTTGTACCTGTTAATGGGGGAGAGGATGACTGATTAATGGGGGAGAGGATGACTGATATATCAAAAAGAGTAGCGGGTATTTTACTAATTATCCTGCCGACTGTGATGATCGGCGGGGTGAGCATCCTGAGCTTGCTGGTTATGGATCCGGAGTATGCTGATAACCCACTTCGACAGGATCTGTGGAGGGCGGGCCATGCACATGCCGGAGTGTTGCTGATCCTGAGTCTGGTCATGCTTCTGTATGTTGACAAGGCGGTTCTCAGCGAAAGGAGCAAGGCTTTCGTGCGGTTTGCCGCTCCAACGGCAGCGATACTACTTCCTGCAGCGTTCTTCCTGTCTGTTCTGACCCCTGATGCTACGGAACCCAATGCCATGATCTATCTTGCATATCCAGGTGCAGTGGTTCTGGCAACAGGCGTGATTGTCCTTGGAGTGGGATTGATAAGATCCGGTTCAGGTACACAGGTGTAGCTGAACCTTTTGCCGGGGCATACTCCGGCAACGCCGCGCGAGCTGATGGCTGTTGGCAGGTTCAACAGACAGGGAGCCATTTTCGCTTTGACGATTGAAAACTTCGGCCGCAAAAATCAAAGTGGGCCCGGCAGGACTTGAACCTGCGACCAATCGATTATGAGTCGACTGCTCTAACCACTGAGCTACGGGCCCTGAAGAGAAAAGCTTCACAATAGGAATCACGTTCACCAGGCAGAGCGCAAAGATAACAATCATCGATCTTTTATCCGAAACTTTGAGTTCAATCCCTTCCACTTCTTTCAATGAATGCACTGCCTAATTCTGAAGGAAGCTCGCTCAATCTGCGATCCCGCTGAGGAGAACAGTTGAATAACAGGGTATGAATTACACGATTCCAGGGGAGGAGAGTGTAACGTAACTTTACATAGACGCTACTAACCTCTTCTAGTCTCACTATTTATAGTTATCAATCCTTCTCCCCCTGCTCTGGTCTCTTTCTGGCACATAATTTGCGACCAAAGTCGTGATACTCGATCGTTACCTGTCCTGATTTTTATAAAGGAGGAGGGTGATGATCAAGGCGTTGCTTGAATCAAGAGCATCAAGTGAACATAGTTACGGATCCTGAAAAGGTTGTCATCTCCTGTCCCCCGGACTCATCATCCGCTGCGGATCCATTTCTCGTAAAGGTGGTATCAGTATCACCTGGTATAAACATCAAGTAGAGACGCTTCAATATGCGAAACGAACCTATACCCGTTATCCATAACGATGCCGGTGCGGATCATACAGCCTGCATTTCCGGTAAACTCCCTGGCGGCAGAGCGAAAGCTTTTATTCCTCTTCTCCTTCCGCTCCTGCTTCTCCTCGTTCTCTTCACCGGTTGCGACCATAACCAACCCGCCTCTTACGCCACCCTGACGGTCAAGGCGGTTCCTGGAGAGGGTGGTGCTGTCGAACCGGAGCACTCAGAAGTGGAGATCGGAGATTCTGTTCAGGTCAGTGCCGAAGCCTCAGAAGGCTGGGTCTTTTCACGCTGGGAGGGAGATGTGAAGGGCTCGGGTAATCCTTTGCTGATAGAGGTTGAAGGCGATATGGATCTTGCTGCTGTGTTTGAACCGGCTGACTCCCTTGGAGAGGGGTTGTCAGAGTGGGAGCTGACATTCCAACTCACCAACACCAGTACGGAGTCGGAGGCAGATGGTGTGCATATCGCAGTTGAGGATGGTTCAGGCCAGCTACTCGGGGAGGGGGAGACCGAAGAGGGCAGTTTTTCCCTGACCGGCAGTTTCAGAACAGACAGCACATATGCCCTCAACGTCACCTTTGCAGGTCACGGATATATAGACTTTGACACTGAGATAGAGAGTTCTGGCACAGAAACCTACCGGTACACCATAGACCCGGCTGAGATTCAGTTTGACGATGAACCGCTGCAGCTCGAGTGGTCAGAAGCCACCGAGATCGATCTGCGGGACTATATCACTTCGCAAGATCCGGATGATGATGAGATGATTGAACTGACAGAGGTAGCGATCAGCGGGGAAAGTGAATCTCTTGACATAGAGCAGACAGGTGATTTTACCTTTTCAATCAGCCCTGCCGAGGGTGCCGATGCTTCAGAAAAGTCACTGGAGGTCACTGCATCGACTGCCTACAACACGGTTACGGGCTCGCTTACAGTAGTCATTGGTGACCCCGACCAGGATATAGAGCCGCGTCACCTGGTGATTATGCCGCTGGGGGACAGCATCACCAATGACGGGCGGTCCCGGATCCAGATGTGGAATCTGTTTACAGCTGATGGCCATACCGTGGATTATGTGGGCGATCAGCGACAGGAGACACACATTCCCGATCCTGATCACGAAGGTGTTGGTGGTATAACGATCCAGGAGGTTCACGAGAAGGCGGCGTCGCTCATGAGACGCCATGAGCCGGAGTTTATCAACCTGATGATCGGAACCAACAACATCGCCTGGTATGTTCGTGAGACAGCGGAGGAGACGGCTGAGCGGTGGGACGATCTGGTACAGGAGATTCTCGACAGCTCAGGGCCGGATGCGTGGATCGTTGCCGCTACCATACCGCCGGTCACACCCAAGTCAGCCGGTCATGACTCCCTGGAAGAGGTCAACCGGAGTGTCGTGACACAGCAGTTTAACGAGTTTCTGCGGGAGTACATTGAGGAGCGGCGTGAGAATGGCGACAACATTATTCTGGCTGACATGGAGGCTGAGATGAACCTCGACGATCATGTGCTGCCGGATCCGCCGGATGGAGTTCATCTCACAGCAGAGGGGTATGAGCTGATGGGCACCATCTACTATGAGGCGATCACCACCATCCTGCATGAGGAGCAGTAGCAGCTGAATTCACCCGTCCGTCATCCACAGGCGTGGCTGGAGTCCCGGCACCCCGGTGCGAGACCTTTCGTCACTGTGGACTCTGGACTCTGGACTGTGGACTGTGGACTGTGGACTCTGGTTCAGCCCTCACCATCCGGTCCGGTCTCGCTGAAATCTGCACTCAACAATATCTGCAGGAGCAGGGTTATGCCCGCACGTCAATCTGAAGTGATACGTTTTCTGAACCAGCCGGAAGCGTACCCCCATCAGCCGGTGGGAGTGGAGCAGATCCAGACCCACATCTCGCATGTCTTCATCGCCTCTCCCTACGTCTACAAATTGAAGCGGGCCCGCAACCTCGGGTTTCTGGACTTCACTACTCTGGAGCAACGTATCCACTTCTGCCGGCAGGAGGTGGTGCTGAACCGGCGTCTCTGCAAGGGCATCTATCTGGGTCTTGTCGGAATTTACAGGACAGATGATGGTGATTATGAGGTAAGAGAGTTTTCGTCTGAACCTGTCCAGGAACCGGCACTTGTAGAGGTGGTGGTCAGGATGCGGGAGCTGTCGCACACCCGGTTGCTGATCAACTACGCACGTCACGGCTGGCTGAAGCAGGAGCATCTGGAGAAGGTCGCGGACCATCTGGAACCCTTCTACCGGAAACAGAGCAACGTGGCGATAGATCATCAGGAGGTTCGCCGCTGGGGAGATCCCGAGGTTGTTCTTGGCAATGCAGAGGAGAACTTCCGCCAGACGGAGTCGTTTATCGGCAGAACTGTGGACAGGAGCTGTTTTGAAAGCGTACGGCGCTACTCTGAGCAGTTTGTTGAACGGTTCAGACCTCTTCTGAACCGCCGTGTTGAGGAGGGGCGCATCGTGGAGGGTCATGGAGATCTGCATCTTGAGCACATCTATCTGAACCGGGATCAGGTGTGCATCTACGACTGCATTGAGTTCACTGAAAGGTTCAGATGCCTCGACATCGCCTCTGATGTCGCCTTTCTGGCTATGGATCTGGACTTTCACGGGCTACCGAAGTTGGGCAGACAGTTTCTTGACACCATGTCCCGCAGGCTGGAAGATCCTGACCTGAAGGTAGTGGCTGATTTCTACTGCTGCTATCGTGCATGGGTACGGGGTAAGGTGAGGAGCTTTGCAACTGAGGAGGCCTCTGTAGGGGAGACGGGTCGGGATGAGGCGGCTGAGGAGGCAAGTGCCTACTTCAATCTCTCGCTGAAATACGCCCTGTTTGGTTCAGCCCCCGTTCTCCTGGTGATGATGGGGCGGGTCGCGTCCGGGAAAAGTTTCCTGGCGCGCCAGCTGGCCGGTCGATTCGGTTTCCGGTACCTCTCATCAGACCGCATCCGGAAGACGCTGGCCGGATTGCCAGCGGAAGAGCTCACACCGTCGGTGGAGAAGGCGACGCTCTACTCGGAGAAGATGAGTAGCCGGACGTATCGGCGAATGCGGGAGCTGGCCAGAGAAGCGCTGGTGGAGGGGGAGTCGGTGATATTGGATGCCACGTTTGGGGACCGGCGAAACAGGGAGTTGATCATGGCGCTTGCTGAAGAGCATGGTGAAAACCTGATTTTTGTCGAAGCCACTGCTTCGGTACCGGTCCGTCGAAACAGGCTTCTGGTGAGAGATAACCTGGAGAGTGTGACATCGGATGCCAGGGCAGGCGATATGGAGATGCTGGATCAGAGATTTGAGCCACCTGAGGAGCTGCCGGCGGACCGGCTGATCCATATCGATGCAGGCGTTGCGGTGGACCGGACTCTGGAGGAGCTGTTCAGATCGCTGGTAGAGCGCCACCTTGAGAAGCTGGCTGTTAGTTACGATCTGTGAGAACGTTCTGGTTCGTTATTCGTCGGATCCAAAGGATCAGGAACGTTCAGGAGTCCCTTCTACCTGATCGATCCAAGAGGTGGTGATCACACTGCCCGAGAGGATAACAAGTGACAGGAGTGACTGTGAAAAACGGATGGTCACTGCTTGCAGAAGTTCGGATTCAGAGGATCCGGAACCGGTCTCTGGCTGCACACTCCAGCTCCTCCCGGTGATCGGGGTGGGCAACCTGGATCAAGGCCGTTGCCCGCTCTCGCAGTGATTTCCCATAGAGGTGAGCCACACCGTATTCGGTAACGACGTAGTGAACATGAGCGCGGGTGGTCACCACACCTGCTCCCTGCTTCAGAAAGGGGACGATCTTCGATTCCCCCCTGCGGGTTACTGACGGAAGCGCGATAATAGGCCTGCCCTCCCTGGAGAGAGAGGCGCCGCGGATGAAGTCCATCTGCCCGCCGACACCGGAGTACTGATAGGTACCGATCGAATCAGCGGCTATCTGTCCCGTCAGGTCGATCTCGATGGCACTGTTGATGGCCGTCACTCTGGGATTTCTCCGTATGACAGCGGTATCATTGACGTAGGCTACATCAAGCATCTGGATGAGCGGGTTGTCATCCATATAGTCGTAAAGTTTACGGGTACCGAGTGCAAAGGTGGCGACCACCTTGTTTGGATGCACTCTCTTTTTAGAGTTGTTGACGACGCCAGATTCAATCAGCGGTATCACCCCGTCTGAGAACATCTCCGTATGGATTCCCAGATCTTTATGATCTTTGAGGGAGGCCAGAACAGCATCCGGAATACTTCCGATCCCCATCTGAAGCGTGGCTCCATCTTCGACCAGTCCGGCGCACCAGCGGCCGATCTTCAGTTCGGTGTCGGTCAGTTCAGACGGGTCGTGAACAGCGAGGGGGTCGTCGACGGAGACTGCCAGGTCGATCTCGCTCTCATGGATCAGACCATCTCCATGGGTCCTGGGCATGTTGGGATTGACCTGTGCGATGACTCTGGATGCATTCAGCACAGCGGTCCGTGTAGCGTCCACCGATACACCCAGTGAGCAGAAACCGTGACGATCCGGAGGGCTTACCTGAACCATAGCCACATCCAGTTCGATATATCCCCGGGTGAAGAGTCGGGGAATTTCGCTGAGAAAGATCGGGATGTAGTCTGCTTCTCCCGTTGCGATTCCTGCGCGCGTATTGCGGGCGGAGAAGAAGACCCGGGTCCGGAAGCTGTCACTATACTCCGGATTGGTGTATGGCGCCTCCCCCTCCGTGTGCAGATGGTAGATGTTGACACTCCGCAGTTCTCTGTGGCGGCGGGTCAGCGCATTAACGAGTTGCTGAGGAGCGGCGGCGGCAGTATGGACGAAGACATTGTCGTTCGACTGTACAGCGTCAACGGCTTCTTCGGCAGTCACATAGTTCATAAATCGCAGGTTTATTCAGAGGAGTCAATCAGGTTCAGACAAATCACATTGACAGAGGTTCACTCAGGAGCATCACGTCCTTCAGAGGTTCAGCCGCGGTACAGCCATTTCAGGCTGACGGTTTCTGAATGAGGATACCCTCAGGAGACATCAGCATCCACATGTTTCATCAATTCGTTGACAAGGTCCCTGGCCTGCATGACACCAGCCTGTCTGAAGAGGGGCTTGCCGTTCTTGAAGATCATCAGAGTAGGGATGCTCCTGACCTGATAGCGGTTGGCTACCTCCGGATTTCTGTCGACATCGAGCTTGATGATGACGGCCCGGTCTCCTACTGTCCGTTTTACCTCTTTAAGGATTGGAGGCATCATCTTGCAAGGGGCACACCAGTCAGCATAGAAGTCGACCAGAACCGGTGTGTTTCCATCGATGAGATCGCTGAAGCGTGATTTTTGTGCAGCTTTCATGAGTATGACTGATCAGTTTTTCTATATGTTACAGTTACCATATCTGACGGCTTTTCATTCGTTGAAAGCAATTCAGAAAATTAATCCGCTTTCAGGGATGATATTTTACGAAAATTTTACAATACTGATAAGCAGGAGAGTGTACCATCGTTTTGGCATACCAGTTTTGGCAAGGGTGTAAACAGAAAGGGGTATCGAATGGGAGTTGTCATTATCATCTCATCTGGGTCCTGTCTGTGCCAGCTCAACATTAGAAAGATAGTGACATGTTAAGTAAGAGTGTGAAATCTGCCCGAAAAGCTACGTTCAATAACCTGCTGTTTACGACCTTGATCCTGGTTGTGGCCACTGTTGTATCAACTGCGGAGATGACAGAGGCACAGCCCTCCCGTAATCAGCTGGCGGACCGGCTGGAGCGAGCCTATGCAGACCGGATCGGCAGGATTGACGCCATCGAGATCACCTCTGTGACTGACGGTGCCATCTTTGGCAGTATTGAGACCCGCACCAGGTATGAGAAGGTGGAGCGGGACGGCCGTACCATGCTGATTGAGAGCGGCGGTGATGGTGAGCTTGAAGGGGTCTATCAGGGAATAGCTGACGATCTGCTCCCTGAGATGGTGCGTCACTCTGCCTCGATAACGGAGGAGTCGCTCGGAGGGCGGGGTGTCTATCGGATTGAGGTTGACGATGAGGGGTATCTCGCAGAGCTTCAGACATCCCAGATGCTGGAAGAGAACATGGATGGGGAGTTTCTGATGGATGCCGCGACACTCTATATCGACCGGAGTGATCTGCTGCTTCGGCAGATGTCCTTCTCTCAAAATGGCCAGGGGGGTCAAGCGATGACGATCCATTTTGAGATGGATGAGTACCAGACCTACTCAGGATTTCCGGTTCCGCATCTGATGAGATTCACTATCGAGGGGTTGGATTCACTGGTTTCCGATGAGGATATGGCCGAGATTCGTAGATCCATGGAGGAGATGGAGGCTCAGCTCGCCAGCATGCCGCAAGCGCAGCGTGAGATGATTGAGCGTCAGCTTCTGCCACAGATGGAGCGTCTGGAGGCGATGATGTCGGAGGGGGATCAGGGAGATCTCGGAACGATGGAGGTCCGGGTGACCGACGTTCAGGTACAGTAGCGAGCCTGTTTTTTCTGATTCGGTAGTGCTGAACCCAT
>Ga0209487_1002984_pt1 | contig 13504 bp, 13 predicted proteins | sample Poulit2012_FD_187524 | JGI IMG/M metagenome (GOLD analysis project Ga0209487, IMG submission 187524) | Agricultural soil microbial communities from Georgia to study Nitrogen management - Poultry litter 2012 (SPAdes) (version 2) | ecosystem: Environmental > Terrestrial > Soil > Agricultural land... | reverse complement strand
CGGGTGGCGCCCGTAAAGTCCCGCCACCGCCGATTGAACCAGGTTGGCCGCGCCGACGAGTCGGCCACGAATGCAAGCTGCGGAATACTGTCGATCATGCTGCGGAGCTCCGCCTCGCGCTCCCTCAGCAGTGCCTCGGCCCGCTTCTGGTCGGTAATGTCCACCTCCGTGCTCACCGCCCGCTCGATTCTTCCCTTCGTATCCCGGATCGGGAATGCGGATGTCAAGACGATCTTGCGGTTGCCGGCGAATGTTTCGATCTCGACGGCCTCTGAATCGACGCGTTCCCCTCGCAGCGCGCGTTGAAGCGGACTGTTCTCGCCGAGTGGTTTGCGCCGCTCGTCCTGCACCCGGGCATCGTACTCAGCCAGGGCCTCCGGCGCATCTTCGATTTCCCATATCCGGCCTCGCGCCGTGTTCGAGAGCGTGATGCATCGATCTGCATCGACGACACAAGCTCCCACAGGCAGCCGCTCGAGAATGGCGCTCAGTCGACGCTCGTTCTGTTCAATCGTCTCCGCCGCTGCAAACTGCGCTTTCAGGAGACCAAACAGCAGCAAGCTTAGCACCGTGCCGAGGATCCCGACGAGAAGCGGCGTGGTGTTACTGACTCCGGTCATGAGCGCCTGGGTTGGCACAAACCGGACAGTCCACGTGCGGCCGCCAACCGTCAGCGTGCCAAATGTCGCCAGGCGCGACGAGGCCGGCTGGATGCCACTCGTTCGGGAGTCGTGCAGGAGCGTTGCCTCACTCACGGTGTCTCCGTCATAAATCTGGAAGGCCACCTGCGGACGTTCGTCTTCGCCTACGATCCGCATAAACAGATCGTCGGCGCGGAACGGAGCATAAACAAATCCATACAGCGAGGCCCGCCTCTCCTCTACCGTCGGCGGGATGCCCGGCCCCTCGTACACCGCGATGTAAATCAGAAATCCTGCCTGCTGCGGCCCGTCGATCTCCTGTACCAGGGTAACGCGACCAGACATCGCTGCCTCGCCGGTTTCCCACGCCCGATCCATCGCCGCCCTCCGGACGGGATCCGAATACATATCGAAGCCCATTGCGGCAAGGTTTCGCTCATCGGGCGGCTCGAGGTAGACGATGGAGTGGCCGTGACTATCGTCGTTCGAGGGCCAGACACGAAAGCCGTCGATGCCCTGCTGCTGCATCGCCGCTTCGAGGCTGTCGGTCTTTTCAGCAGGGAAGTAGCGAGTAAAGCCGAAGCCCTGGATGCCCGGATAGCGGCGAGCGAGCTGGACCTGCGCCGTGTACTCGCGGAAATCTTCGAGGGTCACGACCGCGTCGGACGCAGAGAAAAGCCCCGTGCCGCCACGCAAGAGCGCCACGTAGGTATCCAGCCTCGTCTCGATGCGGCTCAGTTTTACCTCAGCCGCATTCAGAAACCGTTCTTCCGCCCTGACCGCATCCGACCGGTATATCGTCCACGTCAATACAGCCGTGAGAATCAAAAAAAGGGCGAGTACGGCCCATGGCACGACGCGGCTACGCATACGATAAACGGTTAGGCTCTAAGCCAATTTAATAAAGCTATACGAGCTACAGACTCACGTAGCTCAACAGCGGCAAACACGCGACGGATGAAAGTTATCAATTGGCATTACGTCGCGGGCTCCGCATGAGCAAAACGTCTCGCAAGATAGGCAGTGGCCGCCGATAGCGTAACGCCGGCAAAAATAATGTCGCTGCGTCGACGCAGCCTGGGCATCGTTACCAACGGTATGAAATCGAAATTTGATGTGATGAGGAATCAAAGTCCTCACGCAGCGGCAGGAAGGCATAGTCGAGCGTGAATGACTCGTACATCAGGCCGAGCCCCGTCGTGAACCGCTTGACGGGATCGCCTGAGAGATAGCCTCCGCGCACAACGAGGACGTCGTCGACTTCGATGCCGATGCCGCCGTGAAAGCGCCGTTCGTTCGTAACGAGATCAAAGACGACTTCCGGCGACACAAATAGCTGAAGTTCCGGCTGGCCGCTGCCGCCCGTAAACACGCGCACCGGCTTTGCCGCGATACCCGCGCGAATCATCGCAGGCAGATCACCATTCACGATGCTGCTCTCACCCATCGATCCCAGGTTGTGGATGGACAGCCCGAGCTGCAAATCCCCTTCGGCGAGCAGCGCCTGGAGACCGCCGTCAATCGTGAACCCGGCTACACCCTCCGGGTCGACACGCACGCCGACGATCTTGAGAGCAATGCCGCCACGAAGCCATCCAAACCGCTGGCCGTATCCCATTGCAAACGAGATATACTGATTGGATGGTGCAAGCATGTCTTCGTCACTTCCGAAAATGCCGTCACTATCGAGCACCGAGAGGCTGACGCCCACGCCTCCACCATCGGCAACAGGCATACTTCCTCCGAAAGCGTAGATATCCGAATTGCCGAGCCAGCGCTGGTAGGTCACCGATGCCTCGCGGACACCGGCACCTGCAAGCCCTGCCGGATTTCCGTAGAGCGATGCCTGTCCCGACACGAATGCTGTGTAGCTGTCGCCGTAAGCGGCGTGAGCGGCATTAGCGCCTCGGCGTAACAGCGGCATGTCCATCACCTGTGCCCGGCTGTCCGCGGCACACAACAACAGCACGAAGACGGCTGCCGTCGCGACGCAAATCTTCATCACAGGAACACCCGCAGCGAGAGAATGTGAGCGAGTCCGGCGCTGTAGCCTTCAGAAACGGCTGTGTATTCTGCACGCAACACGAGTGTGCCGATGGGCTGCTCGATCAGCAAGCCGGCTGCAGGCCGTAATGAATCCATACCGTCTACGCCGATCCGATCTATACCGCCCCGAAGCGCGAACACTTCGCTCGGCCGCCACTCACTACCAACTCGAAAGAGCGACTCATGGATGACGATGCGCTCTTCATCGTTAAACCGCGCCGGCTCGCCGCCGATGATCACCACCCCCTGCTCACGTAAGGTGTGGGGAGAGAAGCGAGATTCATGCTCTGCGTATAGGCTCAGGTCAAACTGAGGCAGGTCATAGGCGGCGCCGAGGCGAAGCCGCGTCGGCACCCTGTCGGAGTTCGTGCGACCGCCGGAATCATAGAAGCCGGAGGTATCCCAGGAATAGCGAGCCAGCAGATCGTCAACGATCAGTCCCAGGCGCAGCTCATGCGTCACCTGCATCGAAAGACCGAGGTCGATACCGATGGTGTGAACGGCGCGAAGCTGTTGAACGAGCTCATTCCGAAAGACCTGCAACGTCGCTCCGGCCGTGATTCGATCCGTGACACGCGTACCAAACGTCAGGAACACCATGTACTCATTCGTCGAGTACTCCCGTGTGTGATATCCGCTACCGTCGCGGCCGTCGATTCCTGATACGGAGGCGTGTACGAGCCCGGCCGCAACACCCGCCCGTGGCCGCATGGGCGTCGAGAACTGAACGAACTCCATCCGCCGGTCGAAGGCCATGACCGCCGCGGCCGCCTCCAGACTCTGCGCGGGCACGAACGGAGCCAGCGCCGGATTGTAGAACGCACTCGCGTACCCGCTACCGTCGGCCGCCAGTGCGTTGCCAAGCGCGACCCCTCGGGCGCCGAAGCCCATCCGTGCCACTGAACCCGCCGATTGTGCGTGTGCGGCCACCGGAATCAACCCCAGCAGCATCAGCAGCACACAGATGTGGGTGATCCTCCGAAAAAACGAATTCGAGCCGACCATTGCCGATGTACTCATTCGACTACCAGAATCTTGCCGTCGACGCGGTTACCGCCGGCCTCGACAACGTAGATGTAGGGCCCGTTCGCTACGCGTAACCCGGAACTGCTTCGGCCGTCCCACACAGCCTCCTGAATGGCGTCCGAGGTAACATTGTGCTCGATCGTGCGCACCAGCCGCATCTCAAAATCGAAAATGTTGATGCGGGCCGTGGACGCATCATTCCCGTCGAACCGAATCCGCACGAACTGGCTGGCATTTGCCGAAAATGGATTCGGATAGGCGAAGGTCTCAACAGCAGGCACGCGGTCGCCGGGCTCATCCGGATCGAGCGGGATTTCAGTCCGGAACGTTCGCCAGGACTCGCCTCCGTCCTCGCTCACAGCCAGCCCGTCCGACGTCCCGACCCATAGTCCGCTCCGCGTCGTCTCGACCGAGAATGCGGGCAAGCCGAGCCGGAAGCGCCTGCTTCGGCCAGTCGTGTCGTTGAAATCACGAATGGTCTCCCAGGTCGCACCAAGGTCGTCCGATATGAAAAGCCCTGCATCACCGGCGGCGTAGACGGTGCCGTCGCGGAACGCAAAGTCGTAAATCCGCTCCCCGATCAACACCTTTTCAAATGTCTCGCCGGCATCGCGCGTGATGGTGATGCCGTCTCGGTAGGCCTCGCCCGTTTCGGCAGCGTTCCAGGTGGCCATCCAGATAATGCTCTGGTCGTCGTGGATCATTTCATCGATCGCGATGACCCAGCTACCCACCAGGGCGTTTGGCGCACCCGATGCCGAGAACCGCTGCCATCGTTCTTCGCCGGCGAGGCGGCGATTGATGCCCATAGGCGTGCCGGCCCAGACGTTGCCCTCGGAATCGACCAGGACGGAGAACCCGAGGTGGTTGATGTGTCCGATAGCGCCTCGTCGCGGTCCGACGACGAAGTCATACTCGTTCTGCGGATCGATCTCCGTCAGGTGGTCGGGAGGTAACACCACGCGCTCCCAGGTCTCTCCCTTGTCGGGCGATCGGCGGATCCCGGTGGACCAGCCTGCCACCCAGACATCGCCCGTTGACGGGTCGATGGCCACGTCGTACGGAGGAGCTTCCTCACGCTCAGCGGCAGGCAGAGCTCTCAGCCGATTATTGCCGTACGTGATGACCGTGTCGATGCGCGTGTCGATCTGCGGAAATCGATACTCGAAGGTGTGCCCCCCATCCCCGGAGTAGAGAAAACCGCCGGCCGACTGCATGGTGCCTTGCAGCGTCTGCGTGTTGAATCCAAGCCCGACGAGGACTTCATCGCCACGGACATCCAGCGAAAAAACTCGGTAGCGGTCATCGGAAATATCACCGATCGCTACTTCAGTCCATGAATCGCCGCCGTCGGCCGTCATATTGAGGAACGAGCCCGCCCACAGTGTATCGCCACGAGAACCCATGGTCGAGACGGTATTGGCCGAGATCGACGGCACGTCGATGTGGTCGTTGGTAATGCTGTACGGCACCGACTGCCCCTTGGCGCCCAGCGCGAGGGCCGGCATCAACAGCATGATGATGAGGAATGCACGTCTCATTCGACCGAGACCTCTCTTTCAATGATATCACTCGTCTGACCCGTGAGGTCGCGCGCGACGAACTGGAACCGATGCGTTGCGACCGGCTCGTTAGCCGAGATGTTGATGGTGACGGTGTAGCGGCCATCTCCGGCAACGTCATCACCGCCCTGGCCGGTATCATACATGCGGACCCGCGAGGCAGGGTTGGCCACGTTCCAGAACTCGACGGAGTCGATGTTCTCGAGACCGTCAGGATCAGACACGACGGCGACAAACTTAACCGGGGACGTCCCCGACGCAGGCCGCTGAATTCGTTCGGGCACGATCACTTCCTCGATCACCGGCGGCTCGCCCGTCGCACGGTAGCGGAGCATGGCTGTCGCACGATTGCTGATATTCCCCCGCTCATCAACCGCGTACACGACGACAGGATAGTCTCCGACCATGCCGCGCGGTAAGAGAAGCTGGAAGTTCAGACCGTAACGCCGTCCATCTGCCGCCGGAAGCAGTTCGCCTTCTGCCATCGTTTGCGTGGTCTGATACGGCAGCCGGACGACGAAGCGTACGGACGCAACCCGGGCCTCGGGGGCGGTAACATCCACCCCGATACTCACGGGGATTCGAACCAAATCATCCTCGAGGTACGATGGGTCTTCGTCCAGATCAACGAGCCCCGGCGTGACCTCCAGCGCAGACACGTTTGGGAGCCGGTTGACGGGTTCAACGAGGCCGGGCGCGGTGTCGCAACCGATCAGTATCGCGGCCGCGACGGCAATAAAAGCTAATTTCTTCACAACGGACGAAGTCGAAACGAGGAACGAGCGCAGGGTCACAAACACGAGCGTCCGGCATATCGAGCGGCGCGAGCGCGGCTCGACTGATGGCATTCGACACTGGTGCCGGACCGCAGGAACTGCATATTCAGACAAATAACGAAAGAGGCGGTCGTATCCGTGGCGTCATCCGATGGGGGTTACCTGGGAGGTCGCGCCAAGATACACATTCCGCTCGGCAATGAAAGGTGTCAGAGGATGTAGAGCGGACGGAAACTGAAGCACAGCACGAAGATGATGATGCACAGAATTGCCAGCGTCTTGCGTCCGGGTGTCAGCGGTTGTTCGACCTGCGTCGGCGGGTGATCAATTTTGATGAGCGTGACGATCAACAGCGTCCAGATAAACCACGCCGAGTAGCCGATTTCATTCAGAAGCGGCACGACCGTCTGACTGAGAACGGCGAGCACCATCGTCAGAACAAGTACCCCGATCACCGTTGGCAGCGAGCGGTCGAAGACGCGCAGGTAGAAGAAGTACAAGATCCCCGCAAGCACAAACCAGGACAACTCCGCCACGACCGGATGGATGGACTCGAGCATGGGCCCCGACTCAGCGGCAAAGCCGATCGCGCCCGAAACAAGCAGCAGCGAGACGAACATCCGGGCAAGCCGGCCATGCCATTTAGGGCCGACGAGGGCGTAGAGAATGTGGCCGCCGTCAAGCTGCCCCACGGGCAACAGGTTCAGTGCCGTGAAGAAGAGCCCCAGCCATCCCGCAAAGAGCAGCGGATAGTGATAGAGCTCATACATCGGCGGGGCATCTGCCACGAACTGAGACAGGATGATGTAGAGCAGCGTCCGCCCCACGACCAGCGTGATCTCTCCGTCGGATTCCGGACGAACGTCGGGGAAGGTCCCGTGCTGTTCGACGTGCTGTTTCAGCACCTCGTGACCGGGGAGATCGAAGACCATCTCCGGCGAGGGAAGCGTCGCAAAGGCTACAATCAGCAGCCCAAGCGCCGCTATAAAGCCCGCCAGCGGACCCGCTGCGCCAATATCGAAGAGCACCCGCAGGCTGGGCACCGGCTGCCGGATGCGGATGACCGCGCCAAGCGTGCCGATGCCCACGAACGGTAGAGGGATGTAATACGGGAGGGAGACATTAACGCCGTGCGAACGTGCAGCGAAGTAATGCCCGAACTCGTGAACCGACAGAAACAGCAGCAGCGAAACGCCGAACCGCAGGCCGTCGGGGACGAACCACCACGGCCCGAGGCTCTCATACGCCAGCACCCTTCCCACCAGGATCCCACCGGCGTGTACGGTCGTCGCCAGCGTGATCAGAAAGAGTAGCGCGTGCAGCCAGTATCGATCGGGCGGCTGGGCTGCTCGTCCCTGAGCCGTAGATCGCTCATACTGAGCGATACCATGGGCCGGACTCCTATCCCAGACGTCGATCGACTGACCACTCTCACTCATGCAGCCAGCGCCCCAAGCCCGCGGGCAATTCGGTCAAGAGCCTCGTTGAGGGTATCCTCCGACGCGGCATATGAGATCCGCAGGCCGGATGGATCGCCGAAAGCCTCACCCGGCACCAGCGCTACATCGTGCTCTTCGAGCAGGTAGAAGCAGAGGTCCTGCGCAGACTCGATGGTGGTCCCGCTCGACGTACGGCGCCCGAAAAACGCATCGATCTTCGGAAACACGTAGAACGCGCCTTCAGGAACGGGGCATCGCACCCCGTCGATGGCGTTGAGCCGGTCGATGACGAGGTCGCGGCGACGTCTGAACTGTTCCACCATCCCATTGACGGGCTCCTTGTCCATTCGTAACGCGGCCACGCCTGCAGCCTGCGTAATCGTCGACGGTGCCGACGTGAACTGGCCTTGCAGCTTCGATACCGCCTTGGCGATAGCACGATCAGCCGCCAGATAGCCCAGCCGCCAGCCGGTCATTGCGTATGCCTTCGAGAAGCCATTGACCGTGATGGTCCGGCTGAACATGCCCGGCAGCGATGCGATAGACACATGCGTCGCGCCGAAAATGACGTGCTCGTAAATCTCATCCGAGAGCACGTACACATGCGGATGACGGCGCAGGACCTCGGCGATCGCTTCGAGCTCTTCGCGGGGGTAGACACTGCCCGTCGGGTTCGAAGGCGAGCACATGATGAACAGCCGCGTGTTCTCATTGATGGCGCGCTCGAGCTGCTCCGGCGTGATGCGGTACTCGGTCTCGACACTCGTCTCCACCGATACAGGCTCGGCGCCCGCAAAGCGAACCATCTCGGGATAGCTCACCCAGTACGGCGCCGGAATCAGAACTTCGTCGCCAGACCGGCACAGAACCGAGATGGCCATCGCTACGGACTGCTTCGCCCCGTTCGAGCAGACGATATCTTCGACGGCGTACTCGAGGCCGTTGTCCTTTTTAAGCTTGTCGACGATTGCCTGCCGAAGCTCAGGCATACCGGGGTTATCGGTGTAGTGCGTCTGGCCCTCGTCGATGGCCCTGCGGCCGGCCTCCGAGATTACCTCCGGCGTGCCGAAGTCGGGCTCGCCGGCACTCAGGCCGATGACGGGGCGCCCGGCCTGCTTTAACTCGCGCGCCCGCGCCGACATCGCGAGGGTGGCAGACGGCTGCATGGCGGCAACACGTGGATTGAACGAAAGAGCTGAGGTATGATCTGTCATAACGACGGATGATGAACTTACTTTAGGAAACGGCCTCGTCCCCGCCCGGCACGTGGATGCGCGGAAACTACGTTAAGGCAACTTAGCGTTGCACACTGCGCCGTTTTTTCGACAGCATCTCGTGAACGGCCGGCGGAACGAACTCATCCACCGCCCCATCCCATCGGTGTACATCCCGCACGATCGATGAACTTGTAAATGCGTGTGCCTCGGATGTCATGAAAAAGACGGTTTCCACGTCGGGATAGAGTTTTCGGTTGGCAAAGGCCATCCGAAACTCATAATCGAAGTCAGACACCTGCCTGAGGCCGCGTACGAGCGCTACGGCGCCCCGCTCCCTCGCTCGATCTACAATCAATCCTTCAAACTGCGCCACCAGCACACCTTCAAGGTGCGCCGTACTCTTCTTCACCATCTCAACACGCTCCTCGACAGTGAAGAGCGTGTTCTTGCTCGCGTTGACCGCAATGGTCACCTCGACCTCGTCGAAGACGCGGAGAGCACGCTCAAGGATGTCGAGATGCCCGTGCGTTAGCGGATCGAACGTTCCGGGATAGAGGGCAAGTCGGCGGTCGGAGCTCATTAGTTTTCAGCACTTTAGGATAGGGATGATGCTCATCGCCGCGTTCGAGCGTCACTCGGGATGGTCCTCGGAGACGGGCTCGGCGTGATACACGGCCAGAACACTTTTGCCGTATCGACGCGAGGTTTCGAGGTTGGGATGTTGCCCCGGTGATACGCGTGCGTCATGTTCAAGAACGAAGATGCCGTTCTCGCTCAGATGCGGTAAAACCATCTCTGGAAGCAACGGAAAGGACGGCAGGTTATACGGAGGATCGGCAAGCACCAGGTCGTAGGCGCGCCCGGCATAGCGTTTCAGATACGCGATCGCGTCCATCCGCACGAACTCGCATGCTTCATCAATGCCGAGGCTCTCCGCATTGTCGCGCGCGACGGCCATCGCGCGGCCGTCGGTTTCTATAAATGCGGCAAATTCGGCTCCTCGACTCAGCGCTTCGAGGCCAAGCGCCCCGCTACCTGAAAAAAGGTCGAGAACCCAGGCTCCATTGAGATCGATTCGCGTCGCCAACAGGTTGAAGACCGCCTCCCGGCTCCGGTCAGTCGTCGGTCTGGTGCCTCGGCCTTTGGGAGTACTTAACCGGTGGCGCCGAAACCGACCGCCAATAATCCGCATGATGACAGGAGAAGTTGTTCAGGCAGGATGCGGTCCTACGCATCGGGCCCGGAGCGGTTCGTCGAAGGGCGCCAAACCAGGCTCAAACAGCCGCCCCCACGCATGGCAGGAAAGCACCGCCATTATAATCTTCGTCCAGCGTCGTCGGGTCGATGTTGACGAGCATTAGCGGATCGAAAGCAGACGGCGTGACGCCGAAGGCGAGCTCAAACGTCGGAAGGTCCTTGCGATTACTCTCACCGTAGACCAGGACCCGACCCACGCTGACAGGGTCATACCCGAAGCGCCGCAGGATATTCGCCGCGAAGAAGGCAGCATCGGCCTCGGTCATGCCGAGCACGCCATGGCTGAAAAGCCACTGCCGGTCTTTAGCAAACGCGAGCTCATAATGACCTTCGAAGCAGCCGACGGCCATCACGATGCCGTCCTCTTCTTCCTCCCTCACCTGCTGGAATCGTTGGACGGCCTTACCGGCGGCCACCCGCGACGAGCACACCTGGAAGGAAGATCCGGGCAAGGCGCCGGCCAGCCGACCGAGCTTCTTCCGGACATCCTCGAGCGTCACTGAAACACCCAGCCACCTCTCTTCGAAGTGACTCTCATCGTAAGCTTCGCCCGTCAGATTGAGGTCGACCATGAGGTCGGGTCCAGCGCCGTACAGCAGTGCCGCCTCCTGGCGTGCCCTTACTTGCAGGCTCGAACGGGGAAGGTCGCTGGGTACGGCGGAGAAGAAGGTGCGGACAACAGGTGGGCGTAGCACAAAGCGAAGCTCCGAGGCCACGGATCCGGCGAACACATCGCGCAGAGCACCTCTGACCGAGAGCAATTTATCGCTATCGGGGCTGCCGACCAGTTCATCGACAACGTTAAAGTCGAAGTCGCAACTGCCCAGTCTCAGCAGCCGGCGCCGTCCACCATACTCCTCAATCTCCGCATACTGCAGCTGTCGACCCTGAACGTCGACGGCCGCCCTGGCAACTGCTTTCATCACCCGAGAAGAATAGTGGCCGATGCGCATCTGCGCTTCGAACCCAGGTCAGTCGACGCTTATTCCCAGCTTGCGGCGTTCAGACGCGTTACATCCGGCCGCTCCGAGCCGATCCGATCGTTCGAATCCGGATCCTCGAGCAGGTAGATGTCCACGTTCGACGTATCGTTGAGCGAGTACGCAAACTGGCGCCCCGTTCTGGGCGAGTAGATCAACGAGTCGGCCGGGTACTGAGCCGAGAGCAGGCTGTCGCGCCGTCCTTCGCTCAGCGAGTCGCGAACAAAGTAGACGAGTGAATCGAGCGAGCCCGGAAAGCGCCCCACTCGCTGCTCGTGTGCAATTAGTGCCGAGCGCACGTCTGACATTCGCTGACGCGTGAGCTCTGTCAGTTCACGTTCCTGCTCGATCACTTTATACGGTTCGGTGATCGACAGGTACAGCCAGTACGCCAGAACGACGATGACTAATGCGAGAAAGATCTGCAGGCCGGTTCGTACGGCCTGGCTGCTATCAGCCATATGACTCTATCCCTTTTCTGGACTGTTGGTGAGCGGAAGGATGGGATGTACCGGGCACTTTAGCGGCGCGAAGTTAACCGAAGGTCGTTCTAAAAGCAACTTGCACGCAGGTCGGCCGGAGCCGAAAACAAACCGAGTCAACTACGGTATGCACGATCGCCCGTAACTGAATACACGACAATCGAAGCCGCTCGGCGTTGCTGTCGCCTGCCTGCTTCATCAAGTTTACACAGCTCTGAGGTACACAGTATCGTGAGAGGACTACTCATTAATATTGATCACGTTGCCACGCTCCGGAATGCCCGCCAGGAGAGTTTCCCGGACCCCGTGCATGCTGCCGCCATATGCGAGGCGGCCGGTGCCGACGGCATCGTGTTTCATCTACGCGAGGATCGACGTCATATTACGGATCGGGACGTTGTGCTGCTCAAGGAAACGGTCAAGGGTAAGCTCGATTTCGAGCTGTCTACCGATCCGGAGATGGTGGCTATTTGCTGCGATACGGTGCCGGAGCTTGCGACACTCGTACCGGAACGGCGTGAAGAAATAACCACTGAAGGCGGCCTTGATGTCATCCGCTCGCGCGGGCGCCTTGGCGAGATCATCCCCGCGATGTACGACGCAGGGATCGAGGAAGTCGCCCTCTTTGTCGATCCTGTGGTTGAGCAGGTCGAAGCCGCGCATGACTCCGGCGCCAACACGATCGAGCTGCATACCGGTGATTATGCGAATGCGAAGACGCGTTCCGAACAGCTCCGCCTCCTGGAGAAACTCCGCATCGCGGCCGACCGTGCCACCGAGCTCGGATTGAAGGTGCACGCCGGCCACGGGCTCGACTACGTCAACTTTCCTCTGTTCGCGAAACAGGTCGCTGCGGTGGAGGAAGTATCGATCGGCTTTGCCGTTGTGGCGCGCGCCGTTTTGGTAGGTATGGATCAGGCGGTGCGCGATATGGCCACGCTCGTCAAGAAATCGTACACCGCATGAGCGATATGTCACCTGGTATGGGGATTGTCGTCCCGGAAGGCTTCCGCAGCGGGTATGCCGCGCTCATCGGCAAGCCGAACGTCGGTAAAAGCACGCTGATGAATGCCCTCATCGGCCATAAGCTGTCAATCGTCACGAAGAAGCCGCAGACAACGCGGCAGCGCGTCATCGGCATCCTGACGGCCGATGATCATCAGGTCATCTTCGTTGATACGCCGGGCGTCATCGAACCTCGCTACCGCCTTCACGAAGCGATGATGCATAGCGTGCACGACGCTGTGGCTGATGCCGACATCGTTATTTTTATGGCGGATGCCACACTCGAGCGCGTTGACGAGCTTTCACTGGAGGTGGCCCGTGAGCGGCCCATGCTGCTCGTGATCAACAAGATGGACCTCATCAACCGTGAGCTGGCGCTGCCGCTGGTTGAGCGATATCAGGAGCACGGCCGCTTCGAGGAGGTGATCCCCGTCTCGGCGGTGACCGGGTACAACCTCGACGTGCTGCGCCAGGTCATCGTGGATCGATTGCCCGAGGGTCCGCCCTTCTATCCGCCCGACATGATCTCGGAGCATCCTGAGCGGTTTTTCGTGGCCGAGATCATCCGCGAGAAAATTTTCGAGCTGTTTCGGCAGGAGGTCCCGTATGCCGTTCAGGTGAACATTGTAGCGTACGAGGAGAACGATGCAGGGAAGGACGTGATCGATGCTGAGATCGTCGTGGAGCGGGATTCCCAGAAAGGCATCATTATCGGGAAGCAGGGACAGGCGCTTAAGAAAGTCGGGATCCGCGCACGGAAAGACATCGAAGAGCTAACCGGCCGGCCGGCGTTCCTGCGGCTCTTCGTGAAAGTCCGCGAAGACTGGCGCAATCGCGACTCGTTTCTCAAGACATTCGGCTACCGCACCTGAGCCGCCTCCAATTCCACGTGCAGGCCGAGACGTGTCAATACGTCGGCGATGCCGGGCCGGAGCAACGCGCCGTCGATGCCGTATCTGCCGAACGAATAGCGCCGCGGATACGTGCGGCGCAGCTCGCGAAATGCCGCCGAATGCGAGGCGGTTGCGTTTTGATCGCGCGGCGTCGGTCCGTTCAATGGCGGTCGGTTCAAT
>Ga0209487_1002983_pt1 | contig 13505 bp, 15 predicted proteins | sample Poulit2012_FD_187524 | JGI IMG/M metagenome (GOLD analysis project Ga0209487, IMG submission 187524) | Agricultural soil microbial communities from Georgia to study Nitrogen management - Poultry litter 2012 (SPAdes) (version 2) | ecosystem: Environmental > Terrestrial > Soil > Agricultural land... | reverse complement strand
AAAATTCAAAGATGAATTCTACAATAGTCTTGAGTTTGAAGAAATGGAAGAATCTGATTATGGAAATGACGATTATTATATAAAAAAATTTTTAGAACAATATCCTTTTTAAAATATCGCCTAACGTTTTGGGTATGCCACGTTGCGTAATTAAGAACAAAATTAAATAGACAAAGACATGAATTGGATTAAGCGATTGTTTACAAAAAAGAAAACTAACAAGCAATGTGATATGCCTGTTGTTGTAGGTAGTTCTTCTCCTAAAAAAGAACAGACCTATATGCATATTGAAGCAGGTACAGGCAGACCTTATTTTACTAACGAACCGCCACATATAAAGAAATGGTGTGACGAACAACTGCAAAGAAGTCGTAACCGTTGTAGATGTTGAATTACCTACAACATCTGTATATACGCAATTGACGAAATACAACACTTCACACAATCAAATCAAAGACAGCTATTACAGCTGTCTTTTTTTATACACATACGAGAAGTTGCTCCCCTTTGCAATCCCTAAATCAAATTAAAAACTTGCCAAAAAAGTGTAAGAATGTAAGGAATAGGTTAACGCCTTTTCTGCACTACGTTTTCTTATTACATTTACTATTTATATTTTGTAATTCCTTACAAAAAAAAGTGTAAGGAAATAAAGAATAGAAATTCCTTACATTTCTTACAAATTCGACTTACAATTTTATTTTAAACCTAAAGCATTGGTTATCAATAAAATAAAACGCTCTTACACTCTTACAGAAAATTGTCCACATTACGGAGTTATTCCAAACTCTTCAACCAGATAGTACGCTACATAAAAACGAGTAAATCTCTCGTTTTTGTGTAATTTTCCTTATTTTTGAGTAAACTTAAATTCATGAATAGATTCGCAACCTTCGAAATTCCAGTCGCTCCACACGTTTATAAATTTCTCGCATCGAAATATGGAGATGTTTATCAAGTTTCACAAACTGACCTGTTGGGTATCATGATCATTCCTTACTTGACCAAAAAAGTAAATGTTATCAAAAGAAAACCTGAACGAAAAATAACTGATCAAACCAAAACTAAGACCTATACAATTTCTATTTCTTACGATTACTTTGTTAGACAAGGATTCTATCTAAGTTATGATCAGTTGAAATTTTTAGGAAGAATCGCAGATCGGTACTTTCGTGAAGTTCTGTTTTCACATGTGGCCATTACAGCAATTGACAATCCAAAAAGTCAGATGAAGTCAATAGTCAATTTTTGTGAAGCTTATAATATAGGTGTCGAAGATATAGATCCACGGACATTGTATCGAGATTTCTACAGAAAAAGAGAAGATTTGCATCAAAATTTAGAAGCTTGAAATTGCTTAAATGGATCATGTCACAAACTAATTCACTAATTGCATGAACGTTAAGCGTTTATAAATGGGTAGAAAGACAATAAAAACATTTGAAATAAACGTCAATTAAAATATCAAATAAATACAGCTATGATTACTAACCTTCCATCGGATCTCGAGAAAAAAATAGACAATATATATATCAGTCTCCCATTCACAACTTTAACGGCTTCCAATCTTCTAAAAGGCATACAGCCAACAGATTCAGAGCTTGTAACGCATGGAAAAGCTTTGAAAGTAAAGATTCATCCATCAAATTCTGATCTTAATTTTCGTCAAATGGTCTCACCTGCTGGAATAAGTTGGAATTTCAGTATATCTTTTCAGGTATATGAAAATAATCAAGTCAACTTCCAACGTCTGAACCGATTTATGAATAAAAAAGTGGTTGCGTTCATCACAACAACTGAGTATAGATACCAGATTGGCTGGAATGAACAGCCATTGAGCATTACATTTAGAGAAATCACTGAAGGTTTTAACGTTACTATTTCTGGAGACAATTATTTTCCTGCATCTCGCAATAAATTGATGTCCTTTCGAACGACTTTTTAAATAGAAATCTTTGTAACTGCCGATTGTAGAATTAATTGCAGTTACTAATGAGTAGACTTAACAGCTTGCAGAATTTATTTTCATCTAATTTTTATATAGAAGAACGATACGCTTTGTCGTTTGTTCCTTCTTTATATGCCTATCTGAATAATTCGAATGAAATAAAACCAAAGTCTGAAGAAGATTTGATGTTTTCGAATAGCAATATTCGAACGCAAAAAAACTTGATGGGAGAAACTAAAAGAGTTGTAATTCTTTCGATCAAACAACCCATTCTAAAATATACTGACCATTGGATGGGTTGGCTTGGATCTAAAACTTATATCAGAATTCTTCAACAATTAGCAAATGATGATTCAGTTGCAGGTGTTGTTTTGGACATAGACTCAGGTGGTGGTCAATCTTATGGAACTCCAGAATTCTATGATGAAATAAAGAATTTCCAGAAACCTATCTACTCATTCACGGATGGCCTTATGTGTTCAGCTGCATATTACATTGGAAATGCTTCTGATGGAATAATTGCACACAAACGATCTGAAGCCATCGGATCCATCGGTGCATATACTCAATTCATTGATTTCACAGGGATCTTCGAAAAGTTAGGTGCTAAATCCTATAAAGTCTATGCGACTGAATCAGATGAGAAAAATAAGGAAGTTAGAGAATTGATCGATAATAATGATCCTACACCATACATCAAAAACATATTGGATCCTTTGGTTGCTACTTTTCATGCTGATATGTTGGAAAAACGTCCGGATATGGACAAAGAAGCTTTGAAAGGTGGAGTTTGGGGTGCAGAAGAAGCTTTGCAAATGGGATTGATTGACGAAATCGGTACAATCGAAACAGCAATCATGAAAGTGATTGAAAGTTCAGGGAATAATAATAATTCAAATACTAATTCAAATAATACAGAAATGCCAGAAGAAAAATCCTTCCAAAAATTGGCGGCTGTTCTTGGTGTAGAGGGGGTTGAGCCTAAAAAGGCTAATATTTTCTCTACTAATGAGACAGTTAGCTTAACGGCAGAACAGCTTTCGAAAATCGAAGCTGCTCTAAGTGATCCAAATGACAGCCAAAAGTTGGCTGATCTAAACTCTGAATTGACAAAAGCAAAGAGTGATTTAGCAAATGCTAAAAATGATATTACGAATCTAAATACAGCTGTAGAAAACGCTTTGACGAAAGCTGGTTTAGAAGGTGAGAAAAAAGAAACTGCAACTGAAAACATTGAATTGTTGGCAGATAAAGTAGTTGAATTCGGTGGTGAAGATGGAGAATTACCTACAACAGTACATGCAGAAGGTGATAAATCAGTTGGAGATTCTTCTTTGAACTCAACATCAATTTTTGATTCAATTGTAAATTAATTCATTATGTCTGGAATAGATATCCAATTAATAGCTGCTGAAATGCAGCGATACGTTGTACAGAATAGAAATGTAGTTAAGGCAGATTTTGCTCGAGCTACAACTGTAAGAATTGATAGTTACGCAAGAAAAGTAACTAAAATCAAAGGTGCTTATCAAGTTTTAAACTCTTTGATGACTCATGTTGTTCAAGGTTTTAAACCAGAATGGCAAGAGCTTGGAGAATTCTCAGTTAAAGACAAAGAGTTGAAAAACTATCATCAAAAAGTGAACTTCGGGTTCGTTCCTGCTGATGTTTTAGGTACTTTTTTGGCTGATTGGTACGAAGAAGATAAGGCACCAACCAACAAAGAAATCACTAAGAAGATTTTCGATTGGTTGTTTACTCAAATCAACGATGACGTTGATTTATTATCTTTTATTGGTCAATATGATCAGTCGAACGCTTCAGGGCAATTCGGATTCTCGCTAAAAGGTTTGAATGCGATTGTCACTGATATGTTAGGAAACACGGAGAGACCTTGTTTCAAAATTCCTTTGACGAAATTCACTGATGTGAATGTTATCGATCAAATCAAAGCTTTTGAAAAAGGTTTGCCGATTTTATTCAAAAATAAAATCAAAGAAATTCACGTATCGGAGAACGTTCTTGAAATGTATGAAGATGCATACTTCAACGAGTATGGGCATTATCCTCGATTCAAAGACTCTGACTTGACCAAGACTCCATTGAAAAAACGTAAGTTGATTGGATGGGATGGTTTGGACGATGATATCATTTTTGCTACAATCGATGGTAACTTGCTCAATTTGATTGACATCAATTTACCTAACACTATCACAGATGTACAAGTACAAGACTATAAAGTCAAAGTATTTGGTGAGTTCTGGAAAGGTTGGGATTTCTTGATCAATGAAGCGGTTTGCGTTGGTAACTTCTCAGATAGTGTAAGAGGACTTGGTGATGATGATTTGATGAAAATGTATTTCCCAAGAGATTACTATAAAGAAAATCCAATCGAACCAATCCCTACACCTGAATCAATTGCTGTTACTCCAGCAACTGCAACAGTTGAACCTGGTAACTCACAAACATTTGCTGCAGCTGTTACTCCAGCAGAAGCAAATCAAGATGTGGTTTGGAGCATTGAATCGGGAACTGGATTATCAATCAATTCAAATGGAGTAGTGACAACTACTGCAGGAACTGAAGAGGGTGACTATACTGTGACTGCAACATCGGTTGTAGATGATCAAGTGACAGGAACGGCAACGTTAACTGTTAGTAATTAACCTTTAAAAATTCATTAAAATGGCTGAACAATGCTTTGAAAATACGCCTTTAGAAGACATACTATTATGTCCGAATGTAGAAACGCAAGCAGGATTAGTTCCTGAAACTCATTTCTTACCACATCCATTCATTCAAACGATGGAAGTTCCTGTATTAGATGCAGATTCTGATTATAAGAAAATGGGAACTATTTCTGAAGATATAGTTCCAATTGCAGGACAAGGATTCGTGAAAATGAGTTTGATGATCGATATGAACTCGGTTACCAGCAATTTAGTTGGAAATAGAGGAAATAAGAAAGATCAAACTACCTTGAATATTTTCATTCCTGGTACGAGAGCTGAAGTTTTAGGTTTCAAAAGACTCTATAAGAATGTTCCAGGCGTTTTTGTAGTGAAAGATCAGAATGGTAGAACATTCGTGGTTGGAACTAAAGATGCACCTGCGTATATCGATAATCTCGAATTTACCACAGGTGCTGGGCCTGAAGATGATAACGGTGGAACCGGTACTATCATAGCGAATACTAATTTGTTTGAATATACCGGAGACATTGTTTTGAAAACAGAACCAGTTGGTGGATAAAATTTAAGTTATGGCAAAGGAAAAGAAAGCTCCTCCGAAAAAAACGGAGGAGCCTAATAAACCAATTCCAGTTCAATCTCACTTTGAAATCATCGGGTCGAAAAATAGAAGAATCATTTTAAACGGTGGTCGCTATTTGGATCTAAGAATGGGAATTCCGAGTGATGTGCTGGAATTATATAAATCGGGTTGTAAATATTTTGGACTTAAAAAAGGAGCTGAAGTTTTGTTCGAAGATCTATCTAAAGACGAAATTCAGAAGCTTATCGATAAAGCTCCAAGACCATCCGATAAAAAGATATTGCAATTGTTAAAATAGACTTTTCATGTGTCTAAGGTTTTAAGTTAGGTTAAGCCTCGGGAGACCGGGGCTTTTTTGTGTCCTTTCAATTGATAAGTACACTTTCCAAATTTGTACAAAAGCTTTAAAATGGATGTACGTAAATGGATTCAAGACGGCGAGAATTATGATTCGGGCGTGATGTTGCTTTCTAAATTGAGCAACAAAAAACATTTGATTCGAACACTTTCTAAAAAAGAAACTGATTTCTATCGCAGAAAATTGAAATATGAATTGATGAAGTACTTGGAAAACGACCAGGTGAAATCAGTTCAGAAAATAAAAAGTAAACCAAAAAAAATAACTACGACACTAAAAGTCGAGAAAATAAAAGAAGCGTCCTCTACTCTATCAAAGCTGAAATCTAAACCTATAAGTGCTTATCCAGTCGAACTGCATGAAACTTATAAACTTCGTATTGAAACCTTTTACGAAGCCAGCTCTCTCAAAATTCAATTGAATGAAGTTCCTGAAGAGGATCATGAAACAGCTCTGAAGCTTCAACTGAAAATTTGGTATTTGCTCCAACAAAATTCAAAACATTGGAAGATCCTGGAGTATTACGATCGAACCAAACAAATACTTCCAACTAAATCAAAAAAAGACTTCAGCAAATTGAGTCCAATGGAAATAGTGAATCAGCGTCAAAGATTGTACGTCAATCGATCAAAACGAATTCGGACCATTGAAGAAAAACAAATCGAATTGAATAATGAATTGAATGAAGCCAGGCGTGAGCGTTTGATAAATTTCATTATTAGAAAAAAAGAAGAGTTGCAACACATTCAAAATGATATTGACCTATTAACGGATTTAATTAGAAACGCATGAGCAGTATAGTAAAATTCAACAAAGACAGTCATTTTCAGCGAATCCAAGCGAGTTATGTCGATGACAAAATCAAGCTTTCAGAATTTGAAGAGCAAATGCTTGAAAGAATGAAATTCGTTTTTTCGTTGCGTTTGAAAAACAAATACTCAAAGCAGCAAGCAGTTTCAAAACTTGAATCTGAGTATAAGGTAAGTAGAGCCACTGCATATCGTGATTACGCTTCTGCTTCAATGCTATTTGGCGAAATCGACGATGTGGATGCTAGAGGTGAAAAAATGGTTCTTAGAGAACAATATTGGTATTTGTATCAGCAAAATATCAAAGAAAGAAATTGGCAGGAAGCTAAGAGAGCTTTGGATTCATATAGAGAGTTATTTGACTTCTCAGACACTTCTGGAGACGTTGATCCTGATAAGATTGCGAAACACGTTTACAATATCAAAGTTTCTAAAAAAGTAGAAAAAGCACTATTGAACACTTTAAAAGATGGTGTTATTGATTTGAACTCTTTCAATCCAAAGGCTGAAGATATTGATTTTGAAGAAGTGAAAAAAAATGATCAAGGATAACGTAAAATTAGTTAAGCTAAACGCTGCACAGTTGATAGCTATTGAAGCTAACAGAAGAGCAAAAAAGAAATATATATTCCTTGAATGGGGGCGTGGAACTGGTAAATCAACAATATTAGGTTGGTACCTAAAAGAATGTGTTCGACAAATGCCACGATCGACCGGAGTGTTGGTTGGTGAAACTTATCAGCAGATGCTATCCAGAACTTTACCATCTACCAAAGAAGGAATGGAAATGTTCGGGATATACGAAGGTTATGATTATGTAGTTGGTAAAAATGGTACTTCTCTTGGTTTCAAAACTCCATTCCAAACTCCTTCTTCCTGGCGTAACGTTATTCACTTCCGTAATGGGACAATTGCCATCATGGTTTCTCTCGATATGCCGAATGCTGGTAGAGGAATCAACTCGTATTGGGTGATTGGTGATGAAGCGGCTCTATTAAATCATGAACGATTATTTGACAACGTTCAAACGACTAACCGAGCGAAAAAGACACAATTCGAGAAGTCAACCCTGTTAAATGCCGAAATATTCGCATCCTCTACTCCAATGACTAAGAAAGGGCAATGGTTCGTTGAGAAAGAGAAAGATGCAGTTTCTAAACCTGAAGAATATGCATTCATCAAGGCTAATGCGTATGTGAACAAAGAGAATCTGGCAGACGATTGGTTTGATCGTATGCTGACCAACGCTCCAAGTCAAATGCATTATGATGCCGAGATTGGCAACATAAGACCGCCCGCAATACTCAATGCGTTTTATGCTTTCTTCGATCCGGACATACATACGTATGCGTACAAGCACGACCTGGACTACCTACTCGATCTTGGAGTTGATTATAAAGTAAAACATAACAACTGCAAACAAGATGGTGATCTTACCAGGAATGTTCCATTGACTTTAGTGATTGATCCTGGATCGGTTATAAACTCATGTACTGTTTGGCAATACTTAGCTTCAATCAATGAAGAGCGTACACTGAAAGAGTTCTTTGTGAAGAAACCGAAAGATTGGGAGGATATGGTCAAAGAATTCGATCAATACTATCATTATCATAAATCAACCAACAATACTTTGTATTTACGACACGATGCCCAAGCTTTCAAAGAAAGGGATCAAAACGGAATATTGCTATCTACTAAAATAGAGAAAAAACTGCGTGAGCTTGGATGGAGGGTTGTCAACCTCACTCCAAATACCAATAACCCACTTCACTCTGACAAATACGTTGTCATGAATGCTATTTTGAAAGAAAGCGATACGAAACTACCAAAGTGGAGAATCAACCGGGACAACTGTCCAAATCTTGTGATCTCAATAACTAATACGGAAACAGAAGTAAAAGCTTCAACAGAATTCGGAAAAGACAAAAGTTCAGAGCTCGATTCTAAAATTCTACCTGAACATGCTACTCACCTATCCGATACTGCAGATTATTACCTGTATTGGAAGTGGGTTGATATCGTTAGGGGTAACACATCCACGTTTTTCATCGGGGTTTAGAAAATTTCAAAATTTCATCAAAACGACAAAAAAAGTCGCATTTCATATTTCGGAAAAAACGAAAAAATGGAAAGTGAACTGTTTCGTAAGGGCGGGGCGTGCTCATGATCTGCATTTTGAGAATGAAAACTGGATTTCAAATGTTAAAATTTTGATTCTCAAAATTCTATCCGTTTGGATTTGAGAAAATAGGGGCTGAAATAGCTGTTTTATTTGTGTCCTTTTAAAAAAAACCGATAAAGTGCATCTTAGCGATATGAAAGATGTTATTTATCTCAAAGACGTTTTAGAAATAATGCAAATGAAGGATGAAGCTGGAATGGCCATTCCTTTCGATATTGAAGTGAGACAATTTTCTGCTCAAAATTCTACAGGTGGAAAATATGTGGTTTATAATGATGCCAGGCTTCTTCGTGCAAAACCTTCCAAGAAGACGTATAAAAGTAAAGTCGCTGAACTCTTTTATTTAGAGAAAAAAGAAAAGAACCCTAATCATTTTGCTAATAGTACAAGGAACATTGAATTGGCAAATGGTGAGATCAAGAAAATTAACATCAGATTTATCATCAAGTTTAACGGCAAAAAAGTTTGTTACTAATGAGTGTAAGAGAAATTTCACCAGGAATATATTTTAGCAATCACTCCATTGCTAAATTTTCAGTCGATAAAGACCCAGGGAGTGTTCCAACTCCCATTACTATTAAAGCAGACGATACTGAATATACTGAAGTTGAAAAAAGGAAGATTGTCAGTTGGGGTGAAGATAATAACGCAGCTGAAGTTGTTTTAAACTTGATCAAGCAAATTGGAGTGGCTGGAAAAGTGGTTCAAGTCGCAACTGCAGCTCACTTTGGAACTGGACTAACTTTATTTGAATATGATGATGAAGGCAAAATCGTAAAAACTCCGTTGCATAAACATCCGAAAGTTAAGGAGTTCAACAAGAGAAATAACTTGAATCTCCTTTATTCTGAATTTATAAACGATTTAGAAATTCACGACCTATGTCCAGTTGAATTTATTCTTTCGAAAGATTATCGATCGATCAACAAAGCAGTTCGACATCAACCTGTACATTTCCGATTTTGTGTAATGAACGAAAAGACTGGACGAATTGAATGGGTGGCACTATGTGCTGACTGGAAAAATCCAACAAAAGAGAATGTGAAATTCGTTCGATGCTTCACTCAATACGACTATTGGGAGGACATTCAAGAATATTGTAAAGAGAAAAACATTCATAAATTCATCATCGTTTATCATTATGTGAAAAACGGTGAAATCTATTACAACCAACCATTCTGGCATGCACCGTTAAAAAATGGATGGGCTGATGTTATCTTATCGGTTCCTGAAGTCAAAAACATCATTGCAGCAAATCAAACGCATATCAAATACTTGATTCATATCTCTGAAGAATACTTCAAACGTGCTTATGGTCCGGACGAAAATGGAAGTTGGAACTGGGATAACTTTTCAGCTGAAGAACAAGAGAAGAAAAAGAAAGAATTAAAACAAGCAATTGACGACCATCTAACAGGAAAACCTGCAGCTGGTCGATCTATGACTGCTCCGAAATTCTTGAATAGAGATGGAACTTTCGTCAAATCAATCGAAATCGAACCAATTGACGACAAACTAAAAGACGGTGCGTATCTGCCTGATGCTTCAGCTGGAAACTATGAAATAGCATTTGCTAAAGGTGTAGATCCTGCAATCATTGGAGCAGGAATCCCAGGTGGAAAGAATCAATCCGGTTCTGGTTCTGATAAACGAGAAGCTTATACAATTTTGTGTGCAAACATGGTTATCAATCGAACGATATCCCTGCTCTTATTCTATTTCCTAAGAGATTGGAACGGTTGGGGCGATGATCTGCAAGCTGGTTTTCCAAACGTAGTTTTAACGACACTCGACAAAGAAACGTCGGGGCAAACTGAAGTAATTAATTAATCATGAAACTAATAAATTCAATTGAAGATCTTAACAAGCATGTAGTTGTTGCAAGCGATTTCTATCAAGATAAATTGCTGATCTTCACAAATCGTGTCGAAAGAGAATTCAAAAAATCTATAGGTGAAGCTAAATACGAGTCAATAGTTTCATCTGATGAAGATGATGATCTTAGAATTATAGCTTGTTCATACGTAGCAAACAAAGGTTTGAGTCTTGCTCTTCCATCGCTGGTTTTGAACATTACTTCGGCTGGAGTGTTTACAAATGCTACTACAGATAGTCAACGTGCTGAATGGTGGCAAATGAAAGATTTAAATCGTTCACTACTAAAAGCTTCTTTCGAAGCTCTCGATGAAGTTTATAGTGAAATTGGAATTGATAAAATCGCTGATGTAAAAGATTTGTACGTGAAGAATTTGAAACAATTCGAACACGTGTATTCTTTAGGTGGTTCAGCACAAACATTCATGTCGCTTATTCCTTTCATGCGTGAAGTCCAAGAACAATATATCTATAATACTCTCCAAAATTGCATTGGACACAAATTCAATGAAAATCAATTGAAAATCATCAGAGCTGCAATTGTCAATTTAGCTCTATCAAAAGCTGCAACGTCCGGATCATTCTCTATTGAATCGAATGCAATGTTGCTGCGTTTTGAAGTGATGCCCTGGGAAAAGGTAGAAAAATTGGAACAGCAAACACTTACCAATTTCAAAGAAGATAGATTCAATATTGGCATGGGTTATTTGCACAAAGTCTCTCAATTCATTAAGGATTTGCCTTGTTATGAAAAGAAAGAATATCAGTCAGATATTCAAAAATTAAAATCGGGACTGTATTTATAATTGTGTCCTTTCAAAAAAAAGAGAATAAAAGCATCTTAGCTATATGAATTTTAATAATCAAAATAACGCATTCGAAAATTTCATCCAAGATGAAATATCAAGCTGCCTAACCGATGAAAATATCGGTGGAGTGATTGATATTCATTATTGCTTCATGCCATGGGTGAACACTTTTAGAACTCCATCGGTTTTAGAAACAAATGCTTATGCTGGAAAAATTCATGAAGACATCACATGTCTTCCAAATCGATATTTTTCTAAGATTCCTGCGTTGGTCGATAGTTCACATATTAATTCAAAATATGAAGGCCCTGGCAAAGTTTCTTTCAAATCTGAATTGGAATTTATGCTGGTTGGGAATCGTGATGAATTTATTGGACTTGCAAGGAAAATGGCAAACAGACCTTTCATTTTCGTTGTACGTGATGCGAACAATAAACAGTTCGTCGTTGGAACGACTACTTCACCTGCATACATTACTTCTTTTGAAATTAAATCTGAAAAGAAATTCGATGATGAAGTTGTGGCAATGTTCAAATTTGAAGCTAATAGTATTTATTTCCAATACGATGGTAAAATCACATTGAAAGAAAATATAGCTGTGATTGGTGATTATTCATTCGAATACGATGAAGATTATAATTAATGTGTATGAAAACGATTGATCAAATAATTGAAGATTTAAATAAAATAGCGAGTGATATTCCGATGTTCCTTCAATCTGGACGTCCGGAAAACATCAAGTCTGAAAATCACCGATCGCTTGAAACTCGAATGAATCAAGCAATCATAGATTTGGCTTTGGCTACATCAAACATTTCAGAAACTAAAAACATTATTAAAGGCACATTTAACCCAAACACAAATCCTCCAGCTAACTACGAGATAGGCTCGTTTTACTTGAGACAAGATGCATTAGAAAATAATTTGGCACTGTACATATATACAGGTGTACATGCGGATGGATGGTTTCTGTTGAGAGATTTGAAGCGTGGAAATGTAACTGAAACCGTTTCTGGCAACTTTAGCATTGATATGCTCCAAGTTTCTTCACAATACAACATCACTTTAGAAGATGATACTGATATCGAATTTTTGAATTTGAGTTTGCTTGAAAATACTGACTGCTTAGAATTTCGGATGAAAATAATCAATCGAGGGAAGTACGCTTACAGCTTACCTTCATGGTTGGATATTTATCCAAAATCTGATGTAGCAGGTGAAATCGATAGAATTTTGGTTGTGATTGAGAATTTCGGAGCAATGCCGAGTGGATTTTATAAAAGAGTAACATTCTAATAAAAAGTATGAAACCAATTGATCAAATAATTGAAGAACTCCAGCAAATAGGCATAGATATACCAGAATACATTCAATCTGGTAAACCTGAGAATGTGAAAGCTGCAAATCATAGATCGCTTGAAACACGAATGAATAACGCGATACTTGATCTTGTTGAGCATATAAAAGATTTAGATGCTGATAGAAATGTAATAGTAGGAGAAGATGATCCAAACACTACTCCACCAGCTGGTGCAATAGTAGGATCTCTTTACTTGCGAAAAAATGAATCTGGAAGTAATTTAGCCTTATATATCAATACAGGAACATCAGAGGTAGGTTGGTTTTTGTTCAGGGAATATACAGAAGAAAATAAAGTGTATGGAGATGCAGCAAATCCGAACTTCGAATCGATTCCTGGCAAAGTTGGTGATCTATATATTCAAACCAATGATGGAACTTCCACGGGTGATATTCTCAGTGTGTGGATGTATATTGGTTTGACTATTGGTGATTTGTGGTTTAACATTTCAGCTCCTTCAGGATCCTTCAACATCACAACCAAAACCCTCACTGACGGCCAAGTTTATAACTTTCCAGCTATGGAAAAGGGCGAAGCCTTTATCGTTAAAATCATTGACGAAAATACAATACCTGCTCCTTCAGGCGTGGTATGGTTAGGAGGTTATGGTGGCGTAGGCGTAGGCGATGGTAGCATGGTGATTTGTTTGGCCAATAATGCAGGTGGAACCTACAACGATGTAGGCCACAATTTCGCTATCATAAATCAAGGCAAAGATTCTGAAGTTATTTTCGTGGATGAACTTCCTGACGAAAATTTAGCGAGGACAGGTGTTATTTACGTACTCAACTCCAATAACGCAATGTACGTTTGGGATCAGCAACTGGGCGATTATGTCCTCGTTGGTGACGTGATTCCAGGTACTTTGATTTCATCGACAGAATTTATAGA
>Ga0209487_1002982_pt1 | contig 13506 bp, 10 predicted proteins | sample Poulit2012_FD_187524 | JGI IMG/M metagenome (GOLD analysis project Ga0209487, IMG submission 187524) | Agricultural soil microbial communities from Georgia to study Nitrogen management - Poultry litter 2012 (SPAdes) (version 2) | ecosystem: Environmental > Terrestrial > Soil > Agricultural land... | reverse complement strand
CGCGGTGCTGGATTCGCGATTGGCAACTGCCGGTTACGGTAGATTTCTTTTGAACTCGCTGCCGGAATTTTGGCGCACAACCGACGCGAAAAAAACGCAGCAGGCCCTAAAGCGGCTGGCGCAGGACACGTGAAAGAGAATTTGTTCAAAATAACGAGGAGAGATAATTGGAACTGGTAACTGGTGCGCATACCGGTCAAGGAATTGGGCGTCCGTCTAAAGTCGCGATAGTCGGAGCTGGAAGTGTGGGCTCGACGCTTGCCTACGCGTGTTTAATGCGGGGAGTGGCACGCACGGTGGCTCTATATGACCTGAATACGGACAAAGTGCGTGCCGAAGCACTTGACCTTGGTCATGGTTCCCAATTCATGCCGGCGGCGCAGGTTATTGGCTCCGACGACATCGAGGTATGCCGGGACGCTGACATCGTTGTTGTAACCGCGGGTGCCAAACAGCAACCGGGCCAATCGCGATTGGAGCTGGCAGGCGCAACTATTGATTTAACGCGCGTACTGATGCCCGAGTTGATCGAGGTAGCGCCCGATGCCATCTACTTAATGGTCACAAATCCGGTCGACGTCGTTACGTATGCGGCATTGAAATTCTCGCAGTTGCCGCCCAATCGGCTTTTTGGAACCGGTACTGTGCTGGACTCTTCACGCCTGCGATATCTAGTGGCAAATAAACTCAACGTCGCGGTACAAAATGTTCACGCCTACATAGCCGGTGAACACGGGGATAGTGAAATTCCGCTGTGGAGTTCGGCGTTCATTGGCTCGGTTCCGCTCCTACAGTGGAACGAGACCGGCCGAGGATCCCTTGATGAGAATGAACGGAAAGCGATTGAACGGGAAGTAATAACCGCGGCATATCAGGTAATTGAGGGTAAGGGCGCAACCAACTATGCAATCGGAATGGCCGGCGCGCGCATCATTGAAGCGGTGTTAAAAGACGAGCAGCGCGTATTGCCCGTTTCGTCGCTGTTGAACGATTACGCGGGTATTGACGATGTTTGTCTTTCAGTGCCGACGATCGTGGGCCGCGACGGCATTGAAACGGTGCTGCCGATCAACTTCTCGATTGAAGAACACCGCGGCATGCTGCGTTCGGCGAAAGCGGTGCGCGCTGTGGCAAAGGAATTTGGACTTTAAGATCCCGATTCTAGTCGAGCGCAGTCGGTACGAGGAGCTGTTGTCCAGCCTGCAACTGAGAAGTTGACAGCCCATTAATCTCCATAATCGTGTCCACCACGTCGCGCAGGTCTTGCCCTGTGGTCGGCACGTCCTGCGCGTGGTGCCACAGCGTTTCCCCCGGCGCGATGGTGACAGTTGCAACCTCAATTGGAGGTTCCGGATCCGTGGCAACTGCGGTGCCCGCCACAAGCACGGAGCCAACAATTCCCAGGGCAGCAAGAACACTCACAACTAGTCGCCCGCGTCGGGTAAGCCGCAGGGTTCCTGCATCACTGCGGCGGGAAGTGCTGGTCGCTGTGCTGCCGGATTGAGTAGCCACTGTTTCTCCTAGAACATTTGTTCGACGAACGTATGTACGATTTCTATCACATCGGTGCGCGCTTATCTACAACACGCTCGAACAGGTGTTTGATTATTGTCGGTAGAGACCAATAGCCTGTTGGGTACAAGTTGATCACCGACCTCTGACATTTCCGGCCGGCTCGTTATTGGCTGGGGGCTGCAAGATTCATCCAGGTATCTTGCGCATCGGGCGTAGGCGGCGATCAGGAGACGAGGAGGCGCAAGTGACCGCGGAGGATGAGGGGGCTTTCGAGCCCGGGATTGCTGACTTAGAGGGCGATGGCCTTACGTCGCGTCAGCGGCTGGTGCTCGACTGTATTCGCTCCTCAGTCACCGAGCGCGGATATCCGCCCAGCATGCGCGAGATTGGCTCAGCCGTTGGCTTGACGAGCCCCTCCAGCGTTAAGCATCAGTTAATGGCCCTCGAGCGCAAGGGCTTCGTACGGCGAGACCCAAATCGCCCACGAGCGATCGAAATAGTTTTACCTGACGACTCGCAAGCTGCTGCGCCGTTAGGCGATGAAGCTGCCGAAGCCGCATCGAGTGAGAGTAGCGATGAGAAGCCGGCTCCGTCCTATGTTCCAGTTGTAGGGCGAATCGCTGCCGGCGGGCCCATTTTGGCGGACCAGGTAGTTGATGACGTCTTCCCGCTTCCGCGGCAGCTTGTGGGGGAGGGCGAGTTATTCTTGCTCCGCGTTCAAGGTGACTCAATGATTGAGGCGGCTATCTGTGACAGTGACTGGGTGGTGGTTCGCCGCCAGCCGGTAGCTGAAAACGGAGAAATTGTCGCCGCGCTTCTTGACGGGGAGGCAACTGTGAAGACGTTGAAGCGGGTTGATGGGCACATCTGGCTCCTGCCGCAGAATCGCGATTATGAGCCCATCTTGGGTGATGAAGCGCAAATTTTAGGGCGCGTAGTTTCCGTTTTGCGCAGTTTGTAGCGCCGCGACGCGCGTCGCCGCCCCCGGCTTGCCTCCTGGGTCGAAAGGGGCGTAGTATCACTACATATAGTAGTTACATGGCTGTGATCCGGCCATATATAGTCCACAAGGCTATCCACAAGAAGTGGGCCACCGTCCACAGTTTGAACAGGTTCTTCCACAGGAGGTGAGAGAATATGCATTGCCCGTTTTGTCGGTTTTCCGACAGCCGCGTAGTGGATTCTCGCACCTCCGATGATGGGGCATCTATTCGGCGACGGCGCCAGTGCCCCGAGTGTGGGCGCCGTTTCACGACGGTGGAGAATGCGAGCCTGACGGTAATCAAACGCTCCGGAGTCACCGAACCATTTAGTCGCCAAAAGGTCGCAGTTGGCGTAGGTAAAGCCTGCCAGGGCCGTCCGGTGAATCAGGATGACTTGGACCTGCTGGCGCAGCGAGTAGAAGAAGCAGTCCGGGCATCGGGAGTGGCAGAAATCCAAGCCGATGACGTTGGTCTAGCGATTTTAGGTCCGCTTCGGGAACTGGACGAGGTCGCGTATTTGCGCTTCGCCAGTGTGTATCAGGCATTCGATTCGCTCGAAGACTTTGAGAAAGCCATTAGCGCGCTGCGTGCCCCTAGCGCTGACGCAGCGCCGTAAAGCCGACGGTGGCTGGGAGGGGAAGCCCACGCCACCGTCGGCATTCTTCAAAAATTCAATTGCACTGAAAATCTGACAGGCGGTTGGCTGTGCTGACCGCAACATTATGAGCATCGTGGAGGAGACCTCAGATGACTGAGACCACATCAGACACATCCGCTAAGAAGCGAGCGGGCGCAAATGGTGCGGCCAAAGCTCCGCTGAAAATGGAACGGGTTTGGACGAAAGCCGGAGTACACCCCTATGACGATGTGACCTGGGAGCGCCGCGATGTCGTCCAAACTGACTGGCGGACAGGTGAGACCATCTTCGAACAGCACGGGGTGGAGTTCCCGGAATCTTGGTCGTTAAATGCGTCGACGATTGTCACCACGAAGTACTTCCGCGGTGCGGTAGGTTCCCCCGATCGAGAGAACTCGCTCAAACAATTGATCGATCGCGTTGTATTGACCTATACACGTGCTGGTAAAGAGCACGGCTATTTCTCCTCCGATGAACAAGCTGAAATTTTTGAGCACGAATTGACCTACATGCTTTTGCACCAGGTCTTCTCGTTCAACTCACCGGTGTGGTTCAACGTGGGCACCAGTTCGCCCCAGCAGGTTTCCGCATGCTTCATCCTGTCGGTGGATGACTCAATGGACTCAATCTTGAACTGGTACCGCGAAGAAGGAATGATCTTTAAGGGCGGTTCAGGCGCTGGCCTGAACCTCTCGCGCATTCGCTCATCGAAGGAGTTGCTGCGCTCTTCCGGCGGCACCGCCTCCGGCCCGGTTTCGTTCATGCGCGGTGCTGACGCCTCGGCCGGCACGATTAAGTCGGGCGGGGCAACGCGTCGCGCGGCGAAGATGGTCGTGCTCGATATTGACCATCCCGATGTTGAAGAGTTCATCGAGACCAAGGCACGCGAAGAAGAAAAGATCCGCGTACTGCGTGACGGTGGATTCGACATGGATTTGGGCGGTTCCGACATCACGTCGGTGCAGTACCAGAACGCGAACAACTCCGTTCGGGTAAGCGATGAGTTCATGCGCGCCTATGAGTCTGGGTCCAACTTTGGGCTCCGCAGCCGTTTGACCGGCGAGGTCATCGATGAAGTCCCAGCAAAAGATCTATTTCGCAAGATGGCAGATGCGGCCTGGTCTTGCGCTGACCCCGGGATCCAGTACGACGACACGATCAACGACTGGCACACCTCGCCAGAGTCGGGTCGGATCAATGCTTCGAATCCCTGTTCGGAGTACATGCACCTTGATAACTCAAGCTGCAACCTGGCAAGCCTGAACCTGATGAAGTTCCTCAATGATGACCACACGTTTGACGCCGAACGGTTTGAGCGGGCAGTCGAACTAGTCATCACCGCAATGGACATCTCCATCTGCTTTGCCGACTTCCCGACGCAGGCAATTGGCGACACGACGCGGGCATTTAGGCAATTGGGAATTGGTTATGCAAACCTGGGCGCACTGCTCATGGCCAGTGGGTTGGCATATGACTCCGAGGGTGGTCGCGCACTGGCAGCTTCCATCACCTCGCTAATGACGGGTACTGCCTACCGCCGCTCTGCCGAACTGGCAGGCGTAGTTGGCCCATATGAGGGCTATGCCCAAAACGCTGAAGGCCACGGACGCGTCATGCGCAAGCACGCGGCAGCCAACGATGAAATCCGCACGCTCCACGCCGTAGACCGCGATGTGCACCGGCATGCGACGCGCGCTTGGGAACAGGTCTTGGAAATCGGTGGAAAATACGGATGGCGCAATTCACAGGCCTCGGTTTTGGCCCCCACCGGCACCATCGGATTCATGATGGACTGCGACACCACTGGTATTGAACCGGACTTCTCGCTAGTGAAGTACAAGAAGCTGGTGGGTGGCGGATCGATGCAGATTGTTAACCAAACAATTCCCCGCGCGCTACGCAAGTTCGGCTACACCGAAGAAACTGTGGAAGCGATTGTCGAGCACATCGCCGAAAATGGTCACGTGATCGATGCGCCCGGACTCAAGCCTGAACACTATGAGGTCTTTGACTGTGCCGTGGGCGCCCGGGCAATTTCCGCCATGGGGCACGTTCGCATGATGGCAGCCGTCCAGCCGTTCCTATCTGGTGCCATTTCGAAGACGGTCAACCTGCCCGAAAGTGCAACCGTTGAAGAGATCGAAGAGGTCTACTACGAAGGTTGGCGCATGGGACTGAAGGCGCTTGCTGTCTACCGCGATAACTGCAAGGTGGGTCAGCCCCTCTCCGGTGGTAAGAACGAATCGGATTCTGCTGACTCGGAAGAAAAAGAAGTTGTCGTGGAAGCACGGGCCACCCGGAAGCGGCTCCCGAAGTCCCGCCCGAGCATCACGACCTCATTTACGGTAGGCGGCGCTGAGGGCTACCTAACAGCTGGTTCATACCCAGACAATGGGCTGGGCGAAGTCTTCTTGAAGCTCGGTAAGCAGGGGTCTACCCTGGCCGGGGTCATGGATGCGTTTTCGATCGCAGTCAGCATTGGCCTGCAGTACGGTGTGCCGCTGGAAACCTATGTTGAGAAGTTCACCAACCTGCGCTTCGAACCGGCTGGTTTGACGGATGACCCGGATGTGCGCATGGCGCAATCCGTCATGGACTACATCTTCCGCCGCCTGGCTTTGGACTACCTGCCCTTCGATGAGCGCTCCGCCCTCGGGATTTACACCGCCGCTGAGCGGGAGCATCAGCTCGACACCGGCATGTATGAAGAAATATCCGAAGCCGATACGGATAGCGAGCTGGAATCATTCGCGCAATCAGCAGCCACTTCGGTAAGCAGTTCTAACCCCGAAGACAAGAGCGGGTCGGCGATTGAGAAGGAAGCACCCAAAGACGTAACCTCATCTGCCGACTTGGTGGAAAAACTGCAGGGGCGCGCAGCCGATGCACCGATTTGCATGACATGCGGAACTAAGATGCGGCCGTCGGGGTCCTGCCACGTCTGTGAAGGCTGTGGCAACACTTCCGGATGCAGCTAAATACCAATAGGTAATCTACGGTAACTGCTCAGAAGCAGACCAGTTGTTGATACACAAGAGGGGCGCGGCGGATGCCGCGCCCCTCTTGTCACATTTTTGCTGGTTTTAACGCGTATCGCAGTGTGCGCCTTAGGCGAAAGACGATCGACGCCAAATATTTATGTCAGCATCGACAGCGTACTTTTCGATCTCTTCAAGTTCCGCGTCAGAGAACTCCAGATTTTGCGTGGTCTCCAGGTTCTGATCAAGTTGTTCGACCGAACTGGCGCCAATCAGCGCTGAGGTGACGCGTTCATCGCGCAGCACCCAGGCTAGGGCCATTTGGGCCAGCGATTGTCCGCGCTTTTCCGCAATGGAATTTAGTGCTCGCAACCTTTCGAGCACATCGTCGGTGAGCATGTCCTGCGACATGGATTTACCCTGACCCATTCGCGAGTCCTTAGGGATCCCGGAAAGATACTTGGGGGTCAACAATCCTTGCGCAAGCGGAGAAAACGCGATGCAACCCACTGCTTCGGCGCCCAGAACGTCCAAAAGCGAGGGGTCGCCGTCCTCAATCCAGCGGTTAATCATGGAATACGAGGGCTGATGGATTAGCAGTGGCGTACCCATCTCTTGCAAGATCTTGACTGCCTCTTTCGTGCGCTTGCCAGAGTAGGAAGATATTCCTACATAGAGGGCTTTACCCGAGCGCACCGCGTGATCGAGGGCGCCCAGTGTTTCTTCCAGTGGGGTATCGGGGTCAAAGCGGTGGGAGTAAAAGATGTCGACATAGTCGAGGCCCATTCGCTGCAGTGACTGATCGAGGCTGGCGAGTAGGTATTTACGCGAACCACCGATGCCGTAGGGGCCGGGCCACATGTCATATCCGGCCTTGGAAGAAATTATCAACTCGTCACGGTAGGCATGAAAATCCTCCCGCAGGATGCGTCCGAAGTTAATTTCCGAACTCCCCGGGGGAGGACCGTAGTTATTGGCAAGATCGAAGTGGGTTACTCCCCGGTCGAAGGCGCGACGCAAAATGCTGCGCTGGCGTTCAAGGGGGACATCGTCGCCGAAGTTGTGCCACAGACCCAGTGAAATTATGGGTAGCAGTAGGCCGCTGTTTCCAACCCGGCGATAGGGAATCTGGTCATAACGGTCCGGATTTGCTTGATACATAGACAAAGCCTACTCCGAACGGACAGGTAAGGGCTTATTGCTATTTCACAACGCGCAGCAAAATAGTCTCGTCCAATTCCCGTAACTTCTGGACCGTCTCCGCATCTAATCCGGAACTTATATCGGTTACCGCGTAGCCGACTTCGCCCTCAGTGGCCAGCAGTTGCCCATCAATATTTACACCGTGCTCAGCTAAAATCTGGTTCATCCGCGCCATTACACCTGGAACGTTACGATGCAGGTGGGTAATGCGATCCGAACCCGGCACTGCCTGCAGCGCGAGGTTGGGCAGATTTACGCTCAGCGTGGTGGCACCATACTTGAGGTAATCGCGCAGCTTCGTGGCAACGAACTGGCCGATATTTTCCTGGGCCTCTTCCGTGGAACCGCCCACGTGCGGGGTGAGTATCACGTTGTCTAAACCGCATAGTACGGATTCAAACTTTTCGCCCCGCTTTTTCGGCTCCTGCGGGAAAACGTCTACCGCGGCGCCGGCAATGTGGCCCGAGGTCACGTGCTGAGCCAGGGATTCTAGATCCACGACGAAACCGCGGGAAAGGTTGATGAAAATTGAGCCGTCTTTCATCTGCGAAAACTGCTCTTCGCCGAACATCCCGGCATTACCCGCCCGGCCATCAACGTGCAGGGTAACAACATCTGCCGTGGTGAGGACCTCATCGAGCGTCTCAGCGCGCTGGGCATTACTCAGCGCCAGTTTCTCGGCCGTATCGTAGAAAATTACGCGCATGCCCAGCGCCTCGGCGATGACCGAGAGCTGGGATCCGATGTTGCCGTAGCCCACAATGCCCAATGTGCGGCCGCGCACCTCGTGGGCGCCCTCAGCAGTCTTATCCCACACGCCCGAGTGCAGCGCTTTATCGCGCACGGTTAGGCGGCGCGTAAGTGCAATGATTTCCGCGATTGCCAGCTCAACGACGGAGCGCGTGTTGGAGAACGGCGCGTTAAAGACCGCCACGCCCACATCCCGGGCGGTATCCAAATCAATCTGATTCGTACCGATGCAAAAAGCGCCGATTGCCTTTAAGTGCGGTGCGCTGCGCAAGACGCGTTCCGTCACCTGGGTTTTAGATCGAATCCCGAGCAGGTCGAAGTCCTGCAGCGCAGTAATGAGTTCTTCTTCATCCAGGGCGCCGGACCGGCGCTCAATTTCGATTCCTTGCGCTTCCAACACCGTGTCAGCGAGGGGGTGAAGATTTTCTAGTAGCAGTGCGCGTGTCGGTCTCACGTTCGAATATTCCCACACCGTGGCGTCGCCTTCCGTCACGGCCCCGCCCTTTGGCTCAGCCGGGTGTATCGCGAGCTCGGCTGTTTGGGCCAGCCCGGTGTGGTGGCAAGCCCGGCTATTCAGGCCAGCCCCGCGGGCAGTGGGTCGCGGTGAACGATTGTCAGGGCCTGCGTGGAGCGACTCATCGCCACGTACAGATCACCCGGTCCGCGCGCAGCTTGCGCCAAAATCGCGCTGGGTTCAACCAGCACAACGACATCGAATTCCAGGCCCTTAGCCTGTTCTGCGGTGATGATTGTGACGGGCGAGCGCAGGTCGCTGACTGCTTCTTCGCTTCGTCCGGCGGGCTGCGGGACGCCGTTGACTCCAGTAGCGCCCAGCAAAGGAGCGATGCGCGGATGGGCGTCTAATGCCGTCCACAATTGCAAAATTTCGCTCGCTGGGGCGATCACTGCCAAGCGGCCATCACCCAACATGTCTAACCGGGAATTGACTGCATCGCTGGCGGCGGCCCCCAGCGAGTCACCGGCTGCCACATAGTCAACTGGGTAGTCACCTTCGCGCGCGGTTGTGGCATCGGTTATGTGCAGCCCGGCGGCGCGCCCGGCCGCAACGGCCGGCTCCATGATCCGGCCCGGGGTGCGGTAATTCACCGTCAACTCTTCGAGCCGCAGATGCTCACCAAATAGTGGTTCAAGCCGCTCGCGCCAGTTCCGGGTTCCGGCGGCGGACGAGGCCTGCGAGGTATCGCCCACAATAGTGAAGGAGCGCGTGGGGCAGCGGCGCAAAAGCGCGCGCCAGGCCATGGGGGAGAGTTCCTGGGCCTCATCTACAACCACGTGGCCAAACGTCCAAGTACGGTCCCGGGCCGCTGCTTCGGCCGCGGTTGCCCGCGCAGTCCCGTGCCCAAAACGTTCGGCTAGTAGCTCGGCGGAAACCATGTGCGAAACCCCGGTTGAAGCCACCACCTGTTCGGCGTAAGCGACTTCTTCTTCCCGGCGTTTGCGCTCCTGCGCCTCTTGGGCGCGGCGGGCCTGATCGTCATCACCCACCAGTTCAGCGGCCTCATCCAACAGCGGGATATCTGCCGGCGTCCAGGGCTGCCCGGCGGACCGAAAGAGCATTTCACGCTCGCGAGCGTTTAATCGTGGCGCGGCAGCGGCCAAACGGGTGGGGTTTGTCCACAGGGTTTCAACGACCTTTTCGGCGGTCACTGGCATCCAACACAGGTTCAGCGCGACGCGGACATCGCGGTTTTGCCGCAGCTCTTCGGCAAGGTCGTGCAGATCGTCCATGGTGGGCTCGAAATCCAGTACCCGGGCGTATTGCTCGGACAGTTTCCCGAGCATGTGTTGAACGAAAACAACGCGCGCCTCATTGTGGGGCTTGCGGGACCGACGCGCTCGATCAATTGCTTCGGAAACTTCCGCGGGTAAGAGCTGGAGTTTCCCGCGATCAACTCTCAGCGACTTGGGCTGGTCGGGCACGCGCTGGCGCTGGCGTACCGCGCGTCTTATGACCTGCGCCATTAAAGAGCGCCCCTTGATTTCGGCCACGGCATCACTCTCAGTCCCGGTGGCCGATAAATGCGGAAGTAAATCTGCGATTGTGGTGGCCATGACCCCGGTCTCACCCAGCGACGGCAACACATTTTCGATGTAGCGCAGGAACTCAGAGCTGGGGCCAATCACCAGGACGCCGGAATTTTCCAGGCGGCGCCGATGCGAATACAGCAAATAAGCTACGCGGTGCAGGGCAACAGCTGTCTTACCGGTGCCCGGGCCGCCCTGCACCACGAGTGCTCCGGCCAGCGGGGCGCGAATTATCTGATCCTGTTCAGCTTGAATTGTGGCGACGATATCGGCCATGCGCCCGGTACGGCTCGCGCTGAGTGCGGCAAGCAGCGCCCCCTCGCCCGCTAGGTTTTTACGCGCAGCTTCGCTCAGATTTTCAACATCGAGCACGTCGTCTTCTAAAGCCGTCACTTGCCGGCCGCGCGTCGTTAAGTGCCGGCGCAGAATCACGCCCTGCGGGTGAGCGGCCGTGGCTTGATAAAACGGCTCGGCTGCCGGGGCGCGCCAATCGGTGAGTAACTGGTGATGCTCATCATCGTGTAACCCGATACGTCCGATGTAGCGCTGCTGGGAATCCACCAGATCGAGGCGACCAAAAACCAGGCGATCTTCCACGTTTTCCAACTGGGTGAGCCGGTCTTCATACAGCGTGGCAAAAGCATCGCGCTCCGAGCGGTTTTGCGGGGAGCCGCTGGGGCCGGACCGGCGCACATGGGCCAGGCGTTCGCGCGTGTGGGCACGTAGTTCATCGAGCCGGTCATACAACGTCGTGACGTAGCGCTGTTCAAAGCGAATATCTTCGCTATTGGCAGGCATAACCACCCTTGGAATTGGGGCCCGCGAACCGGGGCCAGAAAAATTGCGTCCTTGAATTATCCCCCGCGGCCGTCAAGATATGAAACCGCCACCCAGTGTTGGGATGGAATTGGCCACATTTGAACGACACAATGAGTGGGAATGTTCGGCGCTTATGAGATGTTAATAAGATAGAAGTGGATTACTACTGGATTTATGAAAATCTGGGACTCACATAGGGAGGTGCCATGAACGAGTACGCAGACGACTTCATCTCGGGTTTGTCGGGAAAGTCGTTGTATTCCGTTAATGCGAACGCCGCCGAGTTGCCCGATGGGCTGGTCCTAGTACACGCCATGAGTGGGTTTATAGATGCCGGCTCTGCCGGACGTATTGCAGCCGAGCACCTGTTGGAGTCTTTAGACCACGAGCGGGTAATCACGTTTGACCACGATCTGCTGGTGGACTACCGCTCCCGGCGGCCGGTGATGACTTTTGAAGACTCCAAGTGGACGTCTTATGAAGAGCCAGTACTCGCCGTCGACGTGGTGTGGGACACCACCGGCACCCCGTTTTTATTGCTGCACGGCGCGGAGCCCGACGTTGGTTGGGAACGGTTCGTCAATGCCATTCGAGACGCCATCGACGCGCTAGGCGTTTCGCTGACAGTGCGACTGCATGGCGTGCCAATGTCCGTTCCGCACACGCGCCCGCTGGTAATTGGCGCCCACGGATCGGAATCCGACCTCATTGGCGAAGGACTACCGTGGGTTAATTCCGTGCAAATGCCCGGAAGTGCCGCCGCACTCTTGGAGCTGCGCCTCACCGAGGCCGGGTATCCGGCCATTGGGCTCGTTGCGCAGGTTCCGCACTACCTGGCGCAGTCGAATTATCCGCAGGCCGCGGTGGGACTCCTTGAAGTCCTGCAGCGCAGTTGTGACCTATCGCTCCCAATTGGTGATTTGAACGTGCGCGCTGGACGCACCTCAAAGGAAATTGAGCGCCAGCTTTCCACCAACGCGGAGGCGCGGGAAGTTGTGAGCGCCCTGGAGCGGCAATATGACAGCGCCACACACAGCTCCAAACTCCCCAGCCTTTTGGCCACGGAAGAAGAAATTCCAACGGCAGATGAGTTGGGTGCAGAATTCGAGCGGTTCTTAATGCACGAGGCCCAGCGTCAGACGCGCGGGGAGGATTCCGATGAGAGCGGTGCCGGCGTAGCGGACCTGGGCGAAAATTTCGGCGCCGACGAGTCTGATGGCGCTGACCAGCATGATGGCGGCGATCAGCTCGAAGACGACGACTTTGGCGGCGAAGATTTTGGCGATGACACCGGCGAGGCGAGCGTTTCTTAGGGCTTTGTAATGGGTCCTAAATTCCCGATCCGGTCTCGCAGGGGCGTAGCTCCCGCTGTGAAAACTTCCAATTCGCGGCCATCTAACACGCGGGCCGGGATCGGGGTGGACCGCAAAGCCCGCCCAATCTGGGCCGCAACCGCCCGCAGGCGCACGCCGTCCTTAGCGGCCAAGATTATTACGTTTCCATGCCGGCGCCCGCTAAAGACGCCCGGCTCAGCTGCAATGAGCATGTTTTTTCCGAAGAGTTCGCGCATGGTCGCCACTTCCCGGCGTGCCAGGTTCAGCGGCGGAAAATCCGCGCAGTTGGCCAAATAGATGCCCTGGGCGCTCAAAGTGCGATGGGCCTGGGTCACGGCCTCCGATGAGGTCAGCTCCAATGGAACTTCGGAATTGGCGAACACATCGCGGATAATCACATCCCAGCGAACATCAGCGCTCTTTTCTAGTGCCACGCGCGCATCTTGAACCCGAATTCGCAACTGCGGGGAACGCGGTAAATCGAACCACTGGCGAACCAGTTGCGCGAGCTTTGCATCAACCTCGAGTGCGAGTTGGTGCGAATCGGGTCGGGTCGCATCGACATATCGAGCCATCGTGCAGCCTGCCGCTCCTAAGTGCATCGCCCGGACCGCCTCCTTCGGCGGGAACCAGGCATCAATGATGCCGGCCATCCACTGCATGTATTTGAATTCCAGATGCGTGGGATCGTCAAAATCAATATGCGAGCTCGGCGTGCCATCGAGGTAGAGCGTTACGCGATTTGGTGCGCCAGCTTCTGCCACGACCGTCACTTCAGCGCGATTAGTATTTATCGGCTCGGTAGGTAACGTCGCGGGAGTTGCTGCAGGACGGCGACGAGAGCGGGAGGCAGACACGATCACCCAGGATAGGCGCTAATTTCTCCGGCTGCGTAGATTGATGCTGTGAGTCGAGGCCCGCGTTCTACTTCCGTTGCCCGAAACTGGGGCAATGATGATTCCGGCACCGCCGTTTTGCACGTGGATATGGACGCGTTTTTTGCCTCGGTGGAGATAGCGCTGCGCCCCCAATTACGCGGAAAGCCAGTCATTGTGGGGCGGCATGATCGCGGCGTGGTAGTCGCGGCAAGTTATGAGGCCCGGGCATTTGGCGTGCGTGCCGCCATGCCGATGGCACGGGCGCGGCGGCTTTGCCCGGCTGCGACCGTGATTCCGCCCACTCACAAGCGCTACCACGAGGTTTCGGCTCATGTAATGGACATGCTGCGCGATATAACGCCG
>Ga0209487_1002981_pt1 | contig 13510 bp, 10 predicted proteins | sample Poulit2012_FD_187524 | JGI IMG/M metagenome (GOLD analysis project Ga0209487, IMG submission 187524) | Agricultural soil microbial communities from Georgia to study Nitrogen management - Poultry litter 2012 (SPAdes) (version 2) | ecosystem: Environmental > Terrestrial > Soil > Agricultural land... | reverse complement strand
AGTTGACACTCAAAGAAATTCAGGAAAAGTTACAACATGAAATGCCAAATCGAACTATCGATCATCGTACACTTCGTAATGATATGGAAATCTTAGAAAGTGCAGGATTCTCAATTACTCGAAATACTGGCAAGTACGGGAGAATTAAATACAGTCATCAAGAGCGAGACTTTGAGTTATATCAATTACGCCTTATGGTTGATGCGATTTTGTCCGCCCGCTTTATTCCAAATAACACGAAAAGCGAAATTATTCAAAAGTTAAAACAGCTTACTAGTAAACATCAAGCAAAAACATTACCCGAACCTATTATGTTTAGTCAATCCGTTGAGTTTCAAGATGAAAAAGTAAAATTAAATATTGATAAAATTCATGACGCTGTTACGTCATCAAAGGTAATTAAATATCAATATGGGAAATACAATTTAGAAAAGGAAATAGAGTTTGGTCGTGAAGGAGATTTCTATTATGTAGAGCCATATGGACTCATTTGGCAAGATGGATTTTATTATTTAATTGGATTTTTCCAACTGGAAAATGAGTTACGTCATTATCGACTTGATCGAATGTTTAATATAGAAATAACCGAAGAACGTTTTCGAAAAGAGCGATTTAATTTGCAAGAATATGTTAGCCGAACCTTTAACATGTTTGCTGGTGAGGAAATGCGCATTCGCATGCAGTTTGAAAATAAACTCGTCCCTTACATTATTGATCGATTTGGAAAAGATATAGATATAAAACGTGTAGGCGAAGAACACTTTGAAATTTCAACTAGAGCGAAGATTTCAAAGGGGTTGATTGCTTGGATTTTAGGTTGGGGTAAACAAGCAAAAGTCATTTCGCCACCATCTCTTGTCGAGCAAATTAAGAAGCAAGTTCAACAAATGAATGAAAAATACAATGATTTATAAAAGAAAATTAGCGTTTAAATAAACGCTAATTTTTTTATTGTTTAAATGTATGAAGCGGCACATTAATTTTAAAAGCAATATCATCATCATATAAATCAAATTGCTCTACTTGAATGTCAAAATTACTTTTAATATCCATTTCCGTTAAACCTACATAAATTTCCTCATGATCAGGATAGATGGTAACCCAATCAGGTATCGGCAAAAACAAATCAACATATGTTAATACAGTTTCATTTGGTAAACGAAGTTGACCAATTGAAATCGATTTTTGCCTAAGCATGAGATTCCCATCATCTAATACATAGGGCTCAAGATGTATGGAGAGGGGGATTGTTGATGAAAAAATAGGGACCTCTCCTTGCAAAAGAACATCATCATCAAGCACAATACTGTATGAAAACTGCTTATCTGCTAAAATATCCTCTAAATATCCATTAATAAGCTCATTTAGCTGTTCTTTATCTGTTTGTATCATAAACTGAGCATACTCAGCTTTTGAAGGGAAATCTTTTTTCGTAATTTTCTTATTCGAAACCGGCCAAAATAGCAAACTGAGAATAACTACGATAACGACAATGTTTATCGTAAGTAAAGTAAAAAAGTATCGTTTCCATTGATTAGAGCTCATCTTGTTCCCCTTCCTCTTTCGTAAAGTACTCGAGAAGTCGCTCGGCAATTTTTAAATATCCTTTTTCATTTGGATGAAAGTTGTCCTGTGAAAGTAACAGAGGATTATGAGAAAATATATCATGGATTGGAACGTATGTCCTATTATCTCCTTTATTTGTCACTCGTTCGCTTCCTGTATTCCACGAAGAAATGATTTGTTCGAATTCGGGAATATGGTTAAAATACTTTTCAAAGGGATTGTAAAACCCAATGACATAAATATGAACCTTTGGATTTATATCCTCGATTTTCTTAAATATTCTCCCGAGTCTTTTCTCAAATTGTGCTCGTTCATCTTCAAACGATTCAAGAGTTAACTCAAATAGGTTTTCCTTCATTACTTTAATCATATCATTTGCTCCGACAGTAATCACAACAATATTTGCTTGCATAATAGCTTGTTGTACAGATGGTTTATTTAAACGCCGGCGTAAATCTGTTGTCTGTTCTCCTAATTTACCGTAATTAGTAAAGGATGCTATTTTTTCCTCTTCATTAATCGTCCGCTCTAAAACAGAAACGAAACCACCTTGATTAAAGGCCGTTCCGATTCCTTCTGTTAATGAATCACCCAATGTGACGATATTCATATTTTGAAATAAAACTTCGTTCAGATCCAGTTGAACCTTTAAAGAAGGTTGATATTCGTCTTTATCTAGTGCCATTTTATTTGTATGATAATAACGATTGTATGTATTTTTCCTTTTCTTTAATTCATTAACATTTTTCGTTTGTTCGACATTTACTTCAGAGTTTTCTATGTAACTTTCTATTTTGCTTATATAGACGGTTCCGATAATTGTTAAACATAAACAAATGAATAGTATTCTTCTTAAAGTCATTTATGCTCACCTTGTTTGTGTATCATTGTATATGTTCATTTTGTACATCAAGATGTATTTCTAAACGTAAATAAATTCATGATAATTTCATGTAACCGCTTTCAACAAGGGGGAAAATGAATTATAATAAAAGTGAATGGGGAAAAACATGGGAGGGTTATCAATGACGAAAAAGAACAGGCGTTTGGAAACGACAGTGATTCACGAAGGCTATGATACGAAAGATATGTTAGGCAGTTTATCGACACCTTTATTTCAAACGTCGACGTACACGTTTGACACAGCGGAACAAGGGGAGCGTCGTTTTGCTGGGAATGAAGAAGGGTATATTTACTCGCGATTAGGAAATCCGACGGTTTCTGTCCTTGAAAAACGGATGGCTGAATTAGAAGGTGGAGAGAAGGGATTAGCTTTTAGTTCGGGGATGGCTGCGATTTCTGCTGTTTTAATTGCGCTAACAAAGGCAAAGGATCATGTGTTATGTTCTGTCGGTTTATATGGATGTACCTTTGGTTTACTCATGATGATGAAGGAAAAGTATGATATTACTTCAGATTTTTCAGCGATGAGAACAGAAGCTGAAGTGAGAGAGTTCATTCGTCCAGAAACAGCATGTATTTATATTGAAACGCCAATTAATCCGACGATGCAGCTTATTGACTTAGAAATGGTCGCTAAGGTAGCCAAAGAATATGACATTCCTGTTGTCGTTGATAATACATTTTCTTCGCCCTATCTTCAAAAGCCGCTTGATTTAGGTTGTGACATTGTCCTTCATAGTGCTACAAAGTATATAAGTGGCCATGGAGATGTTATTGCTGGAATTGTAGTTGGAGAAGAGGAGTTTTTAAATAGTGTTGCTATGACAACCCAAAAAGATATCGGTGGTATTATTTCACCTTTTGATGCTTGGCTTTTATTAAGAGGACTAAAGACTTTACCTATTAGGTTAGATCGTCATTGTGATAATGCAAAGAAAATTGTTGAAAGGTTAAAGGCCCATCCTAAGGTAAAACGCATTTTCTATCCAGGAGATAAAGGTCATGAAGATTACTCTATTATGCGGAAACAAATGCGCCGTGGAGGTGGAATGATTTCTTTTGAAATCGAAGGGACGAAGGAAGATGCACAAAAGTTTTTAAACTCCCTTTCATTTATTCATATTGCGGTAAGTCTGGGAGATGCGGAAACATTAATCGAACATCCAGCAACAATGACCCATGCGGTAGTGCCAGAAGAAGATCGATTAAAAATGGGCATTACAGATGGCATGATTCGATTGTCGGTAGGACTAGAAGCGTGGGAGGATATTTGGGAAGACTTAGAATGTGCATTAGATACCGTATAAATATGTGTGAAGTAAGGAGCCGTTTTAATTGACGGCTCCTTTTTATTTTCTCATTATTTTGCCCAATTTATGAACATTGTGTAAAATATATGAAACGGACCTAATAATTTTTTATGTCACAGCTTTAGGGAGTTGGATGAAATGGAGCAAATCATACCATACTTATTTGCGATTGTTATGATTATTAACTTTGTCCTCGCCTTTACAATTATATTTTTAGAGAGAAAAAATGCTAGTTCAACGTGGGCATGGTTAATGGTTCTCTTTTTCATTCCCGTTGTCGGCTTCTTTTTATACTTGATTTTTGGAAGGCGCTTAAGTGGACAGAAGATCTTTACGTGGGATACGAAAAGTAAATTAGGAGTAAGAGCAGCCGTTCATAAACAATTAAAATCATTAGAAAATGACACTTTTTCATTACGGCAAAAAAGTTTAATGAAATATAAAGATTTATATTATTTACATTTACGGCATAATGATGCGATTTTCACACAAAATAATGAAGTGCAATTATTTACGGATGGGAAAGATAAATTCACCTCTTTAATAAACGACTTAAAGAGTGCGAAAGATCATATTCATTTGCTTTATTATATTATCCGTGATGATGCCCTTGGTAAGGAAATTAGCGATATACTCATTCAAAAAGCTAAAGCCGGTGTAGAAGTTCGCGTTCTTTATGATGATTTAGGCTCCCGCCGACTGAGTAGACGTTACATTCGCCGTTTAAAGGAATCAGGAGCTCAGGTCGAAGGTTTTTTCCCACCACTTATACCAAAGATTAATTTAAAAATCAACTTCCGTAATCATCGTAAACTAGCTATTATTGATGGGAAAGTCGGCTACATCGGTGGTTTTAATATAGGTGATGAATATTTAGGAAAAAGTAAAAAGTTTGGTTATTGGCGGGATACTCATTTACGAGTGTATGGAGAAGCAGTAGCTAATATGCAAACGCGTTTTATTCTTGATTGGAATCAAGCATCCAGGAACGATATTTTATATGATGAACGCTATTATGACGTCCAACCGTCAGGAGATGTAGGTATTCAAATTGTTTCTAGTGGACCAGATTCAGACTGGGAACAAATTAAGTATGGGTATATAAAAATGGTCCTTTCAGCAAAGGAATACATATATGTACAAACACCTTATTTTATTCCTGATGAAAGTTTAATGGATGCTCTTCGCATCGCTGCTCTTTCAGGGGTAAAGGTGAAAATAATGATTCCAAATAAGCCTGATCATCCTTTTGTCTATTGGGCGACACTTTCCTATATTGGGGAACTACTAGAAGCAGGGGCAGAAGTTTATATTTATCAAAATGGATTTTTACATGCAAAAACAATTGTCATTGATGGGAAAGTATCCTCTGTTGGTACAGCGAATATCGATGTTCGAAGTTTCCGGTTAAATTTTGAAGTAAATGCCTTTTTATATGATAAAAATTTTGCTGAGCGATTAGTCAAAGCCTTTCAAGAAGATATTAAAGTATCTTCACAAATGACTGAAAAACTATATAAAGAACGTTCAGTAATTGTGAAATTTAAAGAATCTATTTCCCGTTTATTATCACCGATTTTATAATGTATAGGAGGAGTTATGATGGAAGCAAAATCATGTTCAAGTTCACTAGCAGTTAAAACGGCTCATGTTTTACCACCAGACACAAATGCCTATGGAACACTTTTTGGTGGAAAATTAATGGCCCATATCGATGATGTTGCAGCGATTGCAGCCGTTCGCCATGCGCGAAAAGCAGTTGTAACAGCTTCAACAGATTCAGTCGATTTTTTAGCCCCAGTTCGAGAAGGCGATTCAATTTGTGTAGAAGCCTTTGTGACATGGACACATAAAACATCGATGGAAGTATTTGTTAAAGCAGTAACCGAGGATTTACTGACTGGTAAACGAAAAGTCTGTTCAACGGCTTTCTTAACGTTTGTTGCTCTCGATGAGAATGGAAAACCTACTCCTGTTCCACCAGTATATCCAGAAACCGAACAGGAAAAATTGCTTCATAAAGATGCACCAAGACGAGCTGAAATCCGTAATGAACGTAAAGAACGTTCACGAGAAATGGCTCGAACCTTTGGTACGGAATATCCTTGGAATGAATAAACGAAAGGAAAAAATTGAATTGATTTATTTCGCTGAAACGCTTACAATAAAAGAAATAATTGTATGATGAGGTGGATCTATGTATACTCACCATATTTTTTGCGTCATTGGCTCAAGGTATAGTTTTTAAAAAAACTATACCTTTTTTGTTTGGTTACTTTACTATGATAAAGTGTTCGCAATGGAGGGAGCAAGACATGATACAACTAACGGGTGAACATTTAACGTTAAAAGAAGTTGAGCAAGTCGTCTTTCAGAAAGAAAAAGTCTGTCTATCCGAGCAGGCTCTACAAAATGTCCAAGAAAACCGAAAAGTCGTAGAAAAAATGATCCATAAAGAGGAAATAATGTATGGGATTAATACAGGATTTGGCAAATTTAGTGATGTCATTATTAAAAATGAAGATGTCAATGAGTTGCAACTCAATTTAATAAGGTCCCATGCTTGTGGTGTAGGTGAAGTTTTTTCGGAAGAAATTAGTCGGGCGATGCTTTTATTACGGGCAAACGCTCTTGTCCAAGGGTATTCAGGTATTAGGCAAGTCGTGATTGAGCGACTTATTCAGTTTTTAAATGCCGAAATCCATCCAGTTATTCCTGCACAAGGATCCCTTGGTGCAAGTGGTGACTTAGCTCCGCTTGCCCATTTAGCTTTAGCATTGCTAGGAGAAGGAGAAGTATTTTATCAAGGAAAAAAAGTTTTTGCAAAGAAAGCACTAGAAGCTGAAGAAATTGATCCAATCACTCTACAAGCAAAGGAAGGTTTAGCATTAATTAATGGAACACAAGCGATGACTGCCGTCGGAGTTGTTACCTTAATTGAATTTGAAAAATTACTTTATCAAAGTGAACTGATTGCAAGTATGACGATGGAGGGACTGCAAGGAATTGTCACCGCCTTTGATGATGAACTTCATCAAGTAAGGGGTCATCAAGAGCAAATAGACGTAGCAAACCGAATGCGGAAAATTTTAAAAACGAGTGAGTTAGTGACGGAACAAGGAGAAGTTCGAATCCAAGATGCTTACTCCCTTCGTTGTATTCCTCAAGTGCTTGGTGCGACCTGGCAAACCTTTAACTATGTGAAGACTATTATTGAAACAGAAATGAATGCGGTTACAGACAATCCACTTATTTTCACAGACCGGGAAGAAGTTATTTCTGGCGGAAACTTTCACGGTCAACCCGTTGGCATGGCATTAGACTTTTTAAAAATTGGCATTGCGGAACTTGCTAATATCGCTGAACGTAGAATCGAGAGGCTCGTTAATCCACAGCTAAATGATTTACCACCGTTTTTAAGTCCTAATCCTGGTCTAGAATCCGGAGCGATGATTATGCAATATACAGCTGCCTCCCTTGTGTCCGAAAATAAAACGTTAGCCCATCCGGCAACCGTTGATTCAATTCCTTCCTCGGCGAATCAAGAGGATCATGTAAGTATGGGAACGATAGCAGCAAGGCATGCCTATCAAATGCTTCAGAATACAAGAAATGTCCTTAGCATTGAATTTATTTGTGCGATGCAAGCAGTCGAATATCGTAATATAGAAAAAATGTCAAAGCCAACGAGAAAGTTTTATGAAGCGGGCAGGGAAATTGTTCCTACAATTATAAAGGATCGCATTTTTTCAGTAGATATTCAAAGGATTTATAAGTGGTTACAAACATCACCAAACAGTGATGTATCAATATATATGGAGGGATAAATATGGAGAAAAGTCATGTCGAAATAAAAACTGGAACAAAGTTGGAGTGTAAAGGTTGGGAACAAGAAGCAGCTTTACGAATGCTTTACAACAACTTAGATCCTGAAGTAGCAGAAAACCCAGATGAACTCGTCGTTTATGGTGGGATTGGAAAAGCTGCACGAAATTGGGAGGCGTTTCATGCGATTGAAAAAACCTTACGTGAGTTAGAAAAGGATGAAACGATGCTAATTCAATCCGGAAAACCTGTCGGTGTTTTTAAAACCCATGAACAAGCTCCACGAGTTTTACTATCAAATTCCGTCCTCGTTCCAGAATGGGCGAACTGGGACCATTTCAATGAACTTGATCAAAAAGGTTTAATGATGTTTGGACAAATGACAGCTGGAAGTTGGATTTATATCGGGACCCAAGGTATCTTACAAGGTACCTATGAGACCTTTGCTGCCATCGCTCGAAAACATTACGGAGGAAGTTTAAAACATACGATAACGTTAACCGCAGGACTCGGTGGTATGGGGGGTGCTCAACCCTTAGCTGTTACGATGAACGAAGGTGTCGTTATCGCTGTTGAAGTAGATGAATCACGAATCCAAAAACGCTTAGAGACAAAGTATTGTGATGTAATGACGACGTCTATTGATGAAGCGATTCAATTAGCGGAAGAAGCAAAGGAAGAGGGAAAACCACTATCCATCGCTCTACTCGGAAATGCGGCAGAAGTTCATCATAAATTATTAAAACGAGACTTTCAAGTCGATATCGTTACGGATCAAACATCAGCCCACGATCCTTTAAACGGATACGTACCGACAGGATATACCATTGAAGAAGCGACTGAATTACGCTTAAAAGATCCGAAACAATATGAAAAGTTAGCGAAACAGTCAATCGTCAAACATGTTGAAGCCATGTTGGCGTATCAAAAAAATGGCTCAATCGTTTTTGATTATGGAAATAACATTCGACAAATCGCGAAAAATGAGGGAGTAGACAATGCGTTTAACTTCCCTGGATTTGTTCCAGCCTATATTCGCCCGCTTTTTTGTGAAGGAAAAGGACCTTTCCGTTGGGCGGCTTTATCAGGAGATCCAGAAGATATTTATCGTACAGATGAACTGGTGAAAGAACTATTCCCGGAAAATGAATCCCTGCTTCGGTGGATTGATATGGCTCAAGAACAAGTCGCTTTTCAAGGTCTACCGTCCCGCATTTGCTGGCTAGGTTATGGAGAACGCAAGAAATTAGGCCTTGCTATTAATGAACTCGTACGCAAAGGCGAAATCTCAGCACCAATCGTCATCGGTCGAGATCATTTAGATGCCGGATCCGTTGCTTCTCCAAACCGAGAAACAGAAAGTATGAAAGATGGCAGTGATGCTGTCGGTGATTGGGCTGTTTTGAATGCTCTTATTAATACGGCTGCTGGCGGTTCTTGGATTTCCTTCCACCATGGAGGCGGAGTTGGCCTCGGTTACTCATTGCATGCGGGAATGGTTGTCGTTGCGGATGGTACAGATTTAGCCGAAGAGCGATTATCCCGCGTACTCACAACAGATCCTGGCATGGGTGTGATTCGACATGTTGATGCAGGTTATGAAATTGCGGAAAAATTCGCTAAAGAACACGACATACACATACCAATGAAGGAGTGATTATTTTGCAAGTTGATACGTTAATTTCGAATATAGGTGAATTTCTTCCAATGGACAAACCCGGTCCGGTCAAAGGAGAAAAGATGAATGAATTGACAATCATAAAGGATGCCGCTCTAGGGATAAAGGACGGAAAAGTTGCTTGGTATGGCACAAAGGAAGAGGCTACCCAAGTAACAACTGATGAGACAATAGACGCGAAAGGGAAACTCGTAACGCCGGGTCTCGTTGATTCCCACACCCACCTCGTTTTCGGTGGGTCCCGTGAGGAAGAAATGGCTTTAAAACAACAAGGAGTTTCATACTTAGAAATTTTAGAAAGAGGCGGAGGAATTTTATCAACCGTTCGTTCCACGAGAAAAGCGAGCTTTGAAGAGCTTTATGAAAAGGCAAAGTTTCATTTAGATCGAATGGCTACTTACGGGATAACGACCATTGAAGCAAAAAGTGGCTATGGGTTAGATGATGAAACAGAAATGAAGCAATTAGAGGTCGTGCAAAAATTACAAGCTAATCACCCAGTAGATCTCGTTTCAACCTTTATGGGAGCCCACGCGATCCCGGAAGAATTTGAAAATCGTTCGGATGAGTTTTTACAAGCCATGTTAAATATGCTCGATGAAATTAAAGAAAAGGAGCTTGCGGAATTCGTTGATATATTCACCGAAACCGGTGTGTTTTCTGTTGAACAATCCCGCAAATTTTTATTAGCAGCAAAGGAAAAAGGGTTTGACGTAAAGATCCATGCGGATGAAATCGATCCGTTAGGTGGAACAGAACTAGCCGTTGAAGTAGGAGCTGTCAGTGCAGATCATATTGCTGTAGCATCTGATCAAGGGATCAAGGATCTAGCCCAGTCAAATACGATTGGAGTCGTCCTTCCCGGAACGAGCTTTTACTTAGGAAAAGATGATTATGGACGGGCACGTGAAATGATCGATAAAGGTGCAGCGATCGCTTTAGCGACAGATTTTAATCCAGGAAGTTGTGTAACTGAAAACTTACAACTCATTATGTCGATAGCTGCGGTTCGTTTGCAAATGTCTCCGGCAGAAATTTGGCATGCGGTCACAGTAAATGCAGCCCATGCGATTAACCGAGAAAAAGTAGCTGGTTCCTTAACAGTCGGTCGCGTGGCGGATCTTGTGATTTGGGACGCACCAAACTATATGTACATTCCGTACCATTACGGTGTTAACCACGTAAATACAGTATTTAAAAATGGTCAAGTTATTTATAAGCAGGAGGGTTTACGATGAGTAAACAGTTCCGTCATCTGAAACCTTATGGTAAGGGAGCGTTTGTTGATCGCTATACGACGAGAGCAAGTGAGCTATTAAAGCCCTATGAATCAGGTGCGAAAGGTGCCTACGGGCTTGTCGGTCTTCCTTTATCAAAAACGTCTATTAGCCATTCAGGAGCTTCCTTTGCTCCCGGGGCGATTCGGGAGGCTTTATCTTCCTACACTGTTTATTCTGGGGAAAAGGGGGCAAATTTAACAGAAGAAATAATTGATTTTGGTGATGTGTATTTAAGTCCAACAAACTTAATCGAAAATCAGCACACGTTATATAAAGCGCTTGTTGACGTGTTTGAAGCGGAAGTGGCGAGCAATTACTTTTTACTCGGTGGGGATCATGGGGTCAGTTATGCAGCGATTAAAGCTTATGCAGAACATCAAGGAAATGTTGGAGTTATCCAATTTGATGCTCATCATGACTTGCGAAATACAGAGGACGGTGGCCCGACAAATGGTACACCTTTTAGGCGACTACTTACAGATAAGATTGTATCCGGAGAAAATTTAGTCCAAATCGGTATCCGCGACTTTACAAATGCAAAAGAGTATCATGAGTATGCGTTGGAAGAAGGTGTGACGATTTATACGATGGCGGATGTGAGAGAACAGGGCATTCAACCAATAGTAGCGGAAAGTTTGGCAACGCTAGCTAAGAAAGTTGATATCATCTACGTTTCCTTAGATATGGATGTCCTTGATCAAGCTTACGCTCCCGGTTGTCCGGCCATCGGTCCTGGTGGGATGGATACGGACACCTTACTCCAAGGTATAACAACATTGAGTGAACATGAAAAGGTAAAAGCAATGGATATCGTTGAAATCGATCCAACGATCGATATACGTAATATGACGAGCCGAGTTGCGGCTTATACGATATTACAATTTATGAAAGGTAAAAGTTTATAAATTGCCCAGGCACCTTTTTTAGGGTGCCTTTTCTTTCTATATAGTTGTTGGAATTATCTACATATTTGTGAAATAATAAACGTTATATAAAACCAAATGGAGGTTAGAAAATGATTGAACGACAAGTAATGGAAAAGTATGCAGAACTAGTTGTAAAAAAAGGTGTAAACATTCAAGAAGGACAAGCATTAATGATTAATGCACCCCTTGAAGGAGTCAAATTTACGAAATTAGTAGTCAAAGCCGCCTATGATGCAGGAGCAAAGGATGTACATATTAATTGGGGCGATGATGATTTAACCTTATGGAAATTCCAATATGCTCCAGATGAAGTATTAGAAAATGTACCCGAGTGGCGAGTGAAGCTTTATGAAAGCTTTGCCAAGGATGGTGCTGCTCTACTATCTATTCATGCGACAAACCCTGATTTATTAAAAGATATTGATTCTGAAAAAATTGCTAAGGCAAATAAGGCAAGTGCAGAGGCTTTAGCTGAGTTTAGAAGGTATACGATGAATGATGAAATTCCATGGTCTGTGATATCTATTCCAACGGTGGGTTGGGCACAAAAAATCTTTCCTGATTTATCAGATAAAGAAGCAGTAAAAAGCTTATGGGAAGCAATCGTGAAAATCGTTCGGGTCGATCAAGAAGATCCCCTTGCTGCCTGGGATGAACATAATGAAACCTTACGGGTAGCTCGAGAGAAATTAAATGAAAAAGCCTACAAAAGCTTACATTTTAAAGCACCGGGAACAGATTTAAAAGTCGGTTTACCTGACAATCACATTTGGCACGGCGGTTCTGCAGTATCTACAGAAGGCATTGTCTTCAATCCAAATATGCCAACAGAAGAAGTGTTTAGTGCGCCACACAAATATCATGTAAATGGAAAAGTAACAAGTACAAAGCCATTAAATTACGGTGGAACGTTAATTGATAATTTTACGCTCACATTTAAAGACGGGGCTGTTGTCGACTTTTCTGCGGAAGAAGGCGAAGAGGCGTTAAAACATTTGCTCGAGCTTGATGAAGGAGCTAAACGTCTAGGAGAAGTTGCGCTTGTGCCTCATGAATCCCCTGTCTCTCAATCTGGGCTCATTTTTTACAATACCTTATTTGATGAAAATGCTTCCTGTCATCTCGCTCTCGGAAAGGCTTATCCAACAAATGTCGAGGGTGGAGCAAATATGTCAGAAGAGGAACTTGATGAAAAGGGCATAAACGATAGTTTGACACATGTCGATTTTATGATCGGATCTGACGAGCTAGATATTGATGGAATAAAAGCAGATGGTACAAAAGAGCCAGTGTTTCGAAAAGGAACATGGGCGTTAGATATTCGTTAATCCTTTTATCCTTGAGTGTTATGCTAACACTCAAGGATATTTTTGTGGGAAGAGGCGTAAGTAAAAGAGTGAATAGTAAGCTATTAAAAATGTTTTTACATCCATTGTTTCGTTGTTAGTTTTGGTTATTCCTTTCATTTTTCCTTATTTACTTTGCATAACAGGAAGAAAGTTTCGTTCGTTGGATATTTTACCTTGCAGCTATTCCAACGATTGCTTCAGTTATTATCCAAGGGGAACGTTACTTTGAACGAATTCGAACGGGGTCAAGGGAAGAAGATTAGTCTTTTTTTCAAATCATCAAAGGGGGTGACCAGGGGTGAAAATATCTATTGTAAAAGCACAACAAGAACATATGGAAGCCATTCGGAGGATATGTGCGGAAGGTTGGCGCCAAACAGTACAGGGTAAATATAGTGAAGCATACAAAAGAGAGAATATAAACTATTGGTATAATAAAGAGCGTGTTTCCAAGGATATTGCTCAAGGGATTTACACCCATGTGGCCTTGGTGAATGATAGTGTAGTTGGAACGATAGGTGGTGTTGTAAACGATCAAGGGGAAAGTGAGATTTATGTATTTTACGTTGATGAACGTCATCGTTATCAAGGTATCGGAAGGAAACTACTAGATGTATTTACAGAAAAGCATATTAGCGAAGGGGCAAAAGAGCAATATGCTTCTGTAGAGGAG
>Ga0209487_1002980_pt1 | contig 13511 bp, 15 predicted proteins | sample Poulit2012_FD_187524 | JGI IMG/M metagenome (GOLD analysis project Ga0209487, IMG submission 187524) | Agricultural soil microbial communities from Georgia to study Nitrogen management - Poultry litter 2012 (SPAdes) (version 2) | ecosystem: Environmental > Terrestrial > Soil > Agricultural land... | reverse complement strand
AGTCGGGGACGTAGACCCGGGTGAGGAGTTTGTGGATCCGGGGCAGCAGGAAGTAGGTGATCAGCAGCCAAATCGGGATGAACGTCCACAGTTGCCGCCACCCGTCGGTGATGAATTGGTGAACCAGCAGGAACACCAGCCAGGCCGAGGCGAGGGTGCCCAGCATGAAGAAAACCGCGTCCAGCGCCCGTACCGGGTTGCGCTGGACCTCGCCGACCACCTCATGGGCGGCCTGGGTCAGCGTCCGGGCCATGCTCGAAAGCGTACCTTCCGGGGCGCATTCGGCGCCGGTTGCGGTGGAACGGTGCCGCCCGCTGGTCCGACCTTATTCACGACGTCCCGTCCGCGCCGTCTGACCGGCCTTACCCATCGCGGCTCGCCCCGCCCTCTCACCGGCACTCCACGCGTCCGGGTTCTTCCTCAGTCTCTGGTCGATCTCAGAGCACCTTGGACAATCTCAGAGCACCTTGGACAAGAACGCCTTGGTTCGTTCGTGCTGGGGCCCGGACAGCACCTCGCGCGGGATCCCCTCTTCGATGATCACGCCCTCGTCCATGAACACCAGCCGGTCGCCCATCTCCCGGGCGAAGCCCATCTCGTGGGTGACCACAATCATCGTCATCCCCGCCTCCACCAGGAATTTCATCACATCGAGCACCTCACCCACCAACTCCGGATCCAGGGCGGAGGTGGGCTCATCGAAGAGCATCATGTCCGGGTTCATCGACAGTGCCCGGGCGATCGCCACCCGCTGCTGTTGCCCGCCGGACAGGTGCGCCGGGTAAGCGGCCGCCTTCTCGGCCAGGCCCACTCGTTCCAGCATCGCCGCCGCGGTCTCCTCGGCCTCCCGCTTGCCGCGGCGCAGCACTTTGCGTTGCGCGATCGTCAGGTTGCCCAGCACGGTCAGATGCGGGAACAGGTTGAACTGTTGGAACACCATGCCGATCCGGGTGCGCACCGCGTCGATGTCGCAGTCGGGGTCCAGGATGTCCACGCCTTCGATGTGGATGTGGCCGGCGCTGGGTTCCTCCAGCAGGTTGATCGTGCGCAGCAGGGTGGACTTGCCGGAACCGGAAGGGCCGATCACGCACACCACCTCGCCCGCCCGCACCGACAGGTCGATGCCCTTGAGGACCTCGTGCTCGCCGAAACTCTTGCGCACGCCGCGCATCGTGATGGCCGGTTGGTGGCCCGCCTGGTTACTCATCGCCCCCTCGCCATCCGGCGTTCCAGCAAGGCAACCAGTCGGGTGAGCGGGATGGTGACGAGCAGGTACAACATCGCCGCCATCACCAGCGGGGTGCCGTTGCTGTGTGTGGTCAGCCCGTCGCGGGCGAAGGTGGTCAGTTCCTTGGTCATCACCGTGGACCCGGCGATGAACAACAATGAGGTGTCCTTGAGCAGCAACACGAATTCATTGGTCAGGGGCGGGATGATGATGCGGAATCCCTGGGGCAGGATGATCCAACTCATGGTCTTGGTGGGGGACATTCCCAGGGACCGGGACGCCTCGGTCTGCCCCTTGGGTACGGCCTGGATCCCGGCGCGAATCACTTCGGCGATGTAGGCGCCGGCCACCAGAATCAGCCCGATCAGTCCGGCTCCGACCTGACCGCCCGGCACCCGCAGTCCCAGGGCGATGGGCACCATGTAGGCCATCGCGAAGATGGTGAGCAACGCCGGTAGCCCGCGAAAGATCTCCACGTAGACGGTGGCAAACCATCGGTACGGGGGCACGCTGGACAGTTTCATCAGTGCCAGCACCACCCCCAGTACCAGCCCTCCAGCGAAGGAGATGAGTGTGAACAGGATGGTGTTGCGCAGCGCAATCGTGATGATCTGGGGCAGTTGGTCGCGGGCGATGTCGAAGCGCAGGAACTGTTCGCCCAACCGTTGCCAGTCCGCGGCCGCGACGACGGCGATGACGAGGGCGAAGAACAGGACGTACAGTCCGGCCCGGGTCAGTTTGCGGCGCGTGGTCCGGCGCATGTCAGCCCTGGTCGTCGATGGCGAAGTAGGAGTCGTAGATCTCCTGGTAGGTGCCGTTGTCGCGGACGTTGGCCAGCGCGGTGTTGATCGCGTCCACCAGTTCCGCCGGGGCGTCACCGGCCATGGCGAACCCGTACTGTTCGTCGGTCGGGTACTCCTCGGCGATGACGTAGGCCTCGTCGTCGCGGGCGTGGGTGATGTTCACCGGTAGGTCCTGCAGGATGGCATCGATCTGCCCGGCCTGCAGCGCCGGCCACAACTCGCCGTCACCGGGGTACTCCACCAGTTCCGCCCCATCCGGAGCGTTCTCCTGGGCGTAGGACAACCCGGTGGTTCCGGCTTGCACCCCGACCGTCATGCCGTCCAGGTCCTGGATCGAGGCGATCCCCGAGTCGGCCGGCACGAGGAGGGACTGTAGGGAGTCGTAGTACGGGTCGGAGAAGGTGACGTTCGCAGCACGCTCTTCGGTGATGGTGATCGCCGAGGCGCCGAGGTCGCACTGACCGGCGGCCAAGGTGGTGCCGGACTGGATCGCGTCGAAACTGACGTTCTCCACCCGCAGGTCAAGACCGAGGTCATCGGCCATCGCCTGCAACAAGTCGATGTCGAAACCGCTGTACCCGCTGGGGGCCTCGGCGTCCTCGAACTCGAACGGAGGATAGGGGGCGTTGGTGCAGGCGGTCAGGGTGCCGTCGTTGACCAGGTCCAGGCCGGCTCCCGGCCCGTCCCCGGCGGGTGTGCCCTCGTTCGAGTCTCCCCCATCGCCGCAACCGGCCAGCACCAGCAGCGCGGCGGCGCAGGCGGCCACCGCTGCGCGCCGTAGCGAGATAGTCATGGTGTCTCCTCATCCAGGTGAATGTGCGGATACCTCTCGCCGAGCCGGTGCGCGGCTGAGAGACGAATAGTAACCCCTTGCGCCCACCGGTATAATCCCGCGCGCGCATCGAGTTTGCCCCGATCTGTGTCAGGCTGGAACGATGCATAGCGTGAGCGTCGTGGTTCTGGGCCTGGACGGGCGTCTCGTCGGCGGCGCGCTGATCGTGATCGCAGCGGCTCTGCTGGCGCTATCCAACGCCTGGTTGGCCCGTGCCAACCCCGATGATCTCCTGCCCTCCGGGTGGGGCAATCCACCGCAGGCTCCCGTCGGGGCGCTGGTGCTACGCGGCGCAGGAGCGGGGCTGGCGGTCCTGGCCGTCATCCTTCTCGACGCCGGTATCGGATGGACCATCGCGCTGGTGCTGCTGGCGTTCGTGCCCTACGGGGCGATCAACGTGGTGCACAACACCCGCGTGCGCCGGAACGGCACCCCCCGTCGATAGTCCGCTCCGGGTCGGCGCATCCGCACGGCAACACAGCCGCACGGCAACCGGAGATGCCGCTACCTCCCGCGCCGGCTACACGGCCCCTCCGCGGAGGCTGACCGATATTCGCACCTGCGGATAATTTTCCCTTCCGGGCACGCATTTGCGTTGCTATTGTCCATCTCATGCCGCGTTATCGGGTCGCAGATGCTGCAGCGCTCCTCGGCGTCAGTGATGACACCGTGCGCCGATGGGTGCAGGAAGGTCTGCTCACTGCCCATCAGGACGGCGCGGGACGGAAAGTGATCGACGGCGCCGAGTTGGCGCGCCGGGCGCAGGAGCACGCCGCCCGGCCGGCCGCAACCGAGCAGTCCACCGTTGCCTCCTCCGCCCGCAACAGGTTCACCGGGTTGGTCACCCGGGTCCAACGCGACGGCGTGATGGCCCAAGTGGACCTGCAGTGCGGGCCGTTCCGGATGGTGTCCCTGATGAGCGCCGAATCGGTCGAGGACCTGGATCTCGATGTCGGCTCCCTGGCCACCGCCGTGGTCAAGTCCACCAACGTGATCATCGAGTCGCCGCGGGAGCAATGATGAGACTCCGGTTGGCTGCCCTGGCCGCGGCCGTGGTGTGCACGGTCATGCTGGCGGGGTGCGGCGCCGGCAGCCCCGGCGCCGCGGAGGCGGCGCGCGAACACCCCCACGACGGAGCGGTGCCCGGGGACGAAGGCGAACTGCCCGCGGACGAGAGCGAACTGTCCGGGGACCTGACCGTGTTCGCCGCGGCGTCCCTGCACGGGGTATTCGAGGACCTGGCCGAGGAGTTCACGCTCCAGCATCCGCAGGCGCGGGTGCGGTTTTCCTTCGCCGGATCTGCCGATCTGGTGGCTCAGTTGAACGCCGGAGCACCCGCCGATGTGCTCGCGGCCGCCGATGAGTCGACGATGGCCGCCGCGATCGGCGCCGGGTCGGTGCAGGAGGAACCCCGCATCTTCGCCGCCAACACGCTCGTGCTGATCACCCCGCCCGACAATCCCGCGGGCATCGGCGACGTATCGGACTTGGCCGGCACCGACGTCGTGGTCTGCGCCCCCCACGTGCCCTGCGGGGCCGCGACGGTCGAGTTGGCCCAAAGATTGGGCTTCGAAGTGCAACCGGTGAGCGAAGAGGGATCGGTCGCCGACGTGCTGGGCAAGGTGTCCTCCGGCCAGGCGCGGGCGGGCCTGGTGTACCGCACCGATGCGCGCGCCGCGGGGGATGCGGTCCGAGCGGTCGAGATTCCCGGAGCCGACGACGTGGTGAACCGGTACCCGATCGCCGTGGCCAGCGAGACCTCCCAAAGCACACTCGCACAGGCCTGGGTGGACTTCGTCCTGGGCCCCCAGGGCCGCGACGCCCTGACCGAAGCCGGCTTCCGGACACCGTGAGCACCGTCGACGTCGAGGACCGCACCGGGGGTCTGCCGCGTTGGGCGTTCCTCCCGGCGGCGCTGGGCGTGCTGCTCATCGGGCTGCCGGCACTGGGCATGCTCGTGGAAGTGCCGTGGTCAGACCTGCCGGGATTACTGACGTCGGAAGCGTCCCTGGCGGCGATGGGGTTGAGCCTGCGCACCTCGATCGCGGCGACTGCACTGGCGGTGGTGCTCGGAGTGCCCCTCGCCCTGGTCCTGGCCTGGACCCGGCTGCCGGCGGCTCGGGTCGTGCGCGTCGTCGTGCTCCTGCCGCTGGTACTCCCGCCCGTGGTTTCCGGGTTGGCGCTGCTGACCACCTTCGGGCGCCGCGGCCTGCTCGGGCAGTACCTATCGGTCCTGGGCATCGACATCGCCTTCTCCACCACCGCCGTGGTGCTGGCCCAAGCGTTCGTGGCGATGCCGTTCCTGGTGCTTTCGGTGAAGGGGGCGGCCCGCGCCGCCGGCCGGCGCCACGAGGTCATCGCCGCCACCCTCGGAGCGGGTCCGACGACGGTGCTGCGCAGGGTGACGATCCCGCTGCTCGCGCCCGCACTCGGCTCGGGCATCGCGCTGGCATTCGCCCGCTGCCTGGGTGAGTTCGGGGCGACCTTGACGTTCGCCGGGTCCCTGCAGGGCGTGACGCGAACGCTGCCGTTGGAGATTTACCTCCAACGCGAAACCGACCCGGACGCGGCCATCGCGCTGTCCCTGCTGTTGATCCTGCTCGCCGCCGTCCTGGTGCTGCTCACCCAACGACCTGGCGCAAATCGGCATGGCTGGCTCCCACAGCCCGGACCCGATGACCGTCGCCGCTCCCGGGTGAGCGAAGCAGACAGGGCTGCGCGTGCCGGGACACCGGGAGGCGGCGAGCGATGAGCCCGGCGTTGACGATCCACGCGGCGGTGCCGGAACGGCACGTCCAGGTGGACATCGAGGTACCCGCAGGACGCGTGCTGGCGGTCCTGGGCGCCAACGGTGCCGGCAAGTCCACGGTGCTGGCCCTGGCAGCGGGCCTAGTGCGGCCCGAACGAGGCACGGTCACCATCGGCGGACACGAGGTCGCCGGTGGCCGGTGGGTGCCCCCGCACCGACGCAAGATCGCCTTGCTCGCCCAGGAGCCGTTGCTCCTGCCGCACCTGGACGTGCTGGCGAATGTCGCGTTCGGGCCCCGGGCGGCGGGCCTGGGCCGCCGGCAGGCCGAGGAGACTGCCCGGGCGCGACTGCGCGAGGTGGGTGCCGACCACCTGGCTCGCCGCCGGCCCCGAAAACTCTCCGGGGGCCAGCAACAACGGGTGGCGCTGGCCCGGGCGCTGGCGCCGGATCCTCAACTGCTGCTGCTCGATGAACCGTTGGCGGCGCTGGACGTGCAAGCCGCCGCCGATCTTCGGCAACTATTGCACACCTCCGTGCGGGCGACGGGCCGCACCGCGGTGATCGTGACCCATGACCTGCTGGACGTGCTCGCCCTGGCCGATGACGTCGTCGTGCTGGACGGCGGACGTGTAGCAGAACAGGGCCCCAGCACCCAGTTGCTCTCCCAGCCGCGTACCGACTTCACCGCTCGGTTCGCCGGGGTGAACCTGCTCATCGGCACCCGACTGGCCGCCGACGCGCTCCGGATCGGTGCCGATGCGGTCATGCACGGGCTGTCCGAGGGGCCCGGGCCCTCTGGCAGTGCCGCGGCGGCCACCTTCAGTCCCCGGGCGGTCGCCGTCCACCGCACCGAGCCCGGCGGCAGCCCGCGCAACACGATCACGGTGCGCGTGGTGGGGATCGAGCAGCAGGGCGAGTTGGTGCGGGTCCGCGGCAAGAACGACGACGGGGCGCAACTGGCCGCCGACATCACCCCGGCGTCGGTGGCCGGGCTGGATCTGGCCCTCGGCGATACCGTCGCGTTCGTCATCAAAGCCGCCGAGGTGCGGATCTACCCCGCCTGAACGGCGGCAACCTGAGCGCTGGGGCAACCAGAGTTGGGGCAACCAGAGTTGGGGCAACCTGAACGCCGGAGCAATAGGACCGGGGCCGACTGAACGCTGGGGCAACTGGGTGCGATGCGGCCGAGCCGGGGCTGCCATCGGCGCTACAGCGAGGTCAGACCCAACGCCGCCACCAGGATCAGCGCGGCGATGAGCACCAGGGTCACCAGCAACCCGGGGTGACGCAATCCCCAGGGCAGGATGCGGCGATACTCCTCGGGTAGGTCACGGGGCCGGCTGGGTTCGGCCAGGACCGTCAACTTCGCCCCAGCGCCGGTCAGGGGCCTGATGAGGGCGTCCAGTTCGGTCAGCGGCCACTGATTGCCGTGCAGATACACCACCCGGCGACCCGCTGGATCCACCAACACGGTGGCGGCCTGTGTCGCATTCTGGCCGGCGACGTGGAGCGCTTGGAACTGCACGACTTCGCGCACCGCGCCGGAGGTCAGCGCGCGGCGGGAGCCGAGGAACGGCCGGTAGACCACCTGCCCGTGGGCGTCGACCTCGAACTGCATCCGCCACCACCGCACGAATGCGAGGGTCACTCCCAGGAGCGCGATCCCGGCCAGCACGCCGGGGCGGAACCAGACGTCTGGCCCGAAAACTGTGAGGATGGCCAGCACCAGACCCACTAGCACCCCGGGGACGATCTGCCACAACACCACGAGCAACGGTGGCTTGATCACGCGCACCGAGCCGGGTGCGGGGCCTGGTGTGCCGGGCCGGCTACGTCGGTCGCTGCCGGATCGCCGCGCATCCCGATTGCTGGAGGTGTTCACGGCTGCTCCGCCTCGAATACTTCCGGAAGGCGCCGCGTCGTCCCGGTCGGTGCCGCCCACGCCACCGCGTTGGCGATGATCCGGCGCACCTCGGCCTGGTAATACACCGGATAGTCCTGGTCTCCGGAACGGAAGTAGAACACCCGGCCATGTCCGCGGCGCCAGCAGCACCCGGACCGGAACACCTCACCTCCGGAGAAACTGGAGATGAACACCAGCTCGTCCGGTGCGGGCACGTCGAAGTACTCCCCGTACATCTCATCGCTGGGTATCCGGACCGGTTGGGGCACGCCGTCGGCGATCGGGTGGGCGGGGTCCACGGTCCACACCAGTTCACTGTCCCCGGCGCTGCGCCACCGCAGGTTCGCGGTGGTGCCCATCAGCGCGCGGAAGATCTTGGCGTGATGGGCTGAGTGCAGCGCCACCAGGCCCATCCCGCTCAGCACATGCCGGCGCACCCGGGCGACCACGTCGTCGTCGACCTCGTCGTGGGCGATGTGGCCCCACCAGATGAGCACATCCGTGCCGGCGAGAGCGTGCTCGCTCAGCCCGTGCTCGGGTTCGTCCAGGGTGGCGGTGCGGACCCGGGCGGCGGCGCCCAGGTGCTCCTCGATCGCGGCCGCCAGCACGGTGTGGATGCCCTCGGGGTAGATCTGGGCGACCTGCCGGTCGCGGCGCTCGTGGCGATACTCGTTCCAGACCGTGACGCCCAAAGTGCGGGAGGGTGTCGGGACCGCGGGAGAAGACCCGCGCTGGGAGGACGTCGAGCCGGTGCCGAAGGTGGCTCGGTTCGCGGGCGAGGGTGCCGGGCTGGTGGCGGAATCCGCGGGCCCTGTCTCAGGCATCGGCACTGATGAGCGCCCGGTAGGCCGCGTCGAACCGCTCCCGCCGTTCGGCGTAGTAGTCGGCGGCATCCGGATTGGGCTGATAGGTCAACCCGGTTTGGGCCCTGGAGCGCGGCACGCCCGGGGCCAGGTCCTCCAGGGCCAGCAGTGCGGTGCCGCGCAAAGTGGATCGAGTGTGCCGCACGTGCACCACCTCGGTGCGCAGTACGTCGGCGAGGATCTGCAACCATCCGGGCAGACCCTTGGCCATCCCGCCGCCCACGGCGATGCGTTGCGGCGGACCGGTGACGGTGCGCAACTGGTCGGCGATGCGTCCCAGGCTCAACGCCGTGGCCTCCAGCGCGCCCCGGTAGATCTGGTCGGCGGTGGTGGCCGCGGTCAGGTCCAGGATGTGAGCGCGGGCTTCGGTGGCCCATCCGGTGGAACGCTCACCGCTGAAGAAGGGCAGCACCATCGGGGTCCCCGGCCCGGGCGCGCCGCGTAAGAGGGCGTCCAGGCTGGTGCTTTCCGGCATCCCCTCCAGGCCGAGGTTCGAGCCGCCCACCCGGAGCACCTGTTCGGCCCAACTGGCCACCCGGCCCACGTCGCTCACCGCTCCCCCCAGCAACGTGCGCTCGGCGCTGAACCGGTAGGCCCACAGTCCGCTGGGGATCTCCCCGGCGCCGGTGGGCACCACGGTGCGCATCGCGCCGGAGGTCGCCGCGGACACTCCTACCACCCCGGGTGTGGCGGCGTCGGCGCCGAAGTTCGCGGCCAGACCGTCGCCGATCGCGGGGTACCAGCGCGCATCGGCCAGTGCCGGCCACCGACCGGCCAGGGCCGTAGCCGCACTGCCGACGGGGGTGATCGGCTGATCCGGGTCGTGCACGGGGCTGAGTTGGTCCAGGCTGATGCCCGAGGCACGCACCATGTGCTCGTCCCAGGCGCCGCTGACCCGGTCCAGCATCCCCGACCATGCGGCCGCGGCGCTGCCCACGGCGGTGGTGCCCAGCAGCCGCAGGTAGACGTACTCCCCCAGCGTGAGCCACCGGGTGGCGGCGGCGAACATCTCCGGATGGTCCTGGGAAAGCCACCGCAGCCGGGCCGGGGTGTAGGAGGTGTGCAGCCGCGCTCCGGTCCGCTGGTGCACCTGGTCCTCGTCCAGTTCCTCGCGCAGTTGGGTCACTTGGGCGCTGCACCGGGTGTCGGCGTAGGTGAAGCACGGGGTGACCGCTTCGTCGTCGTCATTCACCCCCACCAGGGATGAGGAGAACGTGTCGATGCCCACCCCGCTGATCTGCGCGCCGGCGGGCAACTGGGCCGTCAGGTCATCGATGATGGCAGCGATCTCGTTGACCACCTCATCGGCGTCGATCACCGCGGTACCGGAGGCGTCGGTCACGAACTGGTGGCGCGCCTTCCCGCGCAGTCCGGGCACCTCGGTGCCGGTGGCGTCGAACACCCCGCCCCTGGTGCCGGAGGAGCCCACGTCGAAGGCGAGCACCCACGGCGCCCGGCCGGCCACCGCGCCCTCATCCACTCCCGTGCCCACGATCACTCCTCCTCGTTATGTGCCCTGTTGCCAGCAACGATAGAGTCTGGCCTTGTGAGTGCACACTATGACGTCGTTGTTCTTGGAGCCGGACCTGGTGGGTACGTGGCGGCGATCCGCGCCGCACAACTGGGTAAGAAGGTCGCGGTGGTGGAGAAGCAGTACTGGGGCGGTGTGTGCCTGAACGTGGGGTGCATCCCCTCCAAGGCGCTGCTGCGCAATGCGGAGATCTCCCACCTGCTGACCAAGGAGAAGAAGAAGTTCGGCATCGAGGGCGACGCCACGATGTCCTACGAACCCACGCACAAGCGCTCGCGCCAGGTGTCCGACGGCATCGTCAAGGGCGTGCACTTCCTGATGCGCAAGAACAAGATCGATGAGGTGCACGGTTGGGGCACGCTGACCTCGGCCACCTCGATGACCGTGGAGGGTGAGGACGGCAAGCAGGACCTGACCTTCGACAACCTCATCATCGCCACCGGCGCCACCACCCGGATGATCCCCGGCGTGGAACTCAGCCAGAACGTGGTGACCTATGAGGAGCAGATCCTCGACCCGAACCTACCCGGCTCGATCGTCATCGCCGGCTCCGGCGCGATCGGGGTGGAATTCGCCTACATCATGGCCAACTTCGGGGTGGACGTGACCATCGTGGAGTTCCTGGACCGGATGGTGCCCACCGAGGACCCGGAGATCTCCAAGGAACTGGCCAAGCACTACAAGCGCCTGGGCGTGAAGGTGATGACCTCCACCAAGGTCGAAGGTGTGGAGGACACCGGCGACGGCGTGAAGGTCACCGTTTCCCCGGCCGACGGCGGTGAGTCCCAGGTGCTGGAGGCCGACCGGATGCTGTCGGCCATCGGGTTCGCACCCCGCGTGGAGGGCTACGGCCTGGAGGACATCGGCGTGCAGACCGAACGCGGTGCGATCACGGTGGACTCCCGCGGGCGCACCAACGTGGACGGGGTGTACGCGATCGGGGACGTGACCGGCAAACTCATGCTCGCCCACACCGCGGAGGCGATGGGGGTGGTGGCCGCCGAGACCATCGCGGACGCCGAGACGATGGAGATCGACTTCGACTTCATCCCGCGGGCCACGTACTGCCAGCCGCAGATCGCCTCCTTCGGGTACTCCGAGGACCAGGCCAAGGAGCGCGGCTTCGACGTGAAGGTGGCCAAGTTCCCGTTCTCCGCCAACGGTAAGGCCGCGGGCCTGGGCGACACCTCCGGGTTCGTCAAGGTGGTGGCCGATGCCAAGTACAACGAGATCATCGGCGCGCACATGATCGGCCCGGACGTCACCGAGTTGCTCCCGGTACTGACACTGGCGCAGCGGTGGGACCTGACCGCCGATGAGGTGGCCCGCAACGTCTTCGCCCACCCCACCCTGGGTGAGTCGATCAAGGAAGCCATCCACGGTATCGCCGGCGAGATGATCAACTTCTGACGGATGCGGATCGAACCCCAGGTGCGTAACCAGGCCAACACCGACCGACCCGGGACCACCCGGTTCGATGAGTTGTCGCCCGCCGGGCGGCTGCTGGTTCTGGTGGTGTTCAGCGGCGGCGTGGCGGCGGTGTTCTTCCTGCTGCCCTTCTACGCCCGGTTCGCCGCGGACCTGTCCTGGATGCCGCTGCAGGACCAGTGGCTGGCACTGGGGGACTACGGCAGTTGGTTCTTCACCTGGCGACTGCCGATCGGCTTGGTGATCGGCGCGCTGATCGGGATGGCCGTGGCCGGGCGCAGCACCTCCCTGGTGATGACCGATGACCGGTTGACCTTCCGCGTCGGGGACGAGGTCAACGTGATCAACCGCGGGCAGGTCGGTGCCGTGGAAGGCAAACGCAGCCGGGTCACGGTCCGGGGCCTGAACCAGGAGCAGTTGATCCACGCCAAGTTGGAAGCGACCCACGAATCCATCCGGGAGGCGTTCCAGCGGCACCGGTATCCCTGGCAGGGCGACTGACCCGCACGCGGCCCAGCGGCCAACGCTAGACCAAGGCTCCGGGGGTGACATGGGTCGGAAAGGCCGCTACTTCGGTGAGGCAGCATCGGCCCCCGCGGACACCACCACCAGTGAGACGATGACCCCATGGCCACGTCCCACCTGGGTGAGGAGCACCGCCGCCGCGTCCGGGCCTTCACGCTCTCCGCACTGGGCGCATTGGCGCTCCTCGCCGTCGGGGTGCTCACCTATGCGTTGGTGGTCGGTTTCGGCGTTCCCGGGACCGGCACTGTGGACGCTGCCGCTCGGGGCGGTCATGAGCGCGACCTGGTGGTGCGGGCGGTGATCGGCCGACCGGGGTGTACCGAGTTGACGGGAATCGAGGTGACCGAGCGCGACGCCGAGGTCGCACTCACCGTCCGTACCTCGATCCCGCACGGCACCCGGTGGGACTTCCAGTGCCCCGACGACGCCACCTTCGTTTACCACACGGTGCGTCTGCAGGCCCCGCTGGAGGAACGCTCGGTGCTGGATGAAACCACGGGCGCCCCGGTGCAGGTGCACGATTCGGTCGCGGCGCTAGTTGGCCGCGAGGGCTGACAGTAGTATGCGCGGGTGACTTCCGCAGATTCCCCGGACGGCGCCACCCGCGTGGGTGAGTTGCGGCGCACTGACCGCGTGCTCACCGTGCTCCTCTTCGGCGCAGTCGGCCTGGGGGCCGGCTTCGCCTTCCCGTACCTGGCCGGCTGGGCATCCCAACTTCCGTGGGTGCCGTTCCAGGGGCCGCTGCAGTTGCTGGGCTCCTTCGACCATGACTGGCTCGTGTGGGGCCGGCCGGTGATCGGCACAGTCGTGGGCGTGGGGCTCTCCCTATTCGCGCTCCGGGCTACCCCGGTCCTCACTTTGACCGATGAGCGCGTTGAAATCCGTGCCGGCGATGAGGTGACCATCATCGACCGGGAGAAGGTGGACGGCGTTCGACGCAAGGGCCGGAAGGTCGTGATTCTCAGCGCCACCGGCCGCGAACTGTTCAACGGTGAGGTCGAAGGCGGCAAGGACGAGATCCGGGAGGCGTTCGTGCGCCACGACTATCCGTGGGAGTCGCTCTGATGTCTGCCGCACTCGGTGCCGCGGTACACCCAGCGGCGGCGCGGACCATCCATGCGAACCACCGCGACCGTCGAATGCGGCGGGCCCTCCATGGCTGTGCGATGCCGATACGCGGCCGCGGGTCGCCCCGGGTGAGAAGATGACGTGAGGCCCCGCCATCGCCGGCGCCTCACATCTGGAAAACCCTGACCTCACATTCCCCGCGGCTGGATCGTCTACATAGTGTGATGACCGTTCCCTTCGACCAGGTCGTGACCCGGCACGGGGCCACCGTGCTGCGGGTGTGCCGGGCAGTGCTGGGTCCTGATCACGCCGAGGACGCCTGGTCGGAGACGTTCCTGGCCGCGTTGCGCGCCTACCCGGACCTGCCCGCGGGCGCGAACGTGGAGGCCTGGCTGGTCACCATCGCCCACCGCAAGGCGATCGACCACCTGCGGCACGTCAACCGACAGGCCCCACCGGTCGCCGTCGTCCCGGAGCGTCCCAGTTCTCGCTACGCACCGGGCGGGTGGGAGCGCGACCTGTGGGAACTGCTCGGTGAGTTGCCGGACCGACAACGCCACGCCGTCGTCTACCACCACATC
>Ga0209487_1002979_pt1 | contig 13514 bp, 10 predicted proteins | sample Poulit2012_FD_187524 | JGI IMG/M metagenome (GOLD analysis project Ga0209487, IMG submission 187524) | Agricultural soil microbial communities from Georgia to study Nitrogen management - Poultry litter 2012 (SPAdes) (version 2) | ecosystem: Environmental > Terrestrial > Soil > Agricultural land... | reverse complement strand
GGTACTTTCAACATTTGTTTAAATTCATCTAAATCGATTCCTGTTGTATCTCGATATGTTTTAATCTTTTCATGAGCGACTTCACTTAAATCGTAATCACAATAACCTAAAGTTTTTGCTAAGCTTACTAACGATCGAATAGCAGAAATTTTCCTATTAATTGTAGATTCTGCTAATTTCTCATTTGTTATGAGCCAATTTTTATATGTAAGTACAATTTCAAGTGCTTTATTTCTAGATAATGAAATAAACTTATGTACATTTGTTTCTGTAGATATACCACCAGTTAAATAAATAAAAAAATGATCAATATCAAAACGATAAGCTCTCTTTGTATTTTCTGAACGTTTATCATTTAATAACATCGCTACGAGATCCGGTTGTTTGTAATCTGAGACATTAGTTTGTTGCGTTAATATATTATTCATATAAATTCTCCTTAAATAAGTGTTTTAAAATCTGTATAACCATTGATAATAAAGAGTTATTAAGAGTTTTTAAAACAAATGACGCGCATTTAAACGACATGAGTTAATGACTTATGGATAAATACCCAGCTCATATAGCTTAAATTCGTATTTATTTGCTAATTTTATTGATTAGATAACTTAAAGTTTATCATTAATACATTAATTTCTCAAGAGTGTGATAATGGTCATTTAAGCACTCTGTTATCTTAAAGTGAAAAATGAATATAAAAAAACAATAAACGGAATAACCATTTATTGTTTTATATAGTATTTTAATATAATTCAAAAATAACACTAACTAAAGAATAAATTATTACTGTTGAAAATAATACAACCATATGTATTAAAGAGTAAATAAATAATAAAGTTGCCCATTTATGTGTTTCCATTTTTTTGTAACCATAAATATTTAAAATCAACCAGCCTAAACTCAATGTAAATGCCATTAAAGTTAATCCAATACTAATCGTATTAAATAAAAAACTTGCAGCTAATAAAATAATTAAATAAAAGTTCGTTTGTATGTAAGTTCTTTTAACACCTTTTGCAACTGGTAGCATGGGAATTTTAGCTGCTGTATAATCTTTTTGTTTTCTTAAAGCAATAGCGTAAAAATGAGGCATTTGCCAAATCACAGTAATAATAAACAATCCTATAATTGCTGGATGTAATATATTGCTATCAATAGCTGCCCAACCGATTAAAGGAGGCATTGCACCTGATATACTTCCTATCTCTGTATTAAGGTAAGTAAAACGTTTACTCCAAATTGTATAAGGAAAAACATAGAAAAACAGTCCTAAAAAGCCTAAATATGCTGCTGTTGGAGTTGTAAACCATAAAGCTATTATTCCGATAAATGCCATTAATGTAGCCATGATCATCACGACATATGGATTTATTTCTCCGGTAACTGTTGGCCTACCTTTTGTTCTTTCCATTATAGCGTCAATATCTCTTTCATATAAATTATTAAAAGCACCCGCTGATGCAATTACTAAAGACGATCCGATTAAAGCTAATAATATTTCTAGCCATTTATCGAAAATACCTATCTGATGTGTGTACATTGAAAGAGTTAGACCTGCAAACATCGGTATTAAATTTGAAGTGATTATGCCGGTTTTAATTGTTTGGCTTAACATATCATATTTGGATGGATTATTAGATGAATTTTTCATAACATATTTTATACTCCTTTATATAATAACTCTATAGTTAATAATAGTCGTTAGGTCTTCAACAATCAATAAATAAGACAAAAAATAAGAATGCTGTCTAAAAGACAACATTCTTATTTTTATTAAAATTTTGATTCTGTAGGTCCAGTCCAATTAATCATTCCAGGTAAAACGTTGTGGACATCATTGTAACCATTTTCTAACATAAGGTTTACAGCAAAACCACTTCTGTTACCTGTTCGACAAATAACATAAACTGTTTTATCTTTATCTATTTCATCTAAACGATTTTCGAGTTCACCTAACGGGATAAGTGTTGAATTTGGAATATGCTGCATAGCATATTCTGCTGGTTCTCTAACATCTAAAATAATAGATTCTTTATCATTTATTTTAGCTTCAACTTGATCATTTGTTGCTACATTCATTTCAGTCATATTATCTACTCCTATCTTAACAAACTTTAAAATTATCTACTTTTTACAAGTAAATCGATTGCTTCTTGAACCATTTCAGAATTTTCTTCATCACTATTCTGACTATCTGTTACACATTGTTTTAGATTTTCTGCAACAATTAAAGCTATTGAACGATCTAAAGCTGTTCGAGCAGCAGATAATTGACTCGTGACATCCTTACACTCTTTTTCTTCTTCCATCATTCTTAGTACGCCTCTAATTTGACCTTCGACACGCTTTAATCTATTTTTAACTTCATTAGAATAATCCATAATGAACATCTCCTTTATGATACCTCTACCCGTATTTTAATTTAATTTTTAAGAAATGTCTACTAATCTGTTTCTAAGAAATTAAGATTCATTGGTCGAATACCAATGCGTTCTAAGTTCGCATTTAAATTATTTTTATCAAATTCCCATATTGCTGAATCAAGTTCTAATTCAAGCTCAAGATCAGATTTAATTTGAGCAAGCTGTTTTGATATTTTAAAATTATCTAAATCAGTTGTAAGCTTAGTTTGAATACCTTTAGTATGTTCGTTTAAATTTAATAAGATATCATCCATTGTTTTATATTTTGTTAATAGTTTTAAAGCAGTTTTTTCACCTATTCCTTTTATTCCTGGATAATTATCGGCAGAGTCTCCAGTTAACCCTTTAAATTCAACTATTTGTTCTGGTAAGATACCCTTTTTTTCTAAAAAGTTAATTTTATTAAACACTTCATAATTACCTAGCCCTTTTCGCATGATTGCAACACTAATATTGTCGTCTACAAGTTGAAGCATGTCTAAATCGCCCGTTAAAATTATAACTTCTGCTTCATTTTGATATTTACGTGCAAGGGTACCGATTATGTCATCAGCTTCATAGTTTTCAATACCAACATTAGGAATGTTGAATATATCGATAGCTTCTTTTACTAAATCAAATTGTGGTATCAATTCTTCTGGAGGATCGCCTCGATTAGCTTTATATTTTTCATAAATATCAGTTCTAAAAGTCTGGCTTCCCATATCCCAGCATGCTATAACATGGGTTGGTTTAAATGTATTAATTCCGTCTAAAAAATATCTTAAAAACTGAAAAACTCCATTTGTAGGAATTCCTTTTTCATTATACATAAATTGATTTCTAAATGACGTTGCAAAAAACCCTCTAAATAATAAAGCCATTCCGTCGACAAGTAATATTTTCTTTTTCAATTAAACAACTCATCCTTCATTTTTAATTTGCTTTAGAACATGATTAAGATCTACTTCTTTTTCTTTTAACGAATTGATATCGACTGTTTCACTAATAATCGATATTTGATTTTTTACAATGGAGTTAATTTCTTCATTAATATCATTCATAAGATTATGAGTAATACTATCCCATTGTTCATCATATGATTGTTTCATAATTACTTCATTTTCATCTAAATAAATTTTAGATTCATCATCTAATATCTCATAAAACATATCTTTCATTTTTTCACGTTCATTTTTTTCAAAGAAAGACTTTGTATTTTTAAATGTTTTTAGTGCATGATCAAATTTACTATAGTCTATATTAAGAAACGCTTGTTCATAATCTGGTGTTATTACTTCATAATCTTTTAAGCTGCTTAGTAAATAAGTATTATCTGTTTCATTAATATTTTCGTTAATTTGATTGTACACATCATGGATTAATTCATGTAAATAACTTTCTACTCGTAATGAGACAGCTCGTAGTTCTTGTAATAGTTCATAACCGACATAATCTATGAAATAATTACGGTTTATTTTTAATTGTTCTTGTGCTTTCCGACCTGATTCAGTTATTGTTGTTGGATTAAAATGCTGTGTAAACATGTCATGAAAACGAATATATAATCGTTCATGAACAAAGTGTAATTGACGCGTTATTCTTTCTAATAAACGACTTTCATATACTGAATAATTAAATTCTTTGACTAAATTTTGCATTTCAGCAGCGTTATTCTTTAATGACTCAACATAATCAATCTGTTCTTCATCAGACAATCCAACTGTCTTTATATAATTAATTAATAATTGTTTACCTCGCTCAATATCCCATACAGCAGAATCAATTGTTAGTTGAGCTAAATCTTGTTCAATAAATTGATAAAATTCACTTTCAAAATGATTCATTTCTTCATTTAAAGATAATCCATTTTCTTTTTCTTCTAATGAGAGTTTACTTGATACAGGATAAACTTTAGGGAATCTAATACCTAATTCTAAAAGTTGTGATTTAACATAGTCTAAAACCATATTTAAATCATTTTTGTTTTCTGCTAAATCAGAAGCATTTACTATAAAGAACATTTTATCTAATTCAAACGCTTCTTTAACTCGACCAAGTTGTGCTAGAAAATCTCGATCAGCACTAGAAATAGCATGATTGTAATACGTTACGTATAAAATTGCATCAGCATATTTTATATAATCAAAAGAAACATTTGTATGACGAGCGTTGACAGAGTCAGCACCAGGTGTATCAACAACTGTAATACCTTTACGTGTTAATGCACAATCATAATATAAATCAACTATTTCTATATAACATGCTTTTTCTTCATCAACAATAAATGAAGAGAACTCTTCTAGAGTTATCTCTAATTCTTTTCCTAATTCACCTTTTCTTGCGTCATAACCAGTAACCATAGCTCTTAAATAAGATTGATATGTTTTAGTTAAAGCATAGTGTTCGTATATTTTCTCTTGTTTAATCCAATTCATATATTCATCAAAAGTAAGGTTTTTAGGTGCAAATTCACGTGTCATACTGATTATATCATTAATTAATGTATCTTCATCTTTTAATGTAATAATAACAGTACCATGTTTATGATCATTATCTACAGGTGAAATTCGATTTATTACTGCAGTTGTAGGGTTAGGTGAAACTGGTAAAATCTGTTCTCCGAATAAAGCATTTGAAAAGGATGATTTACCAGCACTAAAAGCTCCAAATAGAGCAATCGTTAATTTTCTGTTTTCTAAACGGTTTTTCTTGCTGGATAAATCCTCTATTAATTGATCGAATCCAGGTAATTCTTTTACTGTTTTAACAACATCATCTATTGCATGAATAATTGCAGGTGTCGTTATATTATTTTTAGGTAAAACATCTTCTTCTATAACTAATTCTTCTTCAGGTTTATCTACCTCTGACTTCTTTTCTATCTCTGGTAATGATTCTTTTTTTATTTCTGAACGTTCTAGAACTTTTTGATTTACTAATTCATTAATTTCTTTGTCTGGTACATTGTTTGCTATTGTCTCATTAAAATTGGTAATCGTTAAATCTAATTCTTTTTCTAATTCTTCTTTTTTGGTTTCATAAACTTCAAAATCTTTTTCTAATTGATTGTTAGATATTGTCTCAGCTTTAATTTCATCTATATTATCATTTAGCTTTTCTTCAACTTCATTCCAAAATGCATTGATTTTATTTCTAAATAATTGTTTAATATGACTACTGATCTCATTTGTATAATTTAATACATATTGACTATTAACTTGAGCACCTGATTTTAAAAATTGTTTTAAATCATCTTCAGAATAGATTACTTCTAATTTTTGAATTGATTGAACTAGATTTTCATCTTGAATATCATTTTCACTTAAAAAATTATTTATTCTTTCTTTTAAAGACCATTGAATAGTTTTTTCAATGTTTGTTTGCAATTCATTTAGGAAATCTGTTAAACGTCTATTTCTTTCCTCTTCTGTTTTTTTCTTTGATCCAAAAAGACCAACTTTAAAATCGTTCTCTAACGATTCAAGATATATTTGTGCTTTATCTCTTAAGTCAGAAGGCATTAAATATGCATTTTTAAGTGTTAAATTTACCATTTCGCTGTAGCGTTTATTCAATCTTTTAAATTTACTTGTTAAATCACTAATGGATTTATCCATATCCATAAAAATATCTATATTATCATTTGATATAATATCTTCCAAACTGTCATATAGCTTTTCTTCAGTTTCTTGTTCTAAAAATTTATAATGTTCTTTTATTACTTGGTTTGTTGCAACATCTACTCGTAAATCAGTTTGTGGTTTTTCTTTTAAAATATTAAAAACCGTCTCTTTTATTTCTACAAGTTGATTATGAGGGGCATCTTCATTTAAAATTGAAGAATAAAAAATACCTTCAGGAACAACATTCCATTGTGAAAAAGTTTCTTTAATACTTCGTTCAAACTCATTAAATGATAATTCATTTTCATTATGTTTATCAATTTGATTGATAATCACATAAAATGGAATCGACATTGCTTGGATTTCTCTTAAAAAATATAAATTGACTTCTGATTGTACGTGATTAAAATCCATGACATAAAACAATGAATCTACTAAATGCAATGAAGATTCTGTCATGAGTCGATCAGCGTCATCTGCAGCATCAATTCCAGGCGTATCTATTATTGTACTGTTTTTTGGTAATATTGGTTCAGAAGTACTTATCTCTAAACTTTTAATTGAATCTTTATCCATACAAAAATCTTTAATTATATCGATATCATATGGTTCACTGTATTCAACTGGCGATTCATGTGCAAAATAAACACGAGCGACACCATCACCTGAATTAATTTTTACTATATTAGCACTTGTCGGAATAGGACTTTTAGGTAAAACATCTTTGTCTAATAGATAATTTATCATAGATGATTTTCCTGCTGAAAAATGCCCTGAAAAACTTAAATTAAATTGATTATTCTCTTTTTTTATATATAAATCAATTGCTTTTTCTGCACTTGTGAAATCTTTATTTTGAGAAAGTGTATTATAAAGGACTTTTAAATTTTGATTTGTTATATTGTTAAATTTCAAGATAATATCCCTTTCTAAATTTCATAATATTCTTATTATACTTATAAATATATATATTTACTAGTAAATCGATGATAGCACAGTCTCTTGAAAATATATGTTATCATTCACAGAAAAAATCAGTTATCGATTTAATTCGATAACTGATTTAACTTATTCCTAATTATACAGGATAAACGCCGTGTTTTCTATTAGTAAAATTAACATTCTTGCTTTCGTACATTTCATACCTATTAATCAATTCGTCCCGTAGTTTATCTGGTTCTACAATTTGATCAACGACCATTTCTGAAGCAAGACGATAAATATCGATATCTTCTTTATACTCATCTTGTTTTTCTTTTATAAATGTATCGCGTTCTTCACCTTCAAGACTTGCGATTTTATTAGCATAGACGGCATTTATTGCTGCTTCAGGTCCCATAACAGCTATTTGCGCTGTAGGTAAAGCAAGAACAGCATCTGTCTCAAATGCTGGACCAGCCATAGCATAAAGACCAGCACCATAAGCTTTTCTTACTACAACTGAAATTTTTGGGACAGTTGCCTCACTCATCATTGCTAACATTTTTGCACCGTGACGAATAATCCCTTGGCTTTCAACTCTTGTACCGATCATAAAGCCAGGTACATCCATTAAAAATAGTAAAGGAATATTAAATGCGTCACATAATTGAATGAATTTAGCTGCTTTATCTGCTGAATCTTTAAATAAAACGCCACCTTTAGCTCGTGGTTGGTTTGCAATTATTCCAACTACTCTACCATCAATTCTTGCAAGTCCAGTTATTAATTCAGTTGCAAATAATTTTTTAATTTCACAAAAACTATCCTTATCTATTACTCGGTTAATAAGCTCCATCATATCAAATGCAGCATTTTGGTTTTCAGGAATGATATCCTTTAGTGATTTTTCAAAACTTTTAATTTCCGACGATTCAATTTTATTCGGAGTATTTCTAAAGTTTGCAGGGAAATAGCTCAAATATTTTTGTGCAAAAGAAATTGCTTCTTCTTCACTTTTAACTAAAACATCACCACAACCTGAAACTGAACAATGCATTTTAGCACCGCCCATTTCTTCTAAAGAAACCTTTTCACCAATAACTTTTTCTGCCATTCGAGGAGAACCTAAATACATAGAAGCATTGCCTTCAACCATAACCACAATATCACAAAATGCAGGAATATAAGCCCCTCCTGCAGCTGATGGGCCAAACAATAAACATACTTGTGGAACACGTCCAGACATTTTAATTTGATTATGGAATATACGACCTGCTCCCCTGCGGTTAGGGAACATATCAACTTGGTCAGTTATTCGTGCTCCTGCTGAATCGACTAAATATAGCATTGGAATTTCTAATTTTAACGCTGTTTCTTGTATACGAACAATTTTTTCAACAGTTCGTGCCCCCCAAGAGCCAGCTTTAACTGTAGAATCATTAGCCATTACACAAACCTTTTCACCATTAATTTTACCGATACCAGTAACAACACCATCAGAAGGTAATTCATCATCTACACAATTTGCAAAAAATGCATCTTCAACATTTATACCTTCATCAAATAATAAATTAAGACGCTCTCTTACAAAAAGTTTACCCTTAGCTTCATTACTTTCGTGATATTTACTAGGTCCCCCTCCGGATATATCTTTTATTCTTTTATTTAATTCATCTACATAAGTCATTTTATAAAATCCTCCTTAACGTCCTTTATATTCTGGTTTTCTTTTTTCTTTAAAGGCTTTCAATCCTTCCATTCTATCTTCAGTTGGGATAGTTTTTTTATAAAATTCATGTTCTAAATTCAATCCATCTTTAATATTCATATTTATACCTTGATTAATTGCTTGTTTAGCTAATTGTAAGGCAAGCGGCCCATTATGAATAATTTTATTAGCGTATGTAATTACTTGATTTAAAAAGTCTTGTTTAGGAAATACTTCTTCTAAAATTCCATATTCATACGCCTTTATTGCGTCAACTCTGTCAGCTGTGAAAATCATTTGTTTAGCTCGGCCTAGGCCGATAAGTCTTGTTAGTCTTTGAGTACCCCCAGCACCAGGGATAATTGCTAAAGACGTTTCTGTTAAACCAATCATAATATCTTCACTACCTATTCGAATATCGCACGCTAAAGCTAATTCTAATCCGCCTCCAAAAGCGCTCCCATTCATTGCTGCAATAACAGGTACTTTTATTTGTTCAATATTATTAACTGTTTCTCCAATGTATTTAACTGTTTCAATTACTTCTAGATCAGTCATTGCTTCTCGTTCTTTTAAATCTGCTCCAGCAGAAAAGACTTTTTCACCTTGACCAGTAATGATGACACAGTTAATTTCTTCGTTATTGTTAATTACAGTAATAGTTTCATTTAGCTCATTTAATAACTGGTTGTTTAAAGCATTCGCTGACTTCTCTCTATTTAATGTAATGATGCCTATTTTTTTATTAATATTGAATTCAATCATTTTATTCAAACGACTCACCTCGATTAATTGATTAATTATTCGATAATTGCAATAACGTCACCTTCATTTATAAAATCTCCTTCATTAACCTTTATTTCTTTAATTGTTCCAGCATCTTCTGTAGAAACAGGTATCTCCATTTTCATTGATTCTAAAATTGCAATGTCTTGTCCCGCTTCAACACTATCTCCTTCTGCTACTACAATTTTCCACATATTACCTGCCATTACTGATACGATTTCATTCATTTTAATTCCTCCTGTATAGATTTAGTTAAATCTGTTTTGTTTTTTTCAATAAAATTAGTTGGTGTTTGACCTTGGATAAACGCCTCATTATGTGCAATCGTTTTCAACATTGGTATATTTGTTTTAATACCTGTTATGTCATATGCATCCAAAGCTTTTTGAAATAATTCAATTGCTTCTTTTCTATCTTTTCCTTTAACAATTAGCTTACTAATCATAGGGTCATAAAAGTGCGTTATTTTTGTTGGCCCAGATATGCCCGAATCAATTCTTATATGACCCCCAGTTGGTTCAGTATAAAGGGTAATTTCTCCAGGTGAAGGAAATGATGTAACAGGATCTTCTGCATAAATTCTTCCTTCGATTGCATGGCCTTTAAGCTTAACATCACTTTGACTAACTGTTAATGTTTGGTTATTCGCTATTTTGATTTGTTCTTTAACAATATCAATGTGCGTGACTTCTTCAGTTATCCCATGTTCAACTTGGACTCTCGTATTCATTTCTAAAAAGTAAAAATTTTCATCTTCATCCACTAAAAATTCAATTGTTCCAGCATTTGTATAACCAATTTGTTTCGCAGCTTTAACTGCAGTTTTACCCATCAACTCTCTTGTTTCTTCTGAAATAAAAGTAGAAGGTGCTTCTTCAATTACTTTTTGATTTCGGCGTTGAATAGAGCACTCTCGTTCATACAAATGAATTACGTTACCATGATGATCACCTAATAGTTGAATTTCAATGTGACGTGCATTAACTAATAATTTTTCAATAAACATTGACCCATCGCCAAAAAATTGATTAGCTCTTTTAGAATTATTCGTAAAAGCTTTTTCTAACTCTTCTTCTTTTTGGACGATTTGCATACCAATGCCACCACCTCCAGCTGAAGCTTTTAACATTAAAGGGTATCCAACAGATCTCGCTTCCTTTAAAAGGTCTTCAGTATTAAGTATAGCATCTTTACTGCCTGGAATAATAGGAACACCTGCATCTTCCATTAATTTTCTAGATGAAACCTTATCGCCCATCTGTTCAATAAGATGTGAAGAAGGACCAATAAAAATCATATTATTAGCATCGCAAAGTTTAGCAAACGTACTATTTTCACTCAAAAATCCATAGCCAGGATGAATAGCATCAACATTCGCACTTTTAGCTACTTCTATTATTTTATCAACATCAAGATAACTCTCATTAACTGGTGGTGGTCCAATTAAATAGCTCTCATCTGCATAATTAACAAAATCGGATTCTTGATCAGCTTCAGAATAAACTGCTACAGTTTGAATATTAAGAGACTTACATGCTTTCATAATTCTAAGTGCTATTTCACCACGATTGGCAATCAATATCTTTTTAATCATTTTTATCCCTCGCTTTCTATTTGCCTATAAGTTCACTACCCATTTCTTGCAAACGATACTTTTGAATTTTTCCACTTGCAGTCATCGGATATTCATTTACAAATTCAATATATTTAGGTATCTTATGATAAGAAATTTGACCTAAACAATAATCTCTTATATCTGTATCTGTTACTACAATACCTGGTTTAAGAATTATCCAAGCCATGATTTCTTCTCCGTATTTTTTATCAGGGACTCCTACAACTTGAACGTCTAATATACCTTGGTGTCTGTATAAAAACTCTTCTATTTCGCGAGGATATATATTTTCTCCTCCACGAATAATCATATCTTTATTCCTTCCAATAATTTTAATATAATTATTTTCATCGGCTGTCGCAAGATCACCTGTCCATAACCAGCCATCCTTATCAATTGTATTAACAGTTTCTTTCTTATTATCATAATACCCTTTCATCACATGATAACCTCTCGTAATTAATTCACCAGTTTCGTTTGGACCACATTCTTCTTTAGTATCAGGGTCTATTATTTTTGCTTCAACATGAGGATGAACTTGTCCAACAGTACTCACTTTTAATTCTATTGGGTCATCTACTTTCGTTTGGAAAAAGACAGGTGAAGTTTCCGTTAATCCATACGCAATAGTAATTTCACTTGCTCCCATCTTATTCATTACGTCTTGCATCACTTCAATTGGACATGATGAACCAGCCATAATTCCAGTACGTAAATGAGTTAAATCATAATTTTCAAAATTTGGATGGTTTAATTCAGCAATAAACATGGTTGGAACACCATGTAGTGCAGTACACTTTTCAGAAGAAACTGCATCTAAGACTTTTTCTGCGTCAAATTGTTCAACGATGACCATTGTAGCCCCACTTGTCACTGCAGTTAAAATACCTAACACACAACCAAATGTATGGAAAAATGGAACTGGAATACATAACCTATCCTCATGTGTTAAGTTCATACGTTTACCAATCTGATTTGCATTGTTAACAATATTATAATGCGACAACATGACACCTTTAGGAAAACCAGTTGTTCCTGATGTATATTGCATATTAATAACATCGTCGTAATGTAAACTCGCTTTAATACTATTTAATTCTTCATCAGTTATATTTTGATGTCTCGTCATAAACTCATTCCAGTTAAAGGCAAAATCAGGTGCGTCATTGCCAAGAACGATAACATTATCTAAATAAGGGAGTCTTATTGAATTAATTTTATTTTTATCACTTTTTATAATGTTGGGGCATACATCAGTTAATACTCTAATATAGGATGTATTTCTATATTTACTGTCCATGACTAAGACTTTTGTATCCGACTGTTGTAATAAATATTCAAGTTCACTTGTTTGATAATTAGTATTAACTGTTACTAAAACAGCTCCTATCCTTGCTGTAGCAAATTGGGTTACTAGCCATTCAAATTTATTATCTGACCACATGGCTACGTGATCACTTTTTTTAACGCCTATTGAAATAAATGCTTTAGCAGCTTCATCAACTAATTTGTTAAACTCGTGATAAGTTACACGAAAATTATGTTCAGGATAGACGACAGCTTCTTGGTCTGGGTTAGATTTGGCTTGTTTTTCTAGTAAATCACCTATGGTTAAATCTATTAAAGGCACTAGTAATCATCCTCCTAACTTACTTAACATCCTAAATGTCTTGCAATAACCATACGCTGAATTTCTGAAGTCCCCTCGCCGATTTCTAATAACTTTGCATCACGTAAAAATCTTTCTACCTCATACTCTCTCATATAACCATATCCACCATGAATTTGAATTGCTTCATTTGCTGAACGAGTAGCAGTTTCTGTTGCAAATAGTTTTGCATATGCTGCTTCTTTACTAAATGGTTTATTATTATCTTTTAACCAAGCCGCTTTATATACCATGTTGCGAGCAATTTCTACTTCCATAGCCATATCTGCTAATTTAAATTGAATCGCTTGGAATTTTGAAATAGATGTTCCAAATTGTGTCCTTTCTTTTGCATAAGCTAAAGCACGGTCAAGTGAAGCTTGAGCAATACCGACACCTAAAGCAGCAATTGAGATTCTACCCCCATCTAATGTTGTTAAAAACTGTTTAAATCCAGCTTGACTATCTCCTAAAAGGGCATCTTTTGGCACAACAACATCTTCTAAAACGATTTGCGTTGTATCAGACCCTCTTACGCCCATTTTGTCATAATCACTCGTTATTGTAAGCCCTTTCAAATTAGTTGGTACAATGAAAGCTGAAATGATATTTTTACCTCTTGAATCTTTACCAGTGACAGCTGTTACGGTTATAGTATTTGAAAAACTTGCATTTGTTATATATATTTTTTCACCATTAATAACATATTCATCATTTTTGAGCACAGCTGTAGTTTTTGTTCCACCTGCGTCAGATCCAGCATTAGGTTCAGTTAGTCCAAATGCTGCAAGTGTTTTACCAGTTGTTA
>Ga0209487_1002978_pt1 | contig 13515 bp, 9 predicted proteins | sample Poulit2012_FD_187524 | JGI IMG/M metagenome (GOLD analysis project Ga0209487, IMG submission 187524) | Agricultural soil microbial communities from Georgia to study Nitrogen management - Poultry litter 2012 (SPAdes) (version 2) | ecosystem: Environmental > Terrestrial > Soil > Agricultural land... | reverse complement strand
CACGGTCAAGACCGCGATCATGCTGGGCACTACGTTCGCCGGGATGGTCGCCCACGACGACCTAGCGGCCCTGACCGTGCTGCGCTCGCTGGCGGGTATCGACCCCGAACGCCTCGGCACGATGGGGCTGTCCGGCGGCGGGGGACGAGCGATGATGCTGGCCGCCCTGAGTCCGCATATCCGGGCCCACTTGGTGGCCGGCATGATGTTCACCTTCGACTCCCTCATCCCGGCGCACCTGGACTCCCACTCCTGGCTGATGTACTCCCCGGGCCTGCGCCAGTACGCCGATTGGCCACTGGTGGCTACCCGGGCGCCCAGGCGGCAGATCATGCGGGTCCAGTACGCCCGCCGGGATGAACTGTTCACGCTGGAAGGGATGGAACAGGCCGACGCGATGTTGCAGGCACGCAGCCCGCAGGAGGTGGACTACAGCAGCGCCTGGTTCGATGAGCCGCACCGGATGACGCCGAAGATGCAGCAGGACGCTGCGGACTTCTTCGCCCGCGCACTGAACACCTGACGCGCGGCGCTCGCCGTTATTGGCGACCTGGCCGCACCAGTTAGTGCAGCCAGTCTTTGTCCCCGACGGCCCCAGCGACTTCAGGTAGCGCTCAGGTCAGCAACACCCGCCGCCGGCAAGTGCAGCCATCAGTCCGCCCGCGGCTCCGTCCGGCGGCTCACCGGCCGCCACCACCCCCGCCGCCCCCGCCCCCACCGGCGCCGCCGCCTCCGCTGACCCCCGACCCGCCACTGGAGCCGGCGGTCGCCGAGACGGTGTTGGTGAAACTTCCGATCGAGGATCCGATCGAGCCCAGATCCACCGTGGCCCCGGGATATGCCCCGACGAACCAGCCGGTGTGCACCTGTGCCCGGCCCTCCGCCTGCAGTTGGGCGAAGATCTGGGCCCACCGTTCGGCCACCCCGAACACGATCGCGTAGGGCAGGTACCGGGAGAACACATCGGTGCTCTCCTCGAACCGGATCTGGTGGGCCTCCGCGGTGGCCAGGTACTGGTGGAATCCGCGCATCTGGTCATAGAGCGCCCTTCCGGTTCCGCTGCGGCCCAGTCCGGATTTGCGCGTCAGTCGGTCCACCACCCACCAACCGGCCAGGATGAAGATCGCAAGGAATCCCAGTTCGATCGCCGAGGGCGGCAGCCACTCGAGCCCCCCGCCCGCGAACACGGCGAGTAACAGGACGATCATTGCCGTCGTCCACCACGGCCGGCGCTTACCGGTGGTGCGCCCCCACGCCGGCACCGGGCGGGTGAACAAACCTTCGCCGTCGATGTGCTCGGCGAGGGTGGTTTCGAACTGCTTCACCGCGGTGCGCATACCACCCGAGGAGCGCAGCGCATTCAGCGCGATCCGGTGGCGGTCCCCGAATATCCGTTCCACCAGGATCCGCTCGTAGGCCAACAACTGCGCCGCCCGTTCCTTCTGGGGGTCGGTACGCCCCAGGATCCACCCGCGCGGGCGGCCCCGGGAGTCGGTGTCGGCCGACTGGATGGTGAGGAATCCGCGTACCGCCAGATCCACCAGGGTGGCGGCCACCGCGTTGCTGCCCAACTGCTTGCGCCATAACCACCGCGCCTCCGCCGGGCGCAGCCCCTCCGGAGGGGTGAACCGCACCGCCACCACCGGCTCTCGGCGAACCGGCTCCACCGGATGGAGGCCTCGATCGGGCTCCGGTGGCAACGTGCCCGGCGGCCGGCCCACGAACTGCTGATCACGCCCCTGCCGCCGGCGCCGCACCACCAACGCGGCATACAGCAGCAGCACGCCGAGCAGCACGATCCCGGCGTGGTGCTCCCACAGGCTCATGATTGGGCCGGTGAACCGGTCGATGCGCTGCTGGGTCGCAGTGAGCCCCACCACCTCACCGGTGCGTTCGGCCAGGATCGGATCGGTATCGGCGAAGGTGTCCGGCCCGAAGGCCACCGCCACTGTTTGTTCTTCACCCGGCTCCAGCGGCCCCGAAGTGAATGTGGCCGTGGCGCCGTCCACCTGGCTCTGGCATGGCTGGTCGTTGCCGTCGGTTCCTTCCCAGCAGCGCACGTCGGTGATGCCCTCCGGGCCGGTCACGGTGGTGGTGACCTGCTCGATGAGGTTGTTCCACTCCGCCCCGGTGACGTTCCAGAAGAACTCATCCTGGTCGGGGACGTCATCGTCGTCGCGGATGGCGTTGAGCGCACCGCGCACGGTGTAACTGAGTTCGTAGGTCTGCACCCCGGTGCGGGTGTCATCGGAACCATCCGGGGCGCCCAGGTCCAATACCAGGTACGCCCCATCACCTGCGATCCACCCCTCGGCGGGCGCCCCCGACGGGCTGGCGATCCACATGTCCTCGTACTCATAGACCCGCATCAACTCCGGGTCCTCGGGCCAACTGAAGCGTTGGGCCAGTTCCCGGCGCAGCCCTAGACCCTCGCGGTCACCGAAGTCCCACTCATAGGTCTCGGTGACATGCACCAGCCCGTCGGCGTCGATGTCGATGTCGATCGCCAGATCACGCACGACGTCGTCACTTGGGTCGGCCTGCGCGGGAAGTGCCGTAGCGCCCAGGAAAGTGGCGGCGACTGCGGCAACTGCGAAGGTGGAACGGGTAAATCTCACGCCCGGAAGGGTAGTCCACCGCCCAGTGCCCGCCGGGACACCGCGCACTCCCGCGCCGAGCCCTGCCGCGCCGCCCCCGCCACCTCGGGGTCAGCGACCGCCGCCGCCCCCGCCACCTCCACCGCCGCCGGCGCCGCCCCCGCCCCCGAAACCGGACCCGCCTCCGGAGCCGCTGGTGCCGGCCACCGTGGTGGAGAACGAGCCGACCGAGGTGGCCAGCGTGCTCAAGGACGGCGTCGCACCCGGGTACGCCCCGATGTACCAGCCGGTGTACACCTGCGCGCGGCCTTGGGCCTGCAACTCCTCGAACACCTTGGCCCACCGCTCGGCCACACCGAAGATGATGGCGAAGGGCAAATACCGGGAGAACACATCGATGCTCTCCTCGAACCGGATCTGGTTGGCCTCCGCGGTCGTCAGGTACGTCCGAAACCCGCGGATCTGCTCATACAGCGCCCGGCCCACGGCACTGCGGCGCAGCGAGGTGGAGAAGGACGCCATCCGTATGATCAACCAGCCGCCCACCACTCCGAACGCGATCAGGAGCAACGTCACGGCCGAGGGTGGTAGCAGATCCAGCACCGCGCCCAGCAACGCCGCAAGCAGCAGCGCGGCGGCCAGGCCGATCTGCCACACCAGGGACCGGCCCCGGGGCGTCATGCCGAGTTCGCGGCGTGCCTCGGCCTCGAGCGGCCGGGTGAACAGTCCCTGGGCATCGACCTGTTTGGTGACGTTCTTGCCCAGTTCGGTCCTGGCCTTCTGCATCTTCCTGGTCGAGGACTTCAATTGCATCACCGGCCCGTCGTCGAACAGGGCCGTGAGCAACTGGTCCTCATAAGGCAGGAGTTCCCCGCGCCGCTGGTGGGCCTCCGGTGCAAGCAGCAGGTGCCAGTCCTTGGGTTTGCCCTTCCGGTCGGTGTCCGCTTCCTGGATGGTGAGGAACCCGCGCACCGCGAGGTCCACGATGGTGGCGGCCAGGGCGTTGGCGGAACCGAACTTGTGCTCCAGGTGACCGGCCACCGCAGGTGCCAGACCATCGGGCGGGCTGAACCGCACCGCCGTCGTTGATTGGTGGCGCTCCAGCCGCGCCACCGGGTGTTGGTGGATCTCGTGCCGGGGCGGCATGGTGCCCAGCGGGATTCCCACGAAGTGGTCGTCGCGCCCCTGACGGAACCGGCGGGTAAGCAGCACCGCGAACACCAAGCCGACCAGGCCCGCTGGGATCACCCAATACCGCGCCAGGGTGTTCAGGATCGGGTCGGTGACCTCGGCGACGCGCTGCTGCTCGGCGGTCAAACCCGTCACGCTGCCGTCCCGGGGCACCAGGATCGGACCGATGTCATCGAACGTGCCGGGCGGGAAGGCCACTGCGATCGTTTGTTCCTGACCGGGGTTCAGCGGCCCGGAGGTGAAGGTCGCCGTGGCCCCGTCCACCTGACTGTCCCTGCACTGCCGGTCGGAATAGGACGCCCCTTCCCAGCACCGCACGTCCGTGATGCTCACTGGGCCGGTGACCGTGGTGGTCACCCGCTCGATCCGGTTGTCCCACTCCGATCCGGTGACGTTCCAGAAGAGTTCATCCTGGTCGGGCACCTCGTCGTCGTCGCGGATGGCGTTCAGCGCCCCGCCCAGGGTGTATCTGAGTTCGTAGGTCTGCACCCCGGTGCGGGTGTCATCGGACCCGTCCGGGGCGCCGATATCCAGCGACAAGTACGCATCATCCCCGGTCACCCAGTGGTCCGCCGGCGCGCCGGAGGGGCTGCTCACGCTGATCTCTCCGTACTCATACACCCGCATCAGGTCAGGGTCCTCGGGCCAACTGAAATGCTGCGCCAACTCTCGGCGCAGCCCCAGGCCCTCCCGGTCACCGAAGTCCCACTCATAGGTTTCGGTGACCCGTACCCACCCGTCGGCGTCGATGTACATATTCACATCCAGGTGCCGTACCACGTCGTCGCCGGCATCGGCGTGCGCGGGCGGGGCGGAACCAGCAAGGATGGCGACGGCGAGCCCGGCGACGGCGGCAGCGGACGTGGCGTAGCGCAAGGTCATGGCAGACCATGATAGGGCGTGCGGCCACGCCCTCAGCACGCCGCCGCGGGCAGGTACCGGCTCGGTCGCTGCGGGCGGCTTCGCTGCACCCAGTGCCTACTCCAGCGTCAATCCCCAGCGCACGTAGTGATCGCCTCCCGGTTCCAGGTGCACCAGGTCGTCGCCGGTGTTGAACGCATCGGCCACGCAACTCATCGGCTCGGCGGCCAACCCGGTGCGCCGGGCGCCGCCGGCGAGTTCGTCGCCGGTGCACAACTGCCAGTACCCCAGTGTGGTGTCCATCCAGACCGCAGCGGTGTGTCCGTCGGTGCCGCGCAACCGCACCCAGGACCGTTCCTGGGAGTCGTAGGTGACTCCGGCGAACGCATCATCGAGCACGGTGGACCCCAGCACCCGGGGGCTGCGGAAATCAAACTCCTCCGGAAACGGCTCCACACCGGTAGGCAGCAATCGTTCGTCACTGCGCACCCACCGGGTGGCGTCCACCTGCAACGAGGCTTCGTCCAGGGGGCTATCGCCGGGGGAGAGCCACGGGTGAAAGCCGATGCCGTAGGGCGCAGCGGTGCTGCCGATGTTGCGGGTTCGCAACTCCACCTCCAACCCGCCGGGGCCCAACGCGTAACGGATGGTGGTGGCCAATTGGAACGGATAACCCGGGGTGGCCGGCGGTTCCACCATCAGCGTCACCGACGCGGGGCTGTGGTCGATGATGCGCCACCGCTGCCAGGCCACCAACCCGTGGATCGCGGTCCGCCGCGCAGGTTCGTTCAGCGGCAACTGGTACTGCTCGCCCTTCCAGGTGTAGGCACCTGAATCCACCCGGTTGGGCCAGGGCGCCAGCACTGCGCCGTGGAAGGCGGGCGGCAACCGCCCGGGCTCGAAGGGGACGACGACGTCGCGCCCGGCCACCCGGAAGATGCGAAGGTGGGCGCCCACCTCGGTGATGACGGCGTACTGGTCACCGCGCTGCAACTCGAAAGGGCTGCCGGTGGGCAAAGGGGTACCGGTGGTCACGGCGCCACGATAGCCCGCGCGCCCTTCACCCGCGCGGTCGCTCGCTGGCGCCACCGCAGGTCAGAGCACACGACCTACCGAGCGCGCTCCTCCTGCGGCAGCCGGCGAACTGCGAGGTCTGCCCCTCCCCTGGGCGAGTAGGCGGGTTGCCCGGCGCGCCCTTCCCGTAGGCGAGTTGCCAGGCTCGCCCTTCCCGCCGCCGGGGCCGCCTGGCATGATGGAAGCGTTTACGCAATGGGGCTACGCGCGTCCGGAGCGTCGCCGTGGCCGGCGCACCCGAGACGTCCGCCGCCCCCCACCAACGCCGCAGCGGGCCACCAATTCACCAGGAGGACGATCCATGGCCGACCACTCCACTCGCCGTCGTTATGCCGTTGTCGGCACCGGTCACCGGGCGCAGATGTACATCGCCGCAGCCTTGGGGGAGCACGCTGAGGTGGCCGAACTGGTCGCCTGGTGTGACCCCAACCCCACCCGGATGGACTTTTACGACGAGCAGGTGGGCGCGGCGGGCGGTGCGCTACCTGCCCGCTACCGACCCGAACAGCTCGAGCAGATGATCACCGAGCAGGCGGTGGACGCGGCCATCGTCACCGCACCGGACCACACCCACGCCGATCTGGTCTCGCGCGCGCTACGGGCCGGGGCCGACGTGGTGGTGGAGAAGCCGCTCACGATCGACGCCGAGGGGTGCCGCCTCATCGACGCCGCAGTGCGGGAGACCGGCCGGCAGGTGGTGATGACGTTCAATTACCGATACTCGCCGCGCAACTCCACACTCAAGGAGGTGATCGCCTCCGGGCAGATCGGCACTGTGACCTCGGTGCACTTCGAGTGGGCGCTGGACACCATGCACGGAGCGGACTATTTCCGGCGGTGGCACCGGTACAAGGACTCCTCCGGCGGGTTGCTGGTGCACAAGTCCTCCCACCACTTCGACCTGGTGAACTGGTGGCTGGATGATGAGCCCGCGCGGGTCTATGCCCGCGGAGGGTTGAAGTTCTACGGCGATGCCGGCGCCGGCGTCACCCACGCCCCCGGGCCCCGCCCGGACCGGGGCACCTCGCGGAACGGCACGGCCGCCGCAGACCCGTGGCGGCTGGACCTGCGGGCGGATGAGCGACTGCGCCGGCTCTACCTGGACGCCGAGCATCATGACGGCTACTTACGAGACCGGGACGTGTTCGACGCCGGGATCACCATCGAGGACAACCTGGCGGTGATCGTCGACTATGCCCGCGGCGCGCTGCTCACCTACTCACTCAATGCCCACGCGCCCTGGGAGGGGTACCGGGTCACGGTCAACGGCACCCGCGGACGCGCCGAACTCGAGGTCGTCGAACGCGGTTCGGTGCAGGTGGGCGAGGACGGGGTGGTGGATCCCAGCGCCCAGGACGTCAGCGACTCCGATGCGCTGCGCCCCAGAGGGGAACGCCTGATCGTCCAACAGCACTGGCAGCGCGCCGCCGAGCACCCGATCCCGATGGGCCAGGGGTCGCACGGGGGAGGCGATGCGATCTTGCTGTCCGATGTGTTCCGCGGGCCCGGACCGGACCCGTTGGGTCGCCCGGCCGGTTACACCGACGGCATCCGCGCCGTGGCGGTGGGGATCGCCGGTAATGAATCGATCCGCACCGGGCAGCCGGTGGACTTGGCCGACCTGGACCTCGGCGCCTGGGCGCCGGCAACTCCGCACACCGCCGGGTGAGGCGACCGTGGGGCCTTGTGCGCCGGCCGTTCCGAACACGGCCGGTGAGGCAATCCGGCACCCCCGGTTAGGGGGGGGTTGTGCTCAGCGACCAACGTGCTACGATCCTGCGTAAGCGTTTACGCACAGTTGGGTAAGGCTGCGGATCGCACCACTTAGGGATGGGTGCACGAGGGTTCGCAACGGCACGATTCATGAGCGAGGAAGCCGCATGATCGGGATGTACCTCCCAGCGCCACGGGTGCTGCTGCAGGTCAGGGTGGGCCATGGCCGCGATCGGTGAACTCTCCGCGCTGCGGTCCAAGAAGGGGCAGGCCACCCGGGCGCCCTCGGAGCGCAACGACGGCAAGGCCGCGGTCTTCTTCCTGCTGCCCTGGTTCGTGGGGCTGTTGTTGATCGTCGCCGGGCCGCTGGTGGCGTCGTTGTACCTGTCCTTCACCGATTACGACCTGCTGTCCGACCCCAACGTGGTCGGGCTGGACAACTACGTCCAACTCTTCCAGGACCCGCGGCTGAGCCAAGCGCTGTACGTGACGTTCTCCTACGTGCTCGTCTCGGTGCCGTTGCAACTTGCGGCGGCTCTGGGTCTGGCCTTGCTACTGGACCGGGGGCTGCGGGGCCTGGCGATCTACCGGTCGGTGTATTACCTGCCCTCACTGCTGGGGTCCTCGGTGGCGATCGCGATCCTGTGGCGGCAGATATTCGGGACCAACGGGCTGGTCAATCAGGTGCTGGAGTGGTTCAACTCCGTACAGCCGCTCATTCAGATCGGAACGCACGGGTGGGTCTCCCACCCGGACTATGCGCTGGGCACGTTGATGATCCTGAACGTGTGGACCTTCGGTTCACCCATGGTCATCTTCTTGGCCGGTCTGCGGCAGATTCCGGAGATGTATTACGAAGCGGCGAGTATCGACGGCGCTACGAAATGGCGCAAGTTCATCGCGATCACCATTCCGATGCTCACGCCGATCATTTTCTTCAACCTGGTCCTGCAGTTGATTAACGCGTTCCAGACCTTCACCCAGTCCTACATCATTTCGAACGGGACCGGAGGGCCGGTGGATTCGACGTTGTTCTACACCCTGTATCTGTACCAGCAGGGATTCAGCAACCTGAACATGGGGTATGCCTCGGCGATGGCGTGGCTGCTGTTGATCATCATCGCGGCGATGACGGCGATCAATTTCTTCGTCTCCCGGTATTGGGTGTTTTATGATGACTGATTCCACAACCCGTCAGGCGGGTGCCGCGGTGGCCCAAGTCGCGATTGCGCCGGGGCCTGCCACGGCCTTGCCCGGATCCGTTCCCGCCCCGCTACCCTTCGCTCGCCGGCGAAAGGGGCCGGTGATCCGCCGGGCGCTCAAGCACGTGCTGCTGGTGATCTTCGGGGCGCTGATGATCTACCCGCTGCTGTGGATGGTGGCCTCCTCGTTCAAACCGGATGCGCTGATCTTTCGGGAACCGGGACTGATACCCAGCGAGTTCACCGTGGACAACTACCGGCACGGCTGGAACGCGTTACTCCACCCGTTCTCCCACTACTTGGCCAACTCCGCGATCGTGGTGGCCGGGGCCGTGCTGGGAAACCTGGTGTCCTGCTCGCTGGCGGCGTATGCGTTCGCCCGGTTGAACTTCAGGTTCCGCGGGCTGTGGTTCGCGATCATGCTGATGTCGATCATGCTGCCGATCCACGTGATCATCGTGCCCCAGTACGTGCTGTTCTCCGAGTTGGGGTGGATCAATACGTTCCTGCCGCTCATCGTGCCGAAACTATTGGCCACCGACGCGTTCTTCGTGTTCCTCATGGTGCAATTCTTCCGGGGCATCCCCAAGGAACTCGATGAGGCCGCCCGGATCGACGGCGCGGGCCACCCGCGGATCTTTTTGCAGATCATGTTGCCGTTGTCATTGCCGGCGCTGGCGACCACGGCGATCTTCACCTTCATCTGGACCTGGAACGACTTCTTCTCGCAGTTGATCTTCCTGACCAACCCCGACATGTACACCGTGCCGATCGCGTTGCGCACCTTCCTGGACTCCACCGGACAGTCCTCCTGGGGTGCGATGTTCGCGATGTCCATCCTTTCCCTCATCCCGCTGTTCGTCGTCTTCCTGTTCGGGCAGCGCTACCTCGTGCGAGGTATCGCCACCACGGGAATCAAGTAACCAACGGCAATGCGCACACGTGGCGGAACCGCGTCACCGCCCCATCTCATGACGCACAACGAAGTGAAATCCGAAGGAGATCCGAGATGACAAGGACACGTATCGCCCGCGGTGGCATGGTGCGGCTGGCGGCCGTGGCCGCGGCCGGCGCGCTGGTTCTGGCCGGCTGCGGCCAGGCGGAGAACCTGCCCGACGACGAACCCGACGGTCCGGACCCGGTGGAGGACGCCGAGGAAGCCGGCGCGGAGGGGGACGGGGAGGAGGTGACGATCCGATTCTCCTGGTGGGGTTCGGACACCCGGCACCAGATGAACCAGGACCTCATCGACGCCTTCGAGGACGAATACCCCCACATCAGCGTCCAACCCGACTACACCGACTGGGGCGGGTACTGGGACAAACTCGCCACCCAGACCGCCGGCGGGGACACCCCCGACGTGCTCATGCAAGAAGAGCGCTATCTGCGTGAGTACGCCTCCCGCGGGGTGCTGGCCAACCTGAACGACTACGACATCGACACCTCCGCGATCGACGAGACCCTGCTGGGCAGTGGTGAGTTCGACGGCGGGCTGTGGGGCATCGCCACCGGCGGCAACGTGCGCGCGATGATCGTGGACCCGCAGGCCTTCGAGGACGCCGGGGTGCAGATGCCCGACGACGCCACCTGGACCTGGGAGGAGTACGCCGAGATCACCGAGCAGATCTCGGCCAGCACCCCCGACGGCGTCTACGGCACCCAGGAGTACGGCTTCATCGAACCGGACCTGGCGATCTGGCTGCGCCAGCACGGGCAGAACCTGTGGAATGAGGACGGGGAGATCGGATTCGACGCCGAACTGATGGCCCAGCGGTGGCAGATGTCCCTGGACTTGATCGAATCCGGGGCCGCCCCCTCGGCCAGCGAATCCCTCGAACTGGCTGCCGGTGGTCCGGAGCAGTCCCTGGTGGCCACCAACAACGGTGCCATCTCGATGTTCTGGACGAACCAGTTGGAAACACTGGCCGGCGTCTCCGGCCGCGACCTGCAGTTGATGCGCTATCCGGGGGAGAGCCAGTTCGAACGCACCGGAGCGTTCTTCAAGCCCGCGATGGCGCTTTCCATGTCCGCCGACAGCGACCACGCCGAGGAGGCTGCGCTGTTCATCGACTGGATGCTGAACAGTCAAACCGCCGGGGAGATTCTGCTCACCGACCGAGGACTACCGGCGAACCTGGAGGTGCGGGAGGCGATCCTGGACCAGTTGTCCGACTCCGAACAGCAGGCGGCCGACTGGATCACCGAGGTCACCCCGGAGATCGTGGACGCCACCCCGTCCCCGCCCACCGGCGCCGGTGAGGTCGCCAGCCTGTTGGAACGGCTGAACGAGCAGGTGCTGTTCGGTCAACTCGATCCGCTGGCGGCCGCCGAGCAGTTCATCGAGGAAGCCAGCGCCATCACCGGCGACTGACCCGGGCCGCGGCCACCGGGCCCTGATCGCGGGGCACTGGTCGCCCGGCGATGATCACCGGGCCTTGGTCGCCCGGCGATGATCACCGGGCGCCGGTCACAAGGCCCTGACCAGCGGGAGGCTCGCATCGGCCGCCGCAAACCGATGCAGGCACGGATCACCCACGATGCTGCCGCGGCCGGACGGGGCCGCGGCAGCATCGGCGGCGTCCCACCGCCCCGGTGGGGTTCGTTCAGGTGTAGTTCACCGGGCAGGATCGTTGCGAACGCCTATCCTGCCCACACACAGGAAGGGCAGAATTTCGCAGTGGCCACTATCCACGACGTTGCCAAACGTGCGGGCGTATCCATCGCTACTGTCTCCCGCTCGTTGAACGGGCACGGCAGGGTCTCCGAGGACACCCGCCAGCGGGTGCTGCAGATCGCCGAAGCGCTGGATTTTCGGCCCAACCGCACCGCCCGTGGACTGGTCACCGGACGCCTGGGCAATATCGGCGTGCTCCTGCCCGATGTGGCCAACCCCTTCTACTCCCCGATCCTGGCCGCGATCGCCGACGTCGCCCAAGACCGTGACCTGGGGGTGTTCCTGGCCGACTCCCGGGAGGACCCGGCCGCGGAGGAGCAACTCAGCCGGCGCCTGGCCGAACAGGTTGATGCGATGGTGCTGGTCTCCCCGCGGATGCCCACCGCCAGGATCGATGACCTCGCCGAGCGCCGGCACACCGTACTGGTGAACCGCTTGGAGGACGGCGTGGACGGGGTCGCGGTGGACGCTGCGGCCGGGATGCGCGCCGCCGTGGCGCACCTGGCGGACCAGGGTCACCGGTCCATCCTGTACCTGGACGGTCCGCCGGCGTCCTGGTCCGGCGCGGCCAAACTTGCCGGCATCCGCGCCGGCGCCGCGCAGACCGGGGTGCAGGTGGCCATCGACGGGCCGCACGCCCCGAGCTACCTGGGGGGCAGGGAGGCCGCTGAAGTCGTCCGGCACGCCGATGCCAGCGCAGTGATCGCCTACGACGACCTGATCGCCTGGGGCCTGATCACCCGGCTACGCCAGGACGGGGTGGTGGTACCGGCAGACATCTCCGTGGTGGGGTTCGACGACGTCATCTCCGAGGGCATGCTCACCCCGGAACTGACCACGGTGCGCTCCCGGGGCGCATCGCTGGGCGCCGCCGCCACGAAGATGCTGCTGCGACGCATGGGCGAGCCGGACTACCCTGTGCATCATCAACGGCTGTCGTGTGAATTGGTGGTGCGTGATTCCACTGCCCCTCGGTGAGAGGCTGTGATCGGTGTCCTCCAGGGCTTTGCCGTCCTGGGTAGCGTCATCGGGCTGGGGGCGCTGCTGGCGCACGTGAAACTGCTCGGTGAGGACAGCCAGCAGATGCTGGCCAAACTGGCTTTCTTCGTGGCCAGCCCGGCGCTCATGCTCACCGTGTTGGCGGACGCCGATATCGCCACCTTGTTCTCCCTCAACCTGGCGGTCACCACCGCGACGGTGGTGGTCACCGGCACGATCTTCCTGCTCATCTCCCGGTGGCGGTTCAAACGGCCCGTGCCCGAGACCGTGATCGGCACCCTGAGTTCCACCTACGTGAACGCCGGCAACCTCGGGCTGCCGATCGCCGCCTACGTGCTCGGCGATGCCTCGCTGGTGGCCCCGGTACTCATCCTGCAGATGATGGTGCTGCAACCGGCGGCCCTGGCCATCATGGACCGGTCCACCGCAGTGGCAGGGACCTCCCGGCGCGCGCTGACGCTGCGCACGGTGACCAATCCGCTGCTACTGGGGGCGTTGGCGGGCCTGATCCTGGCGCTCACCGGCTGGGAACCGCCGATGGTGATTGCCGAACCGATCAATCTGGTGGGAGCCATGGCCGTGCCGTCCATGCTGCTCGCCTACGGGGTGTCCCTGCGGGTGGGCCCGCGGGCAGGCACCGGAGTGGGGCGAGTCGAGGTCGGTACCACCGTGGTGCTCAAACTCATCGTCCAACCGGGCCTTGCCTACCTGATCGGTACGGCGGTGGGACTGGACGCGGACTCCCTGTTCGCCGTCGTCGTGCTCGCCGCCCTGCCGGCCGCCCAGAACATCTTCGTGCACGCGGTGCGTTACAACCGCGGGGTGGTGCTGGCCCGCGACTCCATCTTCATGTCCACCCTGCTGTGCCCGGTGGCGATGCTGGTGATCGCCGCCCTGCTCGCCTGACGCGTTGCTCGGCCCCGCTTGCCGAACGGTTTCGCCCGAATGGTTCGCCGGGCAGCCTGCGTCGCCTGATGGTGGTGTCCGGCTGATGGTGCTCTTCGGCTGATGATGCTGTCCACCCGATGATGCTGTTCTGGGCAACTGCGGCTTCCGGCTGCGCGCCGAACCCGCCCCGGGCCGGTCCCGTGGTAAGGAATACGCCGTGTTCGGCGGGTTATCGACCGATTCAGCGTCCATCCGTTCTAACGTGGAGAGGTGATCCCCGTACGCCGTTTCCGATCTGCCGGTGACCGTGGCCGCG
>Ga0209487_1002977_pt1 | contig 13515 bp, 13 predicted proteins | sample Poulit2012_FD_187524 | JGI IMG/M metagenome (GOLD analysis project Ga0209487, IMG submission 187524) | Agricultural soil microbial communities from Georgia to study Nitrogen management - Poultry litter 2012 (SPAdes) (version 2) | ecosystem: Environmental > Terrestrial > Soil > Agricultural land... | reverse complement strand
CGAGCGTTGAGCAGGTAGTTATTAATGCTGCCTACCGTGCTGGAAATAATCGTGGCGAACCACGGGGCAACGCTCCACCCAACGGCCAACAGCGCGTATAGACATAGGTCCAACGCGGCCCCGCTGACCCCGATCACGCCGTATAGCACCAGCTCGCGGTAGCGCCGGTACTGACGGATTAACAGTCGTTTCATCGTCGCCGTCAGTGTAAAGACCGCACCATAGCCGGGCGCGGAGCCGCGCCCGGCTATGACGATTGGTGCATTACGGCGCCGATGTGTCCGCCGTGGCGCTCAGCTCGTCGTCATCACCGTCAGCGATAGCCACGGTGCGACGCTTGGACCACCAGATGGAGACCGCGATGATCAGCACCGAGACTCCGCAGATGGTGTAGCTCAACGCGTCATTGGCGTCGGTGCCATACCGCAACTGAACCACCGAGGCGGCGATCAGCAACGAGACCAGGTTCATGACCTTCAGCAGGGGGTTGATCGCCGGGCCCGCGGTGTCCTTGAACGGATCGCCGACGGTGTCACCGATGACGGTCGCGTCGTGGGCCTCGGAGCCCTTTCCGCCGTGGAATCCGTCTTCGACGAGCTTCTTAGCGTTATCCCAAGCGCCGCCGGAGTTCGCCAAGAACACCGCCATCAACACGCCGGTGCCGATGGCGCCGGCCAGGTAGGCACCCAACGGCCCGACACCCATGCCAAAGCCGACCGCGATGGGCGCGAAGATCGCCAGAATTCCCGGTGTGGCGAGCTCACGCAGGGAATCGCGGGTGCAGATGTCAACGACGCGACCGTATTCGGGCCGGCCGCTGCCGTCCATGATGCCGGGGATGTCCCGGAACTGACGACGTACCTCGAAGACGACCGCGCCGGCGGCGCGGCCGACCGCGTTAATCGCCAGACCGGTGAACAAGAAGACCACGGCCGCGCCGATCATCAGTCCGACCAGATTGCTGGGATCGGCCACGTTCAAAATGCCCTGGAAGGCATACGCCTCAAGAATAGACAGTCCACTTGCTTCGTCGACGTCGATATTGGCGGCCTCGACCGCGTCTTTAATCGAATCGGTGAACGACCCGAATAACGCGGTAGCCGCCAGCACGGCGGTGGCAATGGCGATGCCCTTGGTGATGGCCTTGGTCGTATTGCCGACCGCATCCAGCTCATTGAGGATCTGGGCGCCTTCTTCGTCAACGTCACCGGACATTTCTGCGATGCCCTGCGCGTTATCGCTGACCGGTCCGAATGTATCCATGGCCACGATCACGCCGACGGTGGTCAAAAGCCCGCAGCCGGCCAGGGCGACGGCGAACAACGAGACCGTGACGGAGCCGCTGCCCAGCAAGAACGCACCGAAGACCGCCGCACCGATAACGAATGCCGTATACACGGCCGACTCGAAGCCCACGGACAGGCCCGACAAAATAACCGTGGCCGGACCGGTCAATGACGTCTTGCCCACATCCTGGACGGGACGGGTCTCGGTGCCGGTGAAGTAACCGGTCAGAGCCAAAATGACGGCCGCGAGCACAATACCGATCAGGACCGACACGATAGCCACGATTTGCGGACTCATATCGATGCCCGGTTCGACGTTTCCGGCCTGCTGCCCGAGGGTGGCGATCAGGCTGCTGGAGTCGATGCCCTTGAGCTTGTCGAAGGAACTGGGCAGATATACCAGCGCCGCGATCGTACACAGTACCGCCGAGATCAGCGCCGAAATGTAGAACGACCGGTTGATCGTGGTCAGGCCGCTCTCCCTAGCAAGCGGCCGCGTAATATACACGCCGATGATCGCCGTGATCGCGCCGATCGCCGGTACAATGAGCGGGAAAACCAGGCCCTTCTCTCCGAAAGCCACGGCGCCCAGAATGAGCGCGGCCACGAGCGTGACCGCATACGATTCGAATAAATCGGCGGCCATCCCCGCGCAGTCGCCGACGTTATCGCCGACGTTATCGGCGATCGTGGCCGCGTTGCGCGGATCGTCTTCGGGTATGTTGTGCTCAACCTTGCCGACCAGATCGGCGCCCACATCGGCGGCCTTGGTGAAGATACCGCCGCCGACTCGCATGAACATAGCCAACAGCGCCGCGCCGAAACCGAAACCTTCCAGCACGGCGGCGGCATTGTCCTGATAGATCAGGACGACCGCCGCGGCGCCGATCAGACCCAATCCGACCGTAGACATCCCCACGGTGCCGCCGGTGCGGAATGCGATTTTCATCGCCGGATCACGGCCCTGGTCTTGTGCGGCCGCCGCGACGCGCACATTCGCGCGCACCGCCAGCCACATGCCCAGATATCCGATGGCCGCTGAGAATCCGGCCCCCAATAGGAAGAAAATAGACCTGCCGATGCGCACCGCGGTAGTATCGGCCGGCAGCACCAGCAGAACGAGGAACGCTATCACCGCGAAAATGCTCAGGGTCTTGAACTGGCGCGCAAGATAAGCACCCGCGCCTTCCTGGACGGCTTTGCCGATATCCTGCATTTTTCCGGTGCCTTCGGCTGTGTTCAGCACCTGTGCTCGAAACACCGCCGCCATGATGAGGCCGAGCACGCCGATGCCGGCTACGACCGCCACCACCGTGAAGTTGCCACCGGACAAATCCATGCTGCTCTCTGCCGCTGCCTGGGTGGCGTTCGACATGGTACCTCCGTTGAAGTTTGGACGCTGTAAATCCGTTTGGGCGCTGTTAACCGTTGGCGCCGTACATGCGTTGGGCAAGCGCAGGTAGGCCGGTCAAGCGCTATACGGCACAATACATGTGACCTATATCGCCTAGGCAGCGATATAGGTCACATACGCGCATCGACTGCGTCATCCACGCTGGAATACAGGCCGAAGACCTTGTCAAGCCCGGTAATTTCAAAGATTTTCAGCAATCGCGAATGCGTGCACACGATGTCGAGGCTGCCCTCTTCGGAGCGCACCCGTTTCAGCGCTCCCACGAGAACCCCTAGCCCGGTCGAGTCGAGGAAATCGACGTTTTCGACGTCGATGATCAGGCTGACGTAGCCGGCGTCCACGGCCTCGACGACCGCCTCGCGCAGACTCGGTGCCGTGTACACGTCGATTTCTCCGCCGACCTCGATTATTCGGTACGGTGACCGGTCATGCGATGCAAGCGATAGTTCCATGGCGCTCCTCCCCCTCGGCAGCGGGCGTTAACCCGAGGATATCGCTCGGTCCATTTATGGGCCCCACCCCTGCTCGACCGGCCCGGATGACAGGATCACATCGTGGATCCCGCACTGCTACTTCCGCCCGACGAGCGTCTGACCCATGTGTCGACGTTGGCGGCGCGGGAAGCGGTCTACGGCACGTGGCCCGAATGGCTTCCCGAGCAGTTCCGCCGCCTATGCGCCGAGCGCGGAATCGCACAACCGTGGGCGCATCAACAACGTGCCGCGCAGTTGGCGTATGACGGCGTCCACGTGATGATCACGACCGGTACGGCTTCGGGCAAATCGCTGTGTTACCAAATGCCGGCGATCACGGCGATCGCCGGCGGCCGGTCCGGTTCGGCATTACGCGGCCACCGCAACCCCTCGGTGATGTATGTCGCGCCCACCAAGGCTCTGGCCGCCGACCAGGCCGCCGGCTTGCACAGCATCGGATCGCTGGCGCGCGCCGCGACCGTCGACGGCGATAACGACCCCTCCGAACGCCGTTGGGCCCGCGAGTATGCCAACTGGATCCTCACCAATCCCGACACGCTGCATCATGTCATGTTGCCCGGCCACCAGTCGTGGAGCCGGCTCTTCGCCGGTTTGCAATACGTGATCCTCGACGAGTGCCATCATTACCGCGGTGTCTTCGGTGCGCACGTGGCCCAGATTGTCCGCCGCCTCCGCCGGGTGTGTGCGCACTACGGATCCGATCCCACGTTCATTATGGCCTCGGCGACGATTGCCGCGCCCGCGGACTTTGCGCGCCGGCTGACCGGACACGATGCCACGGTCGTCGATCACGACGATGCGCCTCGCGCGCCGGCGACAATCGCGCTATGGGAGCCACCGCTGATCCGGTCTCAGGGCGGGCAGGTCCACCGTCGCGCTCCAGAGCGTGAGGCCGCCGAGCTGCTGGTCGACCTGGCCACCGGCGGTGTGCGCAGCCTGGCGTTCGTGCGCTCTCGCCGCGGAGCCGAATCTCTGGCCGCACGCGTCCGCGCGTTATTGGAAGAAATCGATCCACACCTGAGTGGCTGCGTTGCCACCTATCGCGGCGGGTACCTGGCCGAAGAGCGCCGCGATCTGGAACGGCGCTTGCGCGACGGCGACCTCCGAGTGTTGGCGACTACCTCCGCGCTGGAACTGGGCATCGACATCGCCGGCCTCGACGCGATCGTAACCCTGGGCTATCCGGGTACCCGGGCGTCGCTGTGGCAGCAGTTCGGCCGCGCCGGCCGTGAGCAACACACCAGCCTCGGGGTGCTGATCGCACGCGACGATCCCTTGGACACGTTCCTGGTCCACCACCCCGACGCCCTGTTAGACGCACCGGTGGAAGCGACCGTCTTCGACCCCGATAACGCCTACGTTCTGGGCCCGCACCTGGCGGCCGCCGCCCAAGAGATCGCGTTGACCGTCGACGACCTGAAACTGTTCGGACCCCGCGCCTATGAAGGAATCGAGGCGTTGACGCATGCCGGGTGGCTTCGTCAGCGCGCCGCCGGTTGGTATTGGACACGTCGTGAACGCGCCTCACGATTGGCCGATCTGCGTTCGGCGGGCGGCTCCGCGGTAAATATCGTCATCGCCTCCGACGGCACCGTCCTAGGCACCGTCGACCCCGGCTCCGCGGATGCGGCCGTACACGCCGGTGCCGTGTATGTGCATCAGGGCCGCACCTACGTGGTTTCAGACTACGATCCCGAGGACGGTGTAGCGGCGGTCGAGCCGGCCGACGTCGACTACACGACGATGGCGCGTAGCACCTCGAGCGTGACGATCGTGGCCGAACAGCACCGACGCGTGTGGAACAACGCCGCCGTGGCGATGGGGACCGTAGACGTAACCAGTCAGGTCATTGCGTTTGCGCGCCGGGATGCGCATACCGGCCGGCTGCGCAATGAAGAACCGCTCGACCTTCCGGCCCGGACATTGCGCACAACCGCCGTGTGGTGGACGCTGTCGAACACTGTGGTCACTCGCGCGTTCGACGCAGCGGACGTGCCCGGAGCCGCCCACGCCGCCGAACACGCGGCCATCGGCCTGCTTCCACTACTGGCTACCTGCGATCGCTGGGATATCGGGGGCTTATCGACGGCTCTGCATCCCGATACCGGCATGCTCACGGTGTTCGTGCACGACGGCGTCGACGGCGGAGCGGGGTTCGCCGAGCGCGGTTTCGTCATGGCCCAACACTGGCTGTCTGTCACGCGTCAAGCGATCGCGGCGTGTGCCTGTGCGACCGGTTGCCCGTCATGCATTCAATCCCCCAAATGCGGTAATAACAACGAACCACTCGATAAGGCCGGGGCGATTACGTTACTGGACCTCCTTCTTGCCGACGCCGAACCCGATCAGCGCACATAGTCGATGGGAGCGGCACGCGCGGTGACCTCGGCGCGCACCCGGATGGCCCACCAGCTCTGGGCCCGCGCTTCAGCGGTGATGGTTGCCACCTCGAAGTCCATCTGACATGAAGCGATACGCACATCGGACTCACCCGCTAGCTTCTCTGCCGCGGCGCAGCCGTCGTCTCCGGCCGTGGCCGCTCTGCTGGCGGCAATGGCCGACAGATCAGCGACTGACGAAACACGGTGTTTCAGAGCGACGAACATGGCGATTTGCACCCCGGCCACGGCGAGCAGGCTCACCAGCACCGCGATCACTAGTACGTACACCGTCGCGGATCCGGACTCGGTGCTGTGCCCACGCACGGACGTCACGGATCGGCTTCCGGTTGTTCCACGGCGGCCACCGCTTCGGCCGAAACGGTGCGGGCACCGATCGCGGGCAGCATCGGCGGGCGCGCGCGGACACTCACCGTCACCGTGACGTATCCGTGTGCGGAATCGATGGCCACCTCTGCCTGATCTCCCGCCGCCTGTCGCGCAGCGGCTTGAGCCACATCCGGCGCATCGCCGCGTGCGACGGCCCTGGCAGCCTCCCGCGCCGCATCGGTGACACGCACGTGGGTCACGCCAAGACCGATCACCCACGCCAGCACGAGCGCCAAGATGACCAGGAACGGGATCACCACGGCCGTCTCGGCTGTCACCATGCCCGTCTCACGCGAACGCATCATCAGCCGATCTTCGTTCCCAAGTTGAATAGCTGCGTGATGACCACGTGCACGTGGCTCATGATGCTCTCGATGAGGTCCTGGAAAAACGATCCTTCTCCGGCGCTGAGCCGGTACAACACGACCGCGAACAGAATCGCGCCGAGTGAACCGGTTACGTATTCGGCCGTGGCCGTACCCGATTCCTGTGTTCGTACCCGCTTGCCCATGTTGCTCCTTTCCCGGGCGACGGACGCCGGGGCGTCCGCCGCCCGGTGGGGTTAAAACGGAAGCAGATTTGGAATGTTGTCCAAAACGTCGCGAACAAGTTCGCCGAACCATTCGCTTTGGCCGATCTTGACTAGGACGCCGCCGATTGTGCAGGCACCCAGGGTGCCCACGGCGTACTCCGACGTGGACATTCCTTCTTCATGAGCATGCCGGCGTTTGTACATGCGGCGCCAGCGGCCCAATAGATGCATTCCTGCCATAAATACCTCCTGTTCGCCGGATTCGTACCGGATGTCATGAATATGTCGGACGGGCACGATCTTTTGTGGTTGAAATTTGTGCTTGGGGAAAACTTCAGCGGCCATGCAACATGTGGATAACCCGGCGTTACGGCAGAACCTGTCCTACGGCAGCAACTGTTGAACCGCGCCGATAAGGACCGGGCACACGCCGATTAAGAAGAATGCCGGCAGAAAGCACATGCCCAGAGGCGCTGCCGTCCGCACCGATACGCGTTGCACGCGCCGCTGAATTTCGGCGCGCGCGTTGCGGCGGTGTTCATCGGCGGCCCGCGACAAAACCTGCGCCACCGGCGTGCCGCTGCGCTCTGAACGGCGCATCGCTTGACCGATGTGCGACAGCACCGGATCGATGTCCTGCCAGGCATCATGTGTTCCGGCAGCCAGGATCATGCGATGAGCCACCAGCGATAATTGCGCGGCCGCCGGCTCCTCCACCGCATCGGCGACCTCGCGTATCGCTACCGGCGCAGGCCGACCCGCCGCCAACGCGACAGACAGCAAATCCGAAACCACGGGGAACTGCCGCTGCAGGCGTTCGCGTCGCTGCACGTCGGCTCGTCGCTCCAGCCTTCCCATGAGCGTCGGGGCCACGGCGGCGGCTGCCAACCCCGCGATCATACCGGCCGCGCCGCCCAGCACGACGGCGCCGGCGACGAGGCAACACAACTGCACAATGCGCACCGGTGACAAGCCGGGCCGGCCGCCGGCGACATCAAATATGCGGTGGGCTCTATCGAGAGGCGGACGCCGCACGAGCAGGACCCATGCCAGCGCGGTGCACAGGGCGCTGACCAATACCGGACCGGCAAGGCCGGGTACGCCGCCGCTCATGTTTGCTGTGCTCCCACCGAAATCCGCTCTACCCACCACAGACCCGCGCATGCCAGGCAGACACCCATGAAAAGGCACGCGGCTCCCAGGGTGGTGCCGGTCATGATCGCAATCGGATCGGTGCCCAGTCCGCGACCGATCACGACGCCAAACACGGGCAGGAACGCCATCAAATGGGCGGTGGCTCGGGCAGGGCCCACGCCGGCCGCTACCTGGCGCTGGAGCTCACGCTCGTGGCCGGCGTTTTCCGACAGGCTATCCAGCACTTCGGCTAAGGGGGCACCGCACCGTTCGGCGATTTGCCATGCCGACGCGACCGCGTTTAATGTTTCAGCTCCCGGCCGCGCGGCTGTCTGCCGTAGCGCGTCGGGCACGTCGCCGCCCATGGTGATAGCCGCCCGGACCGGGGCCAATAGTTGTTCCTCGGAGTCATCCACCTGGGCCACGGCGGCTGCCGGTGTCAGCCCCGCCCGTAGCGCATCCGCGAGCGCATCAAGGGCAGCGCGGACAAATCCGCGACGCGCTTCACGCCGCGCCTGGGCACGCCGTATCGACCACAGCTGGTAGCCGGTTACCGCGGCCGCCAGAACCGCGGCGCCGATGAAGACGTGCGCGACGCTGCGCGCCAACACCACTACGCAGACGAACACCGCGGCCGCCGCAATGAGCCGCCAAGAGACCCGTCTGCGGCGCACCGCAGGATCCGGGCGCGGGACAGCCCGCAGGCCGGTCAGGAGGCGTCCCGGAGGGCGCCAGATGATTACAGCCAGCCCGGTCGTTACTGCCGCAACAGATGCCCAGGCAGTCATCGCCGGGCCAATCGCGTTTGCAGTTCGTTCCACGCCTCGTCGGGTACCAGATCATTGCCGTCACGTCGCACCGCGGGAACCGCGCACACGATGCCGTCGGGTTGCCGGTGCAGTACCGCGATCTGGTCGATACATCGCTCGCCGCGGTGATCGCGTGCCAAGTGAATGATGACATCCAGCGCCGCGGCCAGCTGACTGTGCAACGCCGGACGAGGCATGCCCGCCGTCACCGCGAGGGCTTCCATGCGTGCGGGAACATCCGCGGCCGCATTGGCGTGAATGGTCGCGCACCCGCCCTCGTGACCGGTGTTCAACGCCGCCAAGAGATCGGCGACTTCGGCGCCGCGCACTTCGCCGACGACGATGCGATCGGGGCGCATGCGCAGCGCCTGGCGCACCAGGTCTCGCATGACGATCGCGCCGCGCCCTTCCACATTGGCCGGTCTGCTTTCCAGGCCCACCACATGCGGATGCTCGGGCCGCAGCTCCGAGGAGTCTTCGACGACGATGATGCGTTCTGCCGGGTCGAGGGCATCGATCAAAGCCGACAACAGCGTTGTCTTGCCTGTGCCAGTTCCACCGCTGATCACAAAGGCCATGCGGGTGTCGAGCAGCGAGCGCAGGATCTGGGTGCCGCGTGGGCCGAGCATCGCCGACAGGTCTGCCAGATCGAACCGTCGTTGCGCACCGATTCGCAGCGAGATGACGGTGCCGGGCCGAGAAACGGGGGCAAGGACAGCGTGGAGTCGAGTGCCGTCGGGCAGGCGTGCGTCAACCCACGGGCTTGCATCGTCTAGCCGCCGGCCGGCACGCGACGCCAGGCGTTGCGCCAGCGCCCGTACTTCGTCATCGGTGCCGAACTCGACATCGGTGCGCACCAGGCCGGCACCCTGGTCGATAAACACGTCGGCGGGTCCGTTGACTAGCACATCGGTCAGTCCGGGAAGTGCCAGCAACGCCTCAAGTGGTCCGGCCCCGAGCATGTCGCGGCGCAGGCGATCGACCAGCGCCAGGACGGTATCGTGCCCGGCCACGTGCTGCTCGTCGCGCAACGCCGCGGCCACCGACTCCGGCGTCGGTTCGCGCGCGGCCGACACGAGTCGCCGGCGCACACGGTCGGCCAGCCCCCCGTTCATCGCGTCGCACCTTTCAAATTTCTTGCGCGGAGGCGTTTCTGGTGTTGCCGGCCCAGGCCCAGCTGATCCAACGTCTGCCCGGCGGTTCGCCGGAGCGTGCGGGAGCGGCCGGGTCCTTCGCCGTGGTCGACCGCCGTGCGGATCCGCCGGTCATCACGGAACCGCGCCACCAACGGGATGCCCAGAAGCCTGGATGTTTCGGCGGAACCGATTCCGCCGCGACGCGCCCGCGCAACGACGACGCTGTTCGCCGCGGTTGCGGACGTCTGTGCCTGCACCGCTCGTGCCGCGGCGATCGCGCGGATTTCTTCGGGCACCACGAGCACCGACGCGGTGGCAGATGTCAGCACGACGTGAGCCGCCGACCCGAGCCAGCGCGGAAGATCGAATATAACCACATCGAAACGACGTGACGCGGCCTGCAGCACCGATTCGACTGCCGCGACCGGAACCGGCGCCGCGTCGCCGCGGTTCGCCGATAACAGGCTCAATCCACCCTGCCGGATCAGGACACGCCGGAGCGCATCACCGCTGAGACGGCCGCGCGTGTCGGCCAGATCGGGCCACCGCACGCCCGGATCGTCCTCGAGGCCGAACAAGGAATCCAGTCCACCGCCGCTGTGGTCTAGGTCGACGGCCAGGACCGCCAGCCCCCGTCGCTCGGCTTCCAACGCGGTTCCCGCGACGAGCGTGGAGGCTCCCGTGCCGCCGACACCGCCTATGACGGCCATGACACATGCCTCTTCGCGTCCTTCGGCCGCCGCCGTCAGCTCTTCGCTGAGTTCGTCCTGCGCGCCGGTGACAACGTTCTCAGCCCCGACCCGCACAGCGTCCCGCCAACACGCCTCCGGTTCATGGCACACGACGTGCACATGCGGCCGCCGGGTCGGCCGCGATGCGGCGACATCGGCGAGGCAGTCTTGACCGATCAGCACAAAAGGTGCGCCCCGCCACCGTCCGGATGCCGACACCGGATCGGCGGTCACAGCCGGTGTCACGCCGGCGGCGGCGCACCAGCGCAGGCAGGCATCTAGGAGTTCGGCGTCGTCGGTGATCACAAGTGGTTGCGTCGTCGGGCCCGAATCAATGTCGGCTGCCTCAATGCCCGCGGAAACCAGATCGTGCCTATCGTCTGCTGTCATACACCCATCGTGTCGGCATCAGAGGCCCGGCGGGACAAGATTTTTTACGCCTGTGGACAAACGCCCGGACCGTCAAACTGTGGAAAACCCGTCGGTGCGGTCTGCTCTGCCCGTGGCCGACGACCCGTATCCTGGCGGCATGACCCGGAGCGCCGCATTTTTCGACCTGGACAAAACGATCATCGCCAAGTCCAGCACCCTGGCGTTCAGTAAGCCGTTTTTCGAAGGCGGTCTGCTCAACCGCCGCGCCGTATTGCGTAGTGCTTACGCACAGTTCATGTTCGCCGTCAGCGGCGCGGACCACGACCAGCTCGCCAAGATGCGCGACTACCTGACCAAGATGGTGACCGGCTGGGATGTAGATGTGGTACGGCGTTCGGTAGCCGAAACGCTGCACACGATCATCGATCCGCTTATCTATGACGAGGCCGTCAACCTGATCGAGGACCACCGCGAGGCCGGCCATGACATTGTGATCGTCTCCGCGTCCGGCTCGGAGGTGGTTGAACCGATCGGAGCCATGCTGGACGCGGATCACATCATCGCGACCAGGCTCGTGGAGAGCGAAGGTCGATACACCGGCGAACTGGAATTCTATGCGTACGGTCCCAATAAGGCCGAGGCGATGCGCGAACTCGCCGCCGAATGCGGATATCAGCTCGATCGGTGTTATGCCTACTCTGATTCGCAAACCGATGCGCCGATGTTGCAAGTCGTGGGCTATCCCCATGCCGTGAACCCCGACAAGCCGTTACGCAAGCTCGCACAAGAAAACGGTTGGCCGATTCTGACGTTCGGAAACCCGGTATCGATGCGAAGCCGGCTCGGCCTGGGCGGACGGGCCGGCAAGCTAGTCGCCACCGCGGTTCTGATCGTCGGATTGGGCGCCGTTGGCACGGCGCTCGCCCGCCGCAGAGCTTGTGAACGTTTGCGCATAACATTACGCTCGCGTAGGCCTGGTATTCGGCGCGGTTTCGGCGTACAACTATTAGGTAACAGAACTTCATAGAGGTGTACTCCTCGCTACGTTTCGCCAGGCCCCGGCTTCCCCAGGCGACCCGGCTTCCCCAGGCGACCCAGCTTCCCCAGGCGACACAGCGTCGGTAACCACGCGGCGATCTCCCGTCCCAAAGGGCTGTCGCGCGCGGGACAACCACGAGCAACGGGCCTAACCGCCTTTTCAGCATATGAGCGCTCAGGCGGTGACGCCCTCAGGCGGTGGCCCCGCGGCGATGAAGACGATGTAGGCACGCACGGTACCGGCTGCGTCGGGCGGCGTCACACCATTTGGCATCGGTCATCTGGTGTGACGCCGCTTTCCTGTCTGGGCTTTTTCTCTGGGCTTTTTTGTCTGGGCTTTTCAGTCTGAAACCGCCCATCGGACGCTAGGACCCCGAGCGGTGAGTTCAAGACACTTCCACTCGATGAATGTGTCGTAAAGTCACCTTTGCAAACGGCGCCGATGCAGCGGAGGTGAGTTTATGACTGTTTTCGCAGCGAAATTGTCGCAAACCCACCGCCAAGCCGGGTGGGAACCGCGGAACCAGCCGCGAGGCGTGAGGCCGTCCGTTCGCGAGGCTCACAGCCGTCTTTCGGCGTGCGACTCAGAGCGGAGCGGCTTCGCTGCCGCGCGCGAATGCCTGCGCCGCGTAATTCAGCCATTGATTGACACCCGGAGTGTCGCCTCGGGCATATGCCGCCAGGGCCGAGCGGTATCCCTCTGGTTCGGCGGCATGCCCGGCTTCCGGCACGGTAATCGAAGCCGGGTCAACCCCGGACGTCATCATGACGATACGTTCGGCGGCCCGCGCAACCACTCCGTTGGCGGCCGCGAACGCCTCGGCCGTGGCGACTTCGGCGTGCACCAGGGCAGCGACGACCAGTCCGGGCGCCTGAGTCGGCCGCTGCAGAATACCGGCCAGCTGATTCAGGCGGGCCACGCCGTCGGTATTGACCGGCCTGCCCAGCTCGGTTTCATCTACGATGCCACCGGCTGCCAACGCGTGAATCCGGGCCAATGCCTGAATGGGCGCGCGTGCCCACACCTCGCCGATACCTAATAGTTCGGTGGACAAGCGCACGCATGCACGCGCCACAGCATCGCCTCCGCCGGCGCTCAATTCGTCGGTCGAGTACGAGCTACCCTCCAGCGCAGCCGAAGCGGCGGCCCCCTGTAGGAGAGACTCGGCGGTGTTTTCTGGCGCGGTGCGTCGCAACCCCCGGTCCCGCAGGAGCGCGTCAATACCATCGCGGGCCGCGGCATAGGCAGACGGTATGCCTTCAAGCTGCGCTGCCGCGTATAACGGATCATCGGACACGCCAGCCAGCGTAGCGGCCGGCTTCGCATCCCCGGCGGTAGCCTGGAGGCGATGACTTTGGCTGATCACACCGCGAAATGGCTGGTAGGCGACCAGTTGTCGTGTGTTTTGCACCTCGGCGATTCCTCGCTGGCCTACCAGCTGGCCGAACAGGGCCACGAAGTCACGGTGCTCAGCCCCGACGTCACCAAGATCTGGCATAGCGACGTGTCTTATGTGCGCGCCGCCGTCTCCCGGCTCCCGTTCGCCTCGAGCGTTTTCGACGTCGTGGTCACGGCCGAACTCGACGCCGCCCCCTCAACCCTGGGAGAGTTCGCCCGCGTCCTGCGCCCGCGCGGCCTGTTGTCCACGCTGTCGCAGAGCTATGACGACTCCATTCCCTGGCTGCGCAAACTGCACGAAATCATCGGCCGCCCCGATCCCGACCCGGTGACAGCAGAGACTCTGCGCGCATCGGGCCTATTCCACGATCCCCAGCAAAAGGACGCCGGTTCATGCCAGAA